>ERZ1370068.11112-contig-9756_pt1 | contig 74510 bp, 122 predicted proteins | sample MGYA00561227_ERZ1370068 | MGnify/ENA primary metagenome ERZ1370068 (study PRJEB38410, sample SAMEA6850437) | metagenome | study: Metagenomic assessment of the ecological functions of the soil: analysis of the soil microbiota associated with the... | reverse complement strand
TTGTACTTCGTTCAGTTACGTATTGCTCGTCATCTGCTGACGCACACGTCGGGAATACCGGAGTATGAAGATGAGATCGACATGCGTCGCGATTATTCCGAGCGGCAGCTCACGGAACTCGTGGGACTGCTGCGGCGCAGATCGGCACCCGGTCACAAATTCGAATACAACAATAGCGGTTACGTGCTGCTTGGCGTCATTATCCGCGCGATGACAGGAGAGTTCCATGCGGATTACATTCGCGAGAATATTTTAAACCCCTTGGCATGAAGACGGCTCGTGTTGCGAGCGACGCGGACATCGTCCAAAATCGCGTTGACGGCTATCGCATGAGCAAGGGTCGGATTTTGAAACAAGAATGGGTGTCGTCCACATTCAAGAAAACGGCGGACGGATGTTTCCACCTCTCACTCGACGATCTTCTAGCCTGGGAGAGAGGCGTACGAACGCGCGCACTCCTAAAACCCGAAAGCTGGTCGCAAATCTTTACACCCGTTATCCTCAAGAGCGGCAAGGCGCATCCCTACGGATTCGCATGGGAGATCGGACAGAAAAGCGGCCAAACGGTACACAGCCACGACGGTTCGTTTCAGGGTTTCGAAGCGATCCTGACGCGGTACATCGAAGAAGAATTGACAATCATCGCTCTCGCTAATCTCGCCGAAGTTGATTTGGAGCAAGTGACCCAGCAGATCGTGGAGTTCATACGTCAAGAACAGTGACGCTTGGACATGTGCGCTAGGCAGGTGGGGACAGCAAACGCGAGAAGAATGTGAAGACGACTTGCGGACGAGCGCTTTCACGATCGAGGCCTCACCATATCGACCTTGGATGAGACCTCGTCTCCCGCGTGTTCATCGGGCATGCGCATCGCGAAAATCTGATCACCTGAACGAACGCCCGTCGCCGTCGCCACGTAGAGTCCGACGAGATCTTTTCGAGTTCAGCCTGACTTCGATGTCCTGGAAAGTGACGGAAACCGGCTTCTTTCCTTCCTAACTTGCACGGTAGCCACCGGTTCAGAATTGCGTGGAGCCCAAACCTGTTCAACGAATTTCTCACCGCGAGAGAGGCGAATATCGTTTGGATACTTTGGGGACCGGAGCGGCCTTTAGCTTCTGAAGGTATGACTGCGGATCATCAATTCTCTCTCTGGACCCGCAACTACCGCGAACCAACCGTTTCCGAACGTAGGACCTTAACGGCCTTATCGCCGTATGTGTAGTTGCGCACTGCTCCGATCGCACTCGACTCGGACCTTGCCTACCGGCAATAACAAGCCAATAGGAATTCCCGCTTAGGTGCAGTTTCGACGGCTGCCCGGCTGCTATGGCGTATAGCGCCAGCGACGTGAAGCCGCACAAGCGCATAGCCCGAACACTGCCGGCCCTGAGGTCGACAACGTTTGGGTCGCTCACCCGCGTTGCGCCCTGCCCGTCGCCGTGGCGCTGCGGCAGATCCCTGATCGAGCTTTCCAACTCGCGGTTTGTTCAGCAAGGCCAGGAAACGAAGATGGAGCAGGTCTACAAGTATCTGACCGGCATGAAATTCCGCCAGCGCGTCGAAGCCGTGATCGAGAAATTCAACGACATGCGCGAAGACCTCGACCGGGAGCGGAAGTTTATGGGCAAGCAGTGGTCGAAGCGAGAGGCGCAGATCCTGGCGGTTGTCGGCTCTACGGTCGGAATGGTGGGCGACCTGCAGGGCATCGCCGGCAAGGCTATGCCCGAGATTCCCAGCCTCGACATGCCGTTGCTCGAGGCGTCAACCGATCCGGAAGCCGAGAGTATCGTGATTGGCATTCCGCAGTGCAGCGGAATGACGTAATGGCCCCAATTCCAGACTTCGGCCGCTGCGTTTTGCTATTGCAACGCCTGCTTACCCAGAGCTTACCCAAGAGATGGGTGATTTGGTGCGATTTACGTAAAGCCATTGAAATCATTGACGCTCCCTAGGGAATCGAACCACTGTTTCAGCCTTGGGGGCTACGGCATGCACCTTTCGCCGCGTTCGCTAACGTTCGTCCACGTTCGCCCAAGTCTTTGTAAATCCTCATACCACTGGACACACTTGCGCACGTGTCCGCCCGCGTTCGCCGACGAAAACGCACGTCAACTGGACACTTGCTGGACACTCGAGAGGCTTTCAGGATCAGTAAATGAGGTGGAAAGCTGCGCTGGTCAGACGATTGAAGAGCGCTGCGCTCGACTCCGCAATGCGCGCCTCAAGCTCGAACAGAGCAAGAAGCCCCGGTTCGTGTCCGTGGGCCAAGGTCTATCGTTGCAGGATATCCAAAACCAAACTCTACGAAGAAATCGAACGGGGCAATTTGCGAGCCAAAAAGAGCGGCACACGTACGCTTGATCCTTGAGCCGGACCTGATGCGTTCCTTAATGGGTTACAGCGGGTCTAACGAACTAGCCGCGCGGACGAGGGTTAGATTACTCGGGAGACAGTAAAGCTAAAGCTCAGTTGCGCAGCCGACGTCAGCGCTGACGGTAGAAGAGTGCTTTGCGTGCGCGCGGGACGCGGCCACATAACTGCGTCAGGGTTGGCTAAGGGTCGATTGGTGCGCCGGACTATAAGGCCCTACCTGATCCACCATGCGGCGCGGCATCCCGGCGCGCCACCGATGTCTGAGCGTGAATACGTCAACGCATGTTCATCGAGCGGCGCTTCGATGTACCGGACCGAACGCTGCTGCTGGTTCATAATCCGGGTGGCGAGATCAGGCTCCAGCCGTCTGAGGTACCGGTCCCATCGCCGGCGGACGTTAAAGTTGGCGTTGCCCACCTGCTCCCGGCTCCGCTGAAACGGTGCGGCTTGAATGCTGCTTCAAGTTTGAGCTAGGTCCAGCCGAGGCGCAGCTAACGGGATCTAACGTCCTGGACGTCAACTGACCGCTTTGCGCCAGATACAGTCGCTTCTCGGCGAAGTCTGTTTATGATCCGAAGCCGAGATGTCCGGCTATGCGGACAGATCGGTGTCCTGATAAGCTTTTCGCAAGAGCGACCATGAAGCGGAGTCCCGGTCGCGAGTTCCGGGAGGAAGATTGCCGCGATGCGGCGTTTGGTCGATCTCCCCGAGCGGTAGGGTGCCGACGGCTGGCCGGCTAAAGGAGGAAGCTCATGGCTCTCGTCACCACTGATGATCGCGGCGCCGTTCGCGTGATCACCTACGCCAACCCTCCGTTCGGCACCATGACCGGCGCCGGTTCGAGCGAGATGTTCGACGCGATGACGGCGGCGGCCCGCGACGGGGCGGTGCGGGTGATTGTCATCACCGGCGGTATGCCGGGCGTCTTCATCCGGCACTACGACGTCGGAGAACTATCCCTGATGGCCGACGCAGCGCAGAACGCGCCTGTGTCGGCGCCCGCGTCGCCAAAGCCAGGTGCACGACCACCGGGTTTCCTTGCGCTAACCGACCTAATCGCGGCGGTCGAGAAGCCGGTCATCGCGGCGATCAACGGGTTGTGCATGGGCGGTGGCTTCGAGCTTTCGCTGGCCTGCGACCTGCGCATTGCCGGGCGCGACGTGGCTGCGATCGGCTTGCCGGAGACCCGCATCGGCATCTTCCCAGGCGGCGGTGGCACCCAGCGCCTGCCCAGGATCGATTGGCGAAGCCAAGGCGCTGGAGATGATTCTGCGCGGCTTGACCGTGACCGGACCCGGTGCCTACGAGCTGGGGATAGTGCACGAGGTCGTCGACGATCCCTTCGCCCGCGCTCTTGAATTGGCTGCCGAACTCGGGAGCCGCGGAGCAGAGGGGCCTCGCCTTCGCCAAACGCCTTACTCGTGCCGCCCTCGATCTCCCTTTGGCGGAGGGTCTGGCGGAAGAACGCCGGAGCTTTGGGGCGGTGATGCGGACGGCTTCAGCTCGCGAGGGTCTGCGGGCAGGACGTCAGCCGGCCGAGATCCAAAAGCTTTGAGCTTTGCCAGGTAAGTTGAAGTCCAATGTAATCCTTCGGTCGCGCTATGACCGCTTTGCGCAGCCATTGCTACTGTAATTCCGTAGGTTGAACCAAATTTCGCTCATTAGACTGCGGTTTGATGGATGCATTCAATAAACATTCTTGCCGCAGGCGTCAGCGTCCGGTTTTCCAGCGTCACGATGCCCACGGGCCGGCGCTGGGACGCAAGCGCCCAGTCAGGAGAGATCTTGAGCGATTGATCGAGATTGCCGAAGCGAAGAACAGAAGCGGGAAGCATCGTCACGAATTTCGAAGATGCGGCCAGCTGGCAGCACAGATGAATTGAAAGCGTGATGATGGGCGCGCGGGGCGGGTCTTTCGCCGTCGGCCCGAAACAGTTCGGCGGCCAGCAGGCCAGGGCATGGTGTCGTCCGGCGGCAAGACCCACCGCTCTGCCACGAGCTCGGCCAAGCTGGAGCTTGCGCGATCGTGCCATTTGCTTTGCCGGCCAGCTACCACGACCACCTGATCGTCATAGGCAATCTTCGCCTCGAGATCAGACTCGTTGAACGGGGTTGGAATGCGGCCGACCAGAAGATCGATCGTGCGCTCTCGCAACTCCCGATAGTGGGCGGTGTTCATCACGGCTTGCGCGACGTTGACGCGAATTCCTGGCTGTTCGAATGAAAATCGTTCCAGCACGGCGGGCAAAAGCCCGGCTGCGACGCTCTCGGTGCTGGCGATGTGCGCAACTCGCCGACGGTCGGATCGGCAAGGAAGGCAAGTTCTCAATGCCGAGCTTGAGTTCGTCGAAGATGGCCTGGCCGCGGGTGACCAGCGCCCGGCCGTAAGCCGTCGGTTCGACGCCGCCGCGGCCGCGCGTCGAGCAGGCGAAGCCCGAACGTGTGCTCCATGTCCGCGATCGCTTTCGACACCGCGGGTTGCGAGATCGCGAGTGCGGCTGCTGCCGCTTTCGCCATGCTGCCCCAGGTGCACCACGGTAGAGCAGGATATGGCGGTCCCGCAGCTTAGAGCCGGCTTCCATGCGGTCCACCCACTGCATGACGACAGCCTTATCAGAATGGTTATGGAATGCTCACATATCAGAAATGGACGAGCTATGTCTCGGCAGCGCATGGTTGCCAAACGATCATGAGCGGATGGAGGTTCTCCATGCCCATCTTGAGCCGGGCTCTGCGTGTTGCAGCAAGCGTCTTCCCCAGCGCCGTCTTCACCTGCGAGTCGCCTGCGCCGAGCAATTATCCCGTCGAGGCCTGTCAAGATCGTGGTACCGATTATCCGCCCGGCGGCCCGCTGGATTTCACCGCGCGCGTCCACTGGCTGAACGGCTGGGCGCAGAAGTTTGGAGCAGCCGTTCAGTGGTTCGAAAACCCGGCCCGGCGCTTCCGGCGACATCGGAACCGACGCCGTCGCCAAGGCGGAGCCGGACGAGTTACACGCTGCTGTTCGTCCTCGACAACCCCGATACGACGGTCGATCCGCTTTTGTGTACCAAGCTTCGCCTTCGATCCGGTGAAGGAGTTTCGCGACGGACTCTGTTGTCGCGAGGCTTCTCGCTGACGCTGGTCGTGCATCCCCTCCGTGCCTGTGCGCGTCGGTGGCGGAGTTCGTGGCCTACGCAAAAATCTCAGAGACCAGCCCACTGCTCCTGCTTGGCTGGCAACGGCAGCCTGGCGGCGACACCCGGCCACTGACGATGGAGTTCTGCTTTCCGGCTGCAGGCTGGCTTTGAAGCCGTCCACGTTCCCTACAAGGGTAACGCCGAGTGGTGATGGGGTTGGTTGGCGGCCGAATTCAAGCCGGCTTTCTGGCCACGCCGGGCGTTCTGCAAGTTGCGCGGGAAGGAAAATTGAAGGCCCTCGCGATATCCAGCCTGCAACGCGCTCCGCTCGCCTGAAATCCCGACGATCGCAAGAGCGGCTACCCAAGCTTCGAAGTCGGCTTTACCAGGTGATGTTGGTGCCCAAGGCCGTTCCCGAGCCAATCCGCGCCCTGCTTAGAACGCGAAACACGGCATTCCGCTTCAATCCGGATCTGCAGGCGGCTTCGCGCCAGCGCATGGAGACGATTGGAAACTCGGGCGCCGAGGGTCAGGTCTTGCTCACATCCGCTACCGAACGCTGGCAGAGCGTCGTTAAGACTTCAAAATTCGACTGGACTGACGCATGCGCCAAATCCATCCGAAGCCGTCCGCAGAGCGGGCGCCGGCATCCCAAATCGTCATGCTCGGCACCGGGACGCCGCGTCCGATCCCGCCCGTTCCGGGCCCGCAACCGCCATCGTGGTGAACGGCACACCGCTATCTTGTCGACTTCGGTCCCGGCGTCGTTCGCCGAGCGGCGGCGGCATACAGCAACTGGGATTGCGGCCTTGGGACCGGCTGCGGCCGGCATCAAGACGGTCTTCCTCACCCATATGCATGCGGACCATACCGCCGGATATCCGGACTTGATTCTTACGCCATGGATATTGGGTCGCAAGGAGCCGATCGAGGTCTACGGCCCGAAGGGTCTGCGTGCCATGACCAGGCATGTGCTGAACGCCTGGAAGATCGACATCGACAACCGCGTCAGCAGGATCGACCGGCTGCCGCGCGCCGGATGCGAGGTGGTCGCGCACGAGGATCAAGCCGGGCGTGATCTACACCGATCGCAATATACGTGTGACGGCGTTTCCGGTGCGGCACGGACTGGAGCACGCTTTCGGCTTTCGTTTCCGAAACGCCCGACAGGGTTATCGTCATGTCCGGCGATACCGCGCCGACCCCAAGCGTGGCCGAGCACTGTGCCGGCTGCGACGTCCTGATTCACGAAACCTATTCGCAACAGACCTACGAACAGGTCTCGCGCAAATGGCAACGCTATCGCCGAACCCATCACACGTCGTCGAAGAACTTGCGACACTTGCCTTACGCGTCAAGCCAGGCCTGTTGGTGCTCTATCATCAGCGCCAATGCGGGCGGGCGCTGACACTAGCGGATCCCGAAGAGGCGCTGCTAAAAGGAAATTCAGGAACTAACGTTGCGCGGCGGCGCCGACGATGCGACGACGGCGCTTTTCGGGCCTGGCTGCTGGCGAAGAAGCTTAGCGCCAACGCTTCGACGTGGCTACCAGCAGATGGCATCATCTGATGAGTGCAGCGCGGGGCAGCCGCTGCTGCAACTCAAAAAGAGACGAAGCTATGTCACCTGCATCCACTTCGCCAGAAGGTTGCCATCGGGCCCGTCTGTCGGGCCTGGAGCGAGGTTATTGACTGCCGATCCAAGAGTTCAACTCAGGCCCCTCGATCCGAACAATGCCACGTTGCCCTAGCCAGCTCCCAGATCCTCGGTTCTAGACGCCGCGCAACCGCTGGAGGTGGCCCATCTTCTTCCGCTTCAACAAAACATGAAGGTCGCGCCAGCGCGCGCGTTTGCTCGGCCTCGGTCAATGGGAAGGTGAAGGAACGAACATCCGTCGGCAGCGCAAGACGTATGAACACGACCGCCCAAACTGCTGCCCAGTTCGCCGATGATCGCTAACCCTCGACCGCGCCGGATGGGTTCAGGTACCGAGCCATTGTCAGAGACCCTGCACTTTACGACGTTGCCTGCAAGCATCAACTCCACTCGCAATTCTGGATCTCTGGCGTCGAATTGCGCATGTCGTGCCACATTGGTCAACAGCTCGGATACAATCAGTGCAAGCCTCCAGCGGCGTTCGCCTTCAAGCCGCAGATCGTCCGCTGAAAACAGGACGCAGATCGCCAGGCGGTCGAGTTGGTATTTCGTGACGGAGAAGCAAAGCTGCTGGAGGTACCTCGCGGCATCGGTGAGGCGCCCCTGATCCGGCATGCGCAGCGCCCGATGAACATCGCCGCATTGATGCAGGAGGTCCACGACGTCGAGCAGCGCGGCCTTGACGCGCCACGCTATCCGAGCTGCACCGCTTTAGCTGAAACCGCATATGTGGCGGAAGTGAGGCTCGTTCTTTATTCTGTGGTTCAACTCGCGAAGAAGCAATGATCCGTCGGAATTTAGTAACTGTACAATGTGTTCTGTCATTCCGTGCTCCACGATTGTTTTCTCCGGCCCAAGCTCACGCCCACGAAACGAACGGCGTCAGACGCGAGCCCTCGTAGCTCTACGTCGCGCGCTCCAACTCGGCTTCTATCGCGTCAAAGAAGAGATCTCGACTGGCATCACTGCAAGATTGGTTCAGAGGATGATTGCAGCGCGCGCGTGACGACTAGGTATTCAATCATGCAAGGGACTGCTTCCAATGTGAAATTTCGGTTATCTCGCGCGCGTCATTGGAACGTGACACGAGGTAAGCGGGCGATCTCGCTAGACAACCGGCTGATGGCAGGTCGCCGAAAAAGATAACACGCATGAGGCGGCCGGTTCAGGTATTGCAGCCTGAGCAAAATGGGTTGTGTGCACCACCAGGAGACTGCTGGCAGTACCGCCGCAACGACTGCAAGTTTGAACATGTACGTTGCTCCTCTCGATGCTCCATGGAGTAGCGGACCTGCTTCGAACGATCTTTGTTCGTTTTCTGATCCGATTTAGAAGGTTACTGCGCAGTTCCGTGCCACAACGACAGCAGCTGTTTGTCCTTCAATTCCGTCCGGGGAGCGCCGGCCAATCCATGGGCCATGTGAGGACGCGACGTGCCTTCGCAGCATGGCATTCGAGCTTGTTTGAGCATTGTCGATCCATCCGACTGGCAACAGCCCCCGCCCACTTCCGTTCTTGCCAGCCGACGTGTAACGGGGCCTCTGGCCACACGCTGTGGTCGAGCGCCCCCCTGCCAAACCCCGCTTGATGCGCAAGGCCGGACGATCGACAGCGGCCGACGTTGTATCCGGCTTCCACGGGGCCAAGGCCTGAAAGATTTGATTGGTCTCGCGCTTCAGGCGGTAGCCGGACCGGTTGCGTCGCCGGAGGCTCGTCGACGGCCGCAGATGTTATGGTCGGCTGGCTGGTGTCCAGGACGGCCTTTTCCGGCCATTTATTTGCGCGCTGACTAGATCCGGATGAGCCGATCTATCGATAAGCAGCTGTTTGGCGAACATCGCTGGCGGCGCATTGGGCGGGCACCAGTCGGCTATCAGCAGCAGAACCACAGCGCGCTTCCGACAACCCATAAAAATATCTGGCGATGGGCACAGCCGATAACTCCCGCAAATTGAATAATCCCACTCAGCTCATGGCAGCGATAGCGACCGCTCTCTCATGTTGCGCGGAAAATCGATCTCGCCGGCCCGCTCGCTCCCACTCAACTTCCCTTGACGCGCAGGTTTGTCGGCGGTGCTTTGTCAGCGTTCTTCGACCAAGACCGGTAGTACGCCAGCGCGGTCATCATCAGATACCGACGATGCTGACCACGATCTGCATCCAGATAGCGCCGGAAATCTCGACCAACACGAAATGTGCAGCAAAGGATAGGAATATGCCGGTGCAAAGCACTTCGAGCGACTGCTGACCGCATTTGATTGCGGGCCGAAAGATCCGCCATTCCAGCCCCGGCCAATCGCGTGGCAGCAGACGAACGACAAAGAAAGCGAACACAACAAGGTGCAGCAAGCGATAAGGCGCGAGGTTGGTTTTGTCGTTCGGATTGAAGGCGCCGTAGATCTCCGGTGGGATCAGTGACCGCAGCTCGTCAAACCGGGCCGCCATTGTCATCATCAGAGCGAACAGAAGATGGGCGGTGCCAAGCACCAACGCGGTACGCGATCGAATGAATGGCATCGCCTGTGCCGATCCACCAAGCGCAAACCAGGCCCCGAACGTGAACAGCAAATTGCCATGCGAATGGATTGAAATACCAGACGCCAATTGGATAGGCCGGAACGTTCCAGCCGAAGTGCCTGGCCATCAAATAGAGCAACGCCGAAGCGGCCGAGGGTCATATTGGGTCTGCGCAGCATCAGCCATAGTATCGGCGGGAAAACACCCATCAGCACGATGTAAAGCGGCAGCACATCCATGTTCACCGGCTTGAAGCGAAGTATCAGCCCTTCGAACAAGAACTGCGCCGGATTTGCCAGGAAGCCCCGTATGTTGAATTCATCGGTGAAACCGGAGTTGCCATACCTCTGCGCGAGATATCCGATTTCCGGCGAGGTAGAGCACGAAAAGGAAGACGTGGGCGACATAGATCTGCCAGACACGCTTCAGAAGCCTCGACGCGCCGATGATAAACCCACGTTCGAGCATGCATCCGCGCAAAGACAAAGGCGACAGTGTAGCCGGAAATGAAGATGAAGAGGTCCGCCGCATCGCTGAAGCCGTAGTTCCGCGTTGTCACCCAGTTCACGATGTTGTTGGGGATATGGTCCAGGAAGATTCCCCAATTTGCCACACCTCGGAATAGGTCGAGTCGGAGATCTCGGCCTTTCGCCGGGAGCGTAGCGAGAATCTTCATCGTTGATGCACCGAAGCTGTAGCGCGGGTATTTTTCAGCCGACCGCTTGCGTGTCACCCTCCCACGCCGTAACAATGCTTGACGCCTGCACTCTGCAGGGTTTCGACAATGATGTCCGCGACCAGCTTGCCCATTGCATTCAGTGCCCTGCTGTGAACATCCTTGCCACAACATGCACCTGACTGCCGAACCTGGGCTTGTATCGGGATGCGAGGACTTGAACTCGACTGCGCTACAGCGCGGTCAGTCGAAGACGCCCGCCCTAGCCGAGCAGCCTTGATGCCGGATCGCATCCGGTCGACGATTTGCAGGGCGCGCTTGTGATCGGGAGATACTATTCCGGCTGGACATTCGATCAAGAGCCGCGCTGAGATGTTTGTAGGCCTCTGGCACGCGACCGCTGTTTCAGCAATAGCTCGGCAAGATCCGTCGCCGCCTTCAATTCGAACAGGGTGGCGGACTGGCGTTTCGCCCAGTCGATCGCCGACAGCAGGCTTGTTTCTGCTTCGGGATAGTCCTCGGCCGACCTGGACGCCAGGATGAGGCCTTTCACCCTGAACAAGGCGGGCACGAACAGCAAGTTTTCCCCCGCGCTTCTGGACGTCAAGGGCATTCACCACCAGCGTCAGCGCCTCCTCGTGCTGGCCCAGGGCAGCAAGACCCGCGCCGAGATCGCTGACAAAATCCATATTGAGCATTTCATGACGTTGAGCCTCAAGCTCTTCCGACGCCCTCTTCAGCAACGGAACGCCGTCGCGGACATCGTTTTGAAGGAGCAGCCACCGGCCTCGCAACCCAGTCGCGATCGCACGGTAGCGGCTTCAGGGAGTGAGCTGCGGAGAGGTCGGTCAATTGCGCGATGTACTGCTCTGACCTCTGCCAATCCTCCAGCGCCAGATAGACAGGGAGAACCAGGATCAGGGATCGGCACAATGTCGCTGGATGGTCGGATTTTTCTCCTTCCTCTATCGCGAGCCTTGCGTAGTCCAGTGATTGGTCGAGCAGCCCTCTGTACAGCAGAGAACGCGCCATGCCGGCAAGCAAGAGGGTGGTGTGATGAAACAAATGGTGTCCAGCGCGCAAGCGCGAGCCGGATGCCGAGTGGCGCAGGCCGGCTTCGAAATGCTTCTGTGCGACAAGATGATTTCCCGCCAAATGATTGGCGGCGCCCAGCATCGTTTCAGCGAGCGCCATGTCGTCGGGATCCTGGATTTTCAAGGCCACCTTTTGGCTTCGCGCGGCGATATCGAGCGCGCGCGTGAATGTCGGTTGTCCAGCGCGAATACAGGAACAGTCCGCTCAGAAGCCTGAGCTCGTAGGCAAGATCCTCCTGCATGACCGCAACGTCCAGCGCCCGGGAAAAAGCTCGAGCGAACGCGCAGACTGCTGCCCCTCGGTATGCATCATGGCCAGAGGACAGTACGATGCGTAGATCTCCATCTCGCCGGCGGGATTCTTATGCTGATCTCCGAGCCGGGCTATCGCCCGCTCTGCCCAGACCTGGCATTCGATCAACAGCGACAGTTCCATGAACAGCTGCGTTGAAGCGACCGCGAGCCTTGTCGCGATCTCGTCGTTGCCGTGCGATCCAAAGCTCCATTCCAGCGCCGACCGAACATTGCTGAGTTGCGCGGAATAGGCCGCAACTCTTTCAGCCCTTGGCAGAGCCGATAGCATCTCTTTTGCGATTCGAGCTGTTGGGCGACGTATTCCGCATGCCGGCAGGGAGATTGCGTCGAACTTCGTCATGCTCCTCCAGTTTTTCGAGCGCATATGCGCGCGTCGTGTCCAGCAACCGATATTGTGGCTCCGCTTGGTCGAGCTGAGTTGCATATCAACGACTTCTCGACCAGGCCGGCGATTGCGTCACAGATCTCTCCGTCGTCGGCGCCTAGTTCGCCCGCGACATGCCTCGCTCCCTCAAGGCTGAAATGTTCGACGAAACCGGGCAATGCGTCTGAAGAACAATCCTCTCCACATCCGACAGCAGATCGTAGCTCCAATCCAGCGTTGCCTTGAGCGTCTGATGCCTGGGGACCGCCGTCCGATGGCCTAGTTTCAGCAATTCCAGCCGAGATACCAGGCGGGCAACCGTGCTCCTGACGCCGAGCGCGGCCACCTGGCCCGCAGCCAACTCGATTGCCAGCGGCAGGCCATCCAGCTTCGGCACATTTCGGCGACAAACGGCGCCTCGCTCGTCGGTGAGAACGACGCTTCCCGCCCTCGCCGTCACGCGCCGTACAAACAGCTGCACCGCCGGATAGCGAAGCACGGCATCCGCCGTCTGCTCTGAACCGTCTGGTGGAAAATCAAGGGAAGGACCCGATAGCAATGCTCGCCCTCTACCTTCAGCAATTCGCGACTCGTGGTCAGAAGATGGACCTGCTCCGGCTTCCTGGTAGAGCTGCTCGGCGACCGAGGCGACCGCCTCGATCACGTGCTCACAGCTATCGAGAATGATAAGAAGCTTTCGCGAACGAACGAGGTCGACCAGCTCCAAGCCGGGATCTTTCGATTTGAGTGCAAGTCCCAGGGATGTCGCGACAGCCCCCGCAACATGGCGCGGATCGGTGAGGCTTTCCAAGTCAACAAGATAGACTTCTCCGCCAAACTCCTCGGCAGCGGCGCGGCCAACAGCCAAGGCAATGGTCGTCTTGCCAATGCCGCCGGGGCCGAGCAGTGTTACGAACCGCTCGTCTCGAAGCTTGTCGCTAACCTCGCTGATCACCGAGTCGCGCCCAATCATCCTGCGCGGTCGCGCCGGGCAGCCTGCCTTGGCTGCCGGAACCTATCGTTCCTGCTCTCCGTACTGCCTGCGAGAGGGACGACGGTGCCGACGAACGAGTAGCCCCGTCCCTTGATGTTTGCGATGTATCGGTTGCCAAATTGGCCGTCACCAAGCGCCTTGCGGATCGCGGCCACGTGGACCCGGAGGCTCCCCTCCTCAACGGTTACGTCCGACCAGACGTGATCGATGAGCTCCTGCTTTGCGATGACCTCACCCGGACGCTCGGCAAGATAGATCAGGATGTCGAGCGCCCTGCCGCCAAGGGGCAGCACCACACCGTCGCGCCGAAGCACCCTCTCGCCAATCGAAAGTTCGAAAGGGCCGAACCTCAGCTTCCTGTGAACCGCGGCGTCATGACATGTGTCAGCCAAAATGACGGATTTCCTCGGCCCCGTATGCTACCGTCAGCCGGCAAACGCCGCAATTGTACGCGCGTAAAGCTGGCCACACAGCTCGAAGCTCGCATAACGAACTAAACCTGGTACAGCGCAATCACCTTAACGCGCGGATTAAGGCCGAACCCGCGCCGCTGCGAACAGCGCAGAGGCGAGCGGCATGCGCTGGCACGACCGTCCTGCGCTGCGCGTCAGTCGCTGAACCGGTCGCACTGAGATCAACCAGCGATCGACCAGTCCGCGCCTCTGCGATGCCGATGTCAATTGAGTTGCATCGCCGATGGCCAGCGGAGGCGATCTGTCGCGGCCTAGTGGCCATTGATGCAACGTAGGCAACTAAGGCGCGCCTCTATTTCCCTTTGCGCGATCTAGAGCGGTCTGAATGCAATTCAGGAGGTCGCTCTCATCGAACGGCTTGGGCAGATAGCAGATGACCCCAGCTTGAAGTGCGCGGGCACGAATATCATCGCTCGGATAGGCAGTTATCAGTGACGGTGGGGATCTCTTTGCCCAATCGAGACAGATTGCTGTGCAGATCAAGGCCATTCATCTTGGGCATGTCGAAGTCGACAACCAGGCAGCCGGTGCGACTCAGTTCAGGTGAGCGCAAGAACTCCTCCCCCGACGAAAATGCCTGGGCGACCAACCCTATCGAACGCATCAAAACTTCGATTGCGTTTCCAACCGCTTCGTCGTCATCGACTATGGCAACTATTGGTCCGCTATTTGGCACTTGGCAAGACCGGTAACCGCGAGACAGCTTTTACGGAACAACGGATGTCGTCCGCGAGACTCTTCCTTATCCAACCTAGGCGCAACCGCTACGTGCTTCGATTATACAATTGTATAGGAACTCAACGATTGGCTTCGAGGGCCGGAAATTTTGTGGTCCATGGAGCAAGCTGCGTCACAGGCATCGACCTTCATATCACCCTGGCCCCTGTTAGCTCAAAAAGCCCCTCCAGCTTGGACGCGCTGGAGGGGCAAGGGAGGCCACGGGGAGTGATCGGCCTCAGGGGAGGAGAACTTCACCATAACGGCACGCATTGGCGCTCACTATTGATCTAGCGGAAAGATCGAGTACCAAATAGGAGTGTGCGCACTATACGAAGGTTGTGCGCTGCCAGCTTAGTCGGTTCGACTTTGGTGGGCAGCTGGCTGCCTGACGCAGAACCTGGCCGACTTCAACCGGCCAGTTCGCCGATGGCTGCGATCCGTCGGAACCGAATTGGGCTGGTCGTCCCCTCTATCGACCACGCGATAATCTCGCTATGCTCCATGGCGGACTGGCAAAGCCAATGCGCATGTCAACGAGGAACATGTGGTAGAGCAACCGCCAACAGTGATGGTCATCGACGATGATCCGGGAGTGCGGGACTCACTAGGCAAGCTGCTTCGATCGGCGGGCTTTCGGGTCAGCCTACTCGGTTCGGTGAGCGAATTTCTCGCGGCGGATCGGCCAGAAGGACCCACTTGCCTGGTGCTTGACGTGCGGCTTCCCGGCCAGAGCGGACTCGAACTGCAGCGCGAACTGGCAGGTGCCAAAAGACAGCTGCCGATCATCTTCATCACCGGACATGGTGACATTCCAATGTCGGTGCAGGCGATGAAGGGTGGCGCGATCGAATTCCTGACAAAGCCGTTCCGGGAGCAGGATTTGCTTGAAGCGATTCAGCTCGGTCATGCCCGTGATCGAGCGCGGCTTGAGCAGGAACGAGCTATGGCAGAGCTGAAAGTTCGTTTCGAAACGTTGACGCCGCGGGAGCGCGAGGTCATGGCGTTCGTGGTGAGCGGGCGGTTAAACAAGCAGATCGCAGCCGACCTCGGCGTAAGCGAAATCACGGTAAAAGTTCATCGTGGCCAGGTGATGCGCAAGATGCGGGCATCGTCCTTGCCTGACCTGGCGCGCATGGCCGACCAATTGCAACTGACGCCGACAAAGCCGCGTAGCCCAGGTCGCGTTGCCTAGCGCAGACGCTCAGCCTGCATCTCCCGTAATGGTCCCCGTTTGCATCTCACCACGGAGGATCAGTGTGCCGGGTGCGGAGTTGCGATCTTGCGTTGCTACGCGGCGGGCAAGGTGAACTGAAATATGGCGCCGCGAGGTTCATTCGCCTCTGCCCACAGCCGGCCCCCATGGGCCTCGATGATAGACCGGCAAATCGACAGCCCCATCCCCATGCCGCTGGACTTCGTGGTGTAAAATGCATCGAACACGCGCTCGAGATGCGACGGATCGATGCCCGGCCCGGAATCGCGCACTGCCACAAGGACACCTGTGCGGTCTTGCTCGGTGCTGATCAATAGGTCTCGCGGCTTTGCCTCAACCGAGCCCATTGCTTCGACCGCGTTCAGGATCAGGTTCAGGACCACCTGCTGCAATTGAACGCGATCGCCGTGAACGGGAAATAATCCCTCAGAAAGCCGGGTCTGGACCCAGACGCCATTTTTGATGATTGCGCTTCGGCCCAATACAATTACCTCGTTGATCGCCTCGTTAAGATCAAATTGCTCCTTTCGCGGAGGCGCCTTCTTCATGTGCTCACGGATGCGGTCGATGATGTCTCCGGCGCGATCGGTATCGCCCACAACGCAGCCGAGGGCCTCCCTGACCTCGCCCAAGTCCGGCGGCTGCATGTCCAGAAAATTCTGGGCCGCACGGGCGTTGTTGCGGGCGCTGGCGATCGGTTGCGTGATTTCGTGAGACAGCGAGGCGGCCAATTCTCCCATCATGCTCACGCGGTTCATGTGGGCGAAATCCGATTGCATCTGCTCCAATTGCGCCAGCGCTCGTGTGCGATCCTCAATGTCCGTCAGTAGAATGTACCAGCGGGCGATGCGCCCGGAGTCATCGCGAATTGGGACGCCGCGGTTGTCAAACCACCGATATTCGCCGTCGAAGCGCCGCATGCGTAGTTCGTGCTGGAAGGGATCCCGGCGGCCATCGCTCTCTTAAAAAGTTCAAGCAATACGGGGAAGGTCTTCAGGATGCACCGCATCGTTTGTTCCCCAGTTCTTTATCCATTCCAGCGATCGGCCAAAATACTCGAGGAGTTGGCGATTGGCGGTTTCGAGTTCACCGTTCGGGGCCAAGACCGAAACCAGACCGGCTATCCCGTCAATTGCTGAACGTGCACTTCGTTCGCTTTCACGCAGCGCTTCTTGGGCGCGCATGAGCTCTTCAATATCCAGAGTCGCCCCAACCCACAGCAGCAGGGTTCCATCGCTTGCCCGGAGCGGTTCGACGCGAGTGAGGAACCAGCGGTAGTCTCCTTGAGCGTTACGAACTCGATAACTATGCTCACCGGCCTCGCCCGTGCGCAGACGGTTTGACCAGTATTTGCGTGCTTCTTCCTGGTCGTCCGGATGCAACAACGGGATACAGTCGTCCCACTGTGCGCCAATGTCGATGCCGAAACGCAGGGGATGATCTTTCGGAAGACCAAGGTAATCCGCCAGTTCGTTTATTCACGAAGGTGAGGCCGCCGGACGGAGCCGCGTACCAGGTATACGCCGGAAGCACATTTAGAATGGCTTGCAACTGCGCCACGAATCCAGGCTGTTCTTCGGCCTTGTTACCTTCATCACCGTCGACAGCCATCTTCCGCCTCCACTCACGATGCGGCGGCCGGATGAGCCGGCGCAGTGAAGCCAAAGATAGCGCCACGTGGCACGTTAGGGCTCGCCAACAATCGTCCGTTATGCGCTTCGATAATCGACCGGCAGATCGACAGCCCAAGCCCCACACCGCTCGGTTTCGTGCGTGTAGAAAGCCTCGAACACGCGGTCAGTATCCGCCGGCGCGAAGCCTGGACCTGAATCTCGCACCTCGACTGACACGCCATCCGGTTCGTTACGGGTGCTGATGAGCAATTCCCGCTCCTCTTCGCCGACGTCGCGCATCGCTTCGATGGCATTGATGATCAAGTTAAGCACTACCTGTTGCAGCTGGACCCGATCTCCCTGGACACGCGGCAAGCCCTCCGCTAACTGCGTCCGCACCGAGACGCTATTGTTTGCGGCCTCCGTACGGGTGAGAGCAATAACCTCGAGGATGGCATCGTTGATCGCTACGGCGTCCTTTCGTGCGGGCGCCTTCTTGATGAGCGCGCGGATTCGCCCGACGACCTCGCCTGCGCGATTCCCCTCCTTGACAATCAGAGAGAGCGCGTCATCCACCTCGCGAAAATTCGGTGGCTCCGCGCTTAGCCAGCGCCGAGCGGCTAACGCGTATGTGACTGCCGCTGTGATCGGCTGGTTCACTTCATGGGCGATCGAGGCCGTCAGCTGACCCATCGTCGCGACGCGGTTGGCGTGCGCGAGCTCGAGTTCCGCCTTGCGGTATCGCTGCTCGTTTTCGCGAGCTTCTCCTTCTGCCGTCCGCAATGCCGTAACATCGGTGCCGGTGCCGCGATAACCGCGGAATTCTCCGTTGGCGTCAAACACTGGCTTGCCGCTGATTTTATTATAAACCACAGATCCGTCGCTATGTGTGGCCCGGTAGACGAAATCGCGGAACGGCTGACGCGCCTCGAGCATAGACCGATGAAGCTCCCACTTTTCCGGCTCCGATTGGACGTCCGTTGCGAATTCCCATCGGGCCACCCCAATCCGGCTCACAGTCGCGAGGCCGCGAGCGAGACGTCGTTCGTCCTCCGTGAGGCGTGTGAATTTGTGATCAGGATCGGTTTCCCAGTACCAATCGGAGGCGCTTTCCGCGTAGTCGCGGAATTTCGCTTCGCTTTCCCGCAGTGCTTCCTCGGCCCGCTTCCGCTCCGCGTCACGTCGTAGCCCGTCCCGTACCATCTCTAGAAGCTCTTGCCGCTATCGTCGCGCGCAGCATGTCACGATCGGTCGAACCAGCGATGCTGTCTGACCGGTCCATCAGCCGGTACGACGCTGCACTCGGTATCGCCACGGCTCGCTCGGTGAACGCGGCGCTCCGCGCTCGACGTTATCGCTCACCGCGGTGTCGTACGGGATGCGCCCGCGACGGATCCCGTTCCGTGCCACGCGCAGCCTCGTCCGGCTCAGGATCCCCTGTGATCGCACAGGCGTGCGTTGACGCCGCCTCGCGACCAATGGCGAATCTACCGGAGATAGTCTCGCTGCACGACCGTCGGAACCGGTGTCGGTCATCTGCCGCAGCTCGCGTCGCAGCTACCGGCCAGATAGAGCCTCTCGTCGCGGCGCAGCCGCGTGCTCCGCTCTTCTTTGGCTTCATCGATGTCGACAGACAGGCCATACCACTGGATGATGCGTCCCTGTCTGATCGCGCAGAGGCTCGCCGCGGAGCATGGTGCCAACGATACTCGCCGTCCGCCCGACGCAGAGCGGCGCACGAGCCTGGTAAGGACGTTCCGGTCTGAATTGCGTGAGAAAGGCCTTTGCAGGTTTCTGGAAGGTCGTCCGGGTGCATGGACGTCTCCCCAACCACGATGCTTGAAATCCTCCAAGTCGCATGCCGCTATAGTCCAAAAGGCGCTGATTGACATGGGTCGGTTCACCAGTCGGGGTCCCGCTGACCAGAGCAGGCCTGGTACCGTTTCGATGATTTGACGGAGCTTGTATTCGCTTTCCCGCAATGCTTCCTCGGCGCGCTTGCGTTCTGTTATGTCTATCGCAGTGCCGATCAATTCGATGAGCTCTCCGTTCCCATCGAGGAACGTGTGCCATGACCGAACTGACGTGCTTCACTGTTCCGTCGGGCAGCACAATCCTAAACTCGTCGAAGCTGTCAACTCTTTCGTTGACCACCCTCAGCTTGTCTTTCGTCTACCCTGTTGCGATCCTCGGGATGAGCTCGTTGCCGAAGAGTTCCTGCGGGTCGGTAGGATCCACCTGCGGATCCAATCCGTAGAATTCGGAACATTTCCTCGGAGGCAGAAGAGCACCTTCTGGCTGCGGGCGTCCCATGCCCAGGTGCCGCGTATGAGTCAGCTTCTGCGTTTCGGCTAAATAAGCCTCACTTCGCATCAGAGCTTCCTCGCGCGCTTGCGCTCCGTCAGATCGAGCACGAATGCGACGCCCTCGTTGCCGCCCTTCTTCGAACGCAGCCGCACCAATCAGCACGGGCACGCGGCTGCCATCCTTTCGGAATACTCCTTCTCGAACGGCTGAGACGGCCGTCATCTTTAGTTCTGTTCCAGTCCGCGCGTTTGTCGCGCTCGCGCCAGTCCGGCGGCGTCAGGTCCGTCCAGCTGCATGCGGCCCGACACCAGATCTTCCCGGTCGTATCCCACCAGGCGGAGAAACGCGTCATTTGCCTCAAGAACGCGACCTTCGAAATCCCAGATGAAAATTCCGATGATGTTGGAATCGACCAGGCGCCGGATCTTCGCTTCGCGTTCCCGCAATGCCTCCTCCGCGCGCTTGCGTTCTGTTACGTCCGTCGCAGTGCCGATGAACGCGATGAGCTCTCCGTTCCCGTACGAGAACCGGGTGCCCTGATGAAATGACGTGCTTGACTGTTCCGTCAGGCAGCAAAACCCTGTACTCGTCGAAGCTGTCAACTTTTCGTTGACCACCCTCGCAAATCTCTGCGTCTGTCCTGTTGCGATCCTCCGGATGAGAATGCCGTTGCCGAAAGTTTTTGCGGGTCGGCAGATCCACCTGCGGGATCCAACCCGTAAATTCGGAACATTTCCTCGGAGCAGTAGAGCACTCTCTCGGCTGCGAGCGTCCCAAGCCCAACTGCCAGTGTGGGTCAGCTTCTGCGCTTCGGCCAGATAGCCTCGCTCCGCTGTAAGTTGGCGGTTCGTTCCACCACTTTGGCCTCGAGCTCGTCGCGGGCCTGACGAAGCTCTTGCTCTGCCCGTCGTCGCACGGCGCTGACCCAGCCGACAGCCAAGGCGCAAAATGTGCAAAAGGTTAAATAAACGAGATCAGCATAGCTAATTGGGCTGAAGGAAAAAAGGGACGTAGGAAGAAGTAATTAAGGCTGAGGACTGAAAGGACAATTGCGAGCACACCTGGCCCGGTTCCTGCGTACCAAACGGTCGCGGCGACTGCGAACAGGAACGGCGTCAAACTGGCCTCGAAATGTCGCAGCAGGAAGAAATCCAACCCGATTGCGATTGCTACGGACAGAACTGCAATGCCGTACCGGAGAATCGTCGGCATGGGTGTTGGCGATGAAGGGTCCCGATGCGCCATGGCTTGCCTCATTCGTGAGCCAGCCGACCAACGAGGAGCTATGCGCGAAAGTTGGTGACGGCATGAGGGGATAAGGCGGCGTATCGTGGGGGTGTTCGAAGCCTCCACTTCTCCACTGAAGGAGTGATACGCCCGTGACCGACACTAACGTTTTCCAACTCTCCCAACCAAGGAACTTTTGCGGACCCGCTGACCGAGGTCTTGCGCAACGGCCGCGCCAGCGCTTCTGGAGCAGGCCTTCGAGGCCGAAGTGCGGGAAGAATGCACCGACGAAGTGCGCCTGCTGGCGGCCCGACCCCGTCGTGAGTGACCTCGTCTCGGACGTGTCCCTCGTGGCAACACTCGCCGCTTCCGGGATCAGGCCGGCATAAGTCGGCGCGTGACCGTCTCAGCACCCATCACGATGCTCGGGCCTGTGGGCGGGCAACGTGAATTGAAAGATGGCGCCGCAGGGCGCGTCTCGCCCTCGCCCCACAGTCGCCCACCGTGCGCTTGGATGATGGAACGGCAGACGGCCAAACCTATGCCCATGCGCTTGGACCTTGGTAGTGTAGAAGGCCTCGAACAGGCGGTCCACACTCTTCAGATCCAGTCCCGGACCCGAGATCTCGTACCGCCACCAGCGCGCCGTTTCGACTCCGCTTTCTCGGTACAAATCAGCAATTCGCGTGCTCCTTCGCGCATGCTGCTCATTGCCTCGACGGCGTTGATAATCAAATTGAGGATTACTTGCTGCAGTTGCACCCGATCTGCTTGGACAACCGGCGATGGCTCTGCGAACTGCGTCCGCACCTGATACGCCGTTTTTCGTCGCCTCGCCACGCGTCAACTCAAGCACGTCGCGGATCGCTGCATTGATCTCCGCGCGCTCCCTCTTCGGCGGCGCCTCCTTGAGGAGCCCGCGGATCCGGTAGATCACGTCGCTTGCTCGATAGGCCTCCCTCACGATGCAATCGAGCGCTTCTCGTACCTCGTCCAGGTCCGGCGGTCGACGATCCAGAAAGTGCCGAGCGGCCTGAGCGTTGGTGACTATCGCTGCAATGCGCTGCGTCACTCAGGGGCGATCGAGGCCGTGAGCCGTCCTATCGTTGTGATCCGATCGACGTGCGCCAGATCGACCTGCGCCTCGCGCAAGCCTTCGGTGGCCAGCGTCAGGGCGTGCGTTCGGATTAGTGCGGCATCAAAGTCTTTTTAGTATCCTCTGGCGCGGCGCCCAGATGTCGAATGTAGATCATAGTGCTCTCCTTTGCATCTTCGGAGCGGAGCACAAGACCGCGCGAAGGCCTGTCCGGCGGCGTAAGCATCCCCGAATGATCAATCCCCTCTTGGAGGGTTTGATCCGGCCCGGAGGCCTTTGCTTTTTCATGTGGAATTTTGGCCTGTTGCGCCTTCTAAGAGACGGGTCGGGCTCAATTGTCCAAATCTGGCTACTTCGGGATCGGCAATTTGCGCGCACTTTGCTAAATAGGCGGAAACAGCTCCGTCAATTGCCTTCGGCGATTACGGGGTACTCCGCATGGAGTATCATGATACCGCTTCGACAACGCCTTTTTGGTGTCCGCGGTGCCTCGAGGAGCTGCGGCGCCGTTCGCCGCGACAGCGCGTTTCGCCACGGTCGGAAACTGGACGGCGCGCCGTCGCCAGGAGCGCGTCCATAGTAAACCAGGTGCGGTGATGGGACTCTCGGAGCGGTCTGCAAGCTCGCTCGACACTATCGCGGGGCACGCTGAACACGTTTATTCGGTTGCCGAGGGGCGACGCCTCCGCTGGGGATACAAGCGGTATCAAGCTCCTGGCAAAGATCAGCAAAAAACACGGCCTCGATCCACTCGATAGCACAGGCGCCACGCATCCTCACGCCTGCTGAGCTGAAACATTTTCGCGAACCGCTGGATAAGCTCATCTTCAGCGCCCAGGAGGAGATAGATGAATTGTACAGAGGTGGTTCGTGAGGCTGGATATGCCGTCTTGCTCTGTGATAGCTCGGGCGTCGCAGTCGCGCATCGTGGTGAAAATGCGCTGGCAAGCCAGTTCCAATATTGGGGAACCTGGCTCGGCGGGGTGTGGTCCGAGGAAGTGGAGGGCACAAACGGCATCGGCACCGTCATCGCCGAAGAGCGGCCCGTCACCGTTCACAGAAGCCAGCATTTCAGGTCCAGACACATCAACTTGAGCTGCTCTGGCGCGCCGGTGTTCGGGGTCGATGGGCGACTGATAGCAGTCCTGGACGTCTCTGCCATCGATCCTGAACTCTCCGAACGAGCGCACGCGCTGACTGGCGCGCTCACAGTACGATCGGCGCGCGCGATAGAAGAGCGATTTTTCGTGAGCAGTTCCGTCGAGAGTGGATCGTCGCGGTAGCGCCGCCGGAAGGAGGCGCTTCAGGCATGCTGCTGGCGATTGACGGCAACCAACGCATCATCGGCGCAAACCGGGTCGCGCGCACGTCCCTCATGCTCGATGATCGCGGGCTCCAGGCGGGTACCAGCTTGTGGTCGATTTTCGAGCGAGACATCGACCTCTTCCGGCGCCAGGACCGGACCGATATCTCTGCGCGATTGCTGATCGCCGGCAGCAATGACAGTCGGCCAGCGCTTGTGACTCCACCCGATCACCCTATGAGTGCCTCGAGCAATCCAACGAACTGCAACCTGCACACGCGCCCGCGCCTGGGCTCGATTGATATTTCGAGGCTGCCGCCAGCACCGCAAGCACACGGCGGATTGTCGCCCGGCGCGATGCGTCGGGTGCGGGAATACGTGGAAGTGCATTTGGGCGAAAGTATCGATCTGTCGATGCTGGCTGGAGTCGCCGGACTATCAGTGCATCATTTTGCGCGACAATTTAAGCAATCCGCCGGGGTGACGCCGCATGCCTACCTCACGCAAAAGCGAGTCGAACGTGCCCAGGAGATGTTGGTTCAAACGGATCTCTCGTTAGCGGAAATTGCGTTCGCCGTGGGCTTTTTCGACCAAGGTCATCTAGCGCGTCATTTCCGTCATAGGCTCGGCACCACGCCTCGAGAGTTTCGATGGTCGCAACGCTAGGAGCAAACGACGTTTGGGCCCCACACTACGACAAGATCCGTCTCATCACGATTCAAACATTGCCAAGCGCCAGGCCTCAGGACCTCGTCGGAACCTTTCTGACCCATTTCCTCCCTGGAATCGCCATGCGTGCGCCGGCCGACGGTGTGGTGAGCGTCATGCTCGCCGCAGAGTTGGCGAGAAAACGTTCGCGCGGGTCAAGCAACGATCGTGATGGTCAGGGCACGGCCGAGGAGACAATGGCTCTCGTCCGGGACTCGCAGTCTTGCGAGGATCTCATCTCAACCGTCTCTCGATCGGAGAGAAGCCGCAGAGCGTGGTGATGCCACGGAATGGCGCGCCCGCTGGTGCGATCAAAAGCCGGTATCACCGAACTGCGGCCCGCTCGGAACGTTCGCCACTTGGCCGAACGGGTCATTGGGGATCACGACCGCAACACGCTTCGCTTGCGGCTCGATCCGGAGGACGACCGGCAAGCCTCGAGCCGGGCGACTGTTTGGATCGAGACTGCGGGGAGCGTGCGCCAAAGGTCGCAATCGAACTTCGCAAATTTGATACTTCACGCCGGCGCCGAGATTTTGGCTCCTTTCTGAGGCGGCGGGATCTGCCTGCGGCTTTGCTGTATGAACGTGCCGCTTTGCGCCAGAAGCGGTCATTCCGTCCATCTGCGCGTCGGCGAAGCTGCCGGGGTAGTCCGGTCTTCGTCGGCCAGCAATTCGACCGGCTGCTTGTCACCTCCGCCTAGGAAGGAATGGATGGCGCAAGCCAGGACGGCAGATCCGAACCATGGCCGTACGTTCATTCTCAGCGGTGCGATCGGTCGTCCCGAGCCGCGGGTGAGGCTGTCTTGACGTGGGATATCCGGCCGTCTCGGATCAGATGAAAAATGAGGAGGCGCCACGCGCCTCCCTCTCCTTCATGCGAACCCGTGACCGTGCTCGATCCCTGCACGGAATTCGCGGCTATTTCTGAATGCAGGTATCCGCGGTCTCCCTGGTGCATTCGTCGAGGCCGGAAAATACCGGGTCATCCACCTCACTCGTCTTGATCCGGCAAAGCGCGGGGTGTGCACACATCACGCGAGGGCTTCATCCGGTCGCAAGACGGCGTGACCATCGTTTACCCTCTTCGAAGCGCGCGGTATCAATTCTAATATTATGGTGTACTCTGAATGCATGCATGTCGATGGTCGGCCTGCATTGAGACAACTTTTGGGATGATGGAGGGCAACATGGCCAAGAAAGCGAAGAAGGCAAAGAAGACAGCCAAGAAGACGGCCAAGAAGAAAAAGAAGTAGTCGTTCGACGAAACCTCATAGCATTCGGATAGCGTCTGAGGTCCGTTGCGCCCTTCGCAGCACGGATCGGCGGCAGCCTTCGTCGCAGAATATCCGCGCAACGAACAGTCTGACCGGACCTTTATGCAGATGGCTGCTGCATAACGGTCCGGTTTTTCATAGGACCTAACGACCTGATCGAATGATGTTGCCTGCTGGTACTTAGCTGACACAGCTTTTCGGCGAACGTCCGCTTTGCGCGCCAGCACCGGACGTCCCCATAGCGACGCGAAATGACCTTGGGTGATCTACAGAGCGCGGATCCGCTTGCCTCCCTATCAAAGGTTTTGTCTATTGGGCGGTGGTGAGCGCGTACACCGACATCTCGGTGCGGGCGTCCGCGATCAAGAACCAGCGGTGCTGCTCGGCGCGGAAGGCGCGCCAGTTCTCGAGCACACGCTTGAACTGCTCGCTTTTCGCGGCCTCCTCGTCGAGCACCTGCTCGAGCGCGGTGCGCAGCGCCTTCAGGATGTCCGGGCTGAGCACGACCAGCTGCGCGCCGGCCGCGACGAGGCGATTGAGCGCCTTGGGGTTGCGCGCGTCATAACCCGCAAGCATTTCCATCAGCGCGTAGGCGCAGGCCGCCCTCAGCATCGCCTGATAGGCCACCGGCAGTTCGGCCCACTTCGACTTGTTGATGTAGAGGCCGGTGTTGGCCTCCAGCTCGAGCACGCCCGGAAGGTGCATGTACTTCGCGACCTTGTGGAAGCCGAGCTTCTCGTCGTCATAAGGTCCGACCCACTCGGCGGCGTCGATCGTGCCTTTCTCAAGTGCCGGATAGATGTCACCGGCCGCGATCTGCTGCGGGACCACGCCGAGCTTCGACAGCACCTTACCGCCGAAACCCGCAACCCGCATCTTGATGCCGTTGAAATCGGCTGGTGACTTCATCTCCTTCCGGAACCAGCCGAAGGTCTGCCCGCCGGTATTTCCGATCGGAATGCTGACCACGCCCATGCCGTCATAGACCTCGTCCATCAGCTTCTTGCCGTCGCCGTAGAGGTACCAGGCATTGTGCTGGCGCGGGGTCATCCCGAAGGGAAGCGACCCGTCGAAGATCAGCGTGGGATTCTTGCCGATGTAGTATCCGCCGTAGGAATGGCCGCACTCGACCGTGCCGTTCGCGACTGCATCCAGCACCTGCAGCCCGGGCACGATCTCTCCCGCCGCAAAGGGATCGATGGTGAACTTGCCGTCGCTCATCTCGTTCACGTATTTAGCGAGCGTTGGGCTCGCTCCCCACAGACCTTCGAGACTCTTCGGAAAGCTCGACGCAAGCCGCCACTTGATTGCACCTTGCGCAATCGCGGGCGAGGCAACGGCAGCAGCACCGCTCGTTACAGCGAGACGAGCGAAGTTCCGGCGTGAGATCGTCATGCGGTCCTCCCTGATCCTACGGGCGACTACGAGCCAGCGTTCTTGTTTTTGACTGATGCCGGCAGCCTTTCCCGCAGACAGCATAGCAAATGTTGCGCGTTGGAGAAGCGGGGCCTGAAAAGCTGGCGGCGACAGCCATACCTGTGAAGCACATGGCTGCGAGCGGGCCAACCGGGGTGGAAAGCACGCGATTCGCGCCAGAAGCGGCCGCTCGCGAGAAGAATTTCCTGGAGATGCCAGTCGGCTTCCCACTCGCGAGTGAGGTCTGGGTGGACGCCTCAAAAGCGCGCTCAGCGCTGAAGTCAGATGGATGGCGTGTGGACGCGTCTCGCCACCCGTCGTGCACCGCCCGGGAGCACCTGCGTTCTTGAGGACGTGATGCCGTCAGTGCGATCAGGCCGCCGCGACGTCCGGGTGCGCACGCCTTCAGCGCTCATCACCGGGTGCCTGCTAGGCACCTCAAATCATTGGCAGTCGCCCATGTTCGGGTGGTGATTGAGGCGATGCGCATTGGATCTTGTTCAAAGAAGTTCCATGCGTCGCAGGTTTTATCAACGATGTCGTCGTAGTCGTCGAAGACGGTGATGGCGAGTTTGTTGCCGCGCAGATATTCCCAGACGTTTTCGATCGGGTTGAGTTCGGGAGCATAGGGTGGCAGGCGCACCAGAGTGACGTTTTCGGGGATCGTAAGCGCGGCAGCAAGATGGTAGCCGGCGCCATCGAGGATGAGAGCGGCGTGACTGCCTGCCGCCACCTTGCGGCCGATCGCAGTGAGATGCAGCGACATGGCCTCGGCGTTCGCCGCTGGCATGACCAGGCCTGCTGCGACGCGACGTTGCGGACAGGCCGCGCCAAACAGGTAGGCCCAGTCGTAGCGTTGGTCGTGCGGCGCGCGGGGCCTCGTTCCACGCTTGGCCCAGACGCGGGTCAGCGTGCCCTGCTGGCCGATCCGGGCCTCATCTTTACATGAGGGTTCTGCTGTCAACGGGTCTGTGGCGTTCGCTTCTCCGATCTTGATCGATGGTACTTCGGCACGTCGTTGGGTCCGGGGCTATCGAGTCTCGCAGCTACGGCTGCGTCACCTTACATGCGGTCGGGCCCGGAGCACGGTCCCGCACCATAATGCCTCATGCACGAGGCGTAGCCCCGGCGAGACGCGACCCACCTGAAACGCGGCGGCGTTGTGCCGCAAAGAAGAAGACGGTCGCGTTCCCCGTATCGCCGCCGGCGAATGCTGCCGGTGGCAATTCCTGTCTGTCTATGCGGCGACGGTTATCTCCGCCCGGATCTCGGCGCCAGCCGGTATTACCCCGGTCTCTGCGTAGCGCCAGAGCGCGATCAACAGCTTGCGCGCCATGGCCACAATGGCGATCCGCCGTGTGCGCCCGGCCAACGTGCCGACGCGCTCGCGGAACCACTCCGCCAGCTCGCTGCCAGGCTGGTAGCGAAGCCAGAGCCATGCGAGCTGGATCATAGTCGTCCTTGCCCGCGGGTTTCCCGCCCGGCTGATGCGCCGATCGCGATCCATACCGCCGCTCTGATAGGGCATTGGTGTGATGCCGACGTAGCTCGCGATCTGCCGGCGGTTGTCGAATGAACGATAGAATACCTCACGCGTGAGCACGGCGGCGAAGTTCTCGCCAATACCCCGGATGCGAGAGAGCGGCTATCTTGTGGCAGGCTCGATCCTGCGGCTTGGTTTTTGCCGCCTGATCGCGCTCGGCCTCGACCTCCCGGATCAACTCCAAGGTCATGACGAGCCGTCGACGCAAGCGATCCAATTCGGCCCGAAGATGGCGCGGTATCTCGCGTCCATCACCGGTGCGCAGGACAGCAAGATCGCGCTCCCAAGAACGAAGAGAGGGTCTTTTCCGAATGCCCTGGGTGAACAGCAGCGCTTCAATACGGTTTTCGATGCGCTGCCTCTCCTGCACCAGCTTCTCGCGCTCGCGGTGCGTGCGCTTGGCATCCTCCTCTTCCGGTGTTGGCACACGTACCATGCTGCAGGCTTGATGATCACCCCGGAGATAGGCCGCAAGCACGCGCAGCATGCCCTCCGCATCGAGCCGGTCCGTCTTGGCCCGTCGGGCTCGGCGGTTGACGAGAATGCTGGTGGGTTCAAGAACATGGCAAACGACACCATGTGCCGTCAGCAAACGGTGCAGCCAGAAGCCGTCACGTCCCGCCTCAAAGCAGCAGACAACGCCTATCGTCGCGTCGAGCCCGCGAGCAGCACGGGCCTGCAGAGACGAGATCAGAGCCAACAAGGCGGCCGTGTCGCCACCATCGATCCGATGCAGATGTGGCTTCTCCCACCCTGGCACGCGGGCGGCGACGAGCCACGTTGATGCACTGAGTTCGATAGCAAGGAGGATAGTAGGATTAACGGTGTCAATCGTTTGCATAGTGGCAGCTCCATCGCTTTGATTCGGGGCTGCCAAGGTATCGGCTCAGCCCGTCCTCATAGCATCTGGAACCAGATTTCGATCGGCTTGCTTTTGGCGCGGTCGGGGATTTGCGCCGTGACTGTCGCGGCAAAGTTTTTTAAACGTTTCCTGGGCTTCTTCGTCAGCCTGCGGGTGGCGGGGCCTTACCGACAGTTTGCGGTAGCCGAGCTTGGTCAGAATCTTCCCGACCGAACGCTCATGTAGCGCGACACCGAAGCGCCGCTGCAGTTCGTCGCGCAGATCGACCCGCCGCCAACGCACCACCCCGTGCACCGCGGGGTCGGGGCCGGCCTCGACAAGCTCGGCCAATTCGGCCTGCTGCCGCACCGTCAGTTTCGATCCGGGACCTGGCGATTTGAGATTGCGAAGCCCGGCCAGTCCCGCGGCGTTGTAACGGTGCACCCAGTCCCGCAAGGTTTGACGGTCCATGCCGCAGGTTTCGGCCGCCGTTTTGCGGTCCACGCCATCGAGTACCAGTGCAAGCGCAAGTATCCGACGCGCCGCCGCACTATTCTTCTCCCCGCTCGCCGCCTTGCGAAGCTCCCAAGCCGTCAGATCAAGTCGGGTAATCGATACCGCCGCCCCCATCGATGCCGCCCCCTCAAAAGCCAGCATCGAGTCAGAGTTTCACTGATTTGGGAATCCCTAATGAGTCACAGCTTCGGGCCGTTGGTATTACAGGCTCCAGTTCGCCGTGAGGATCTCGCCGAAACGCTCCCATTGCTTGCCGTCGAAACGCATGAACTGCATTTGCTTGACCGGCATATGGTCGTCAGGCGCGGTATTGACCTTGATGCCGGGCAAGAGCATTGGCAGTTCGAGAGTCTCTGATCGAATAGGCCTGCTTGTGAATGTTCTCCGCGCTCAAGTCGTTTCCGGCGGCTTTGAGCACGTGTTCAAGAGCCATCGCGAAATTGTACCCGAACACATAGTTCTGGTCGCGAATATCTCCGTCCGGCGCATACTTTGCCATGAACTCGCGCCAGTCCTTCACACCGCGATCCTCGCTCCAGGTGGGGTCCATCGGATCCTTTGCGAAGGCCGTCGAAATGATGCCGATGCCGGCCTCCAGTCCGGCGACCTCCATCACGGATGAAATCCAGATTGAAACGTTGCTCAGAAACCTCGTTGGCTTCCACCCGATTTCGTGGGCCTTTCGGATGGCCTGTGCCGCGAACTTCGGAGTTGCGGCGATCAGGAAGACGTCGGCTTCCGGATGCCTTCAACCTCACGACTTGGGAGTCAATGGTTGGTTCGGTGACCTCGTAGGTTGCCACCGTGAGACGACCTGCTCAAACCTGGATCCGAGTACATCCCTCAAGCCGGCGAGATAGTCACGGCCAGAAGTCGTCGTTCTGGGCCAGCACCGGCAATCTTCGTTGCGCTCAGTTTCTCGACGGCGTGCCTGGCATAGAGCCGCGCCTCAAGGCGGAAGGGAGCCTGAATTCCCATCAACGCCTTTGGGAACTGGGAAATATCGCCAAACTTCGACGCGCCCGACGCCGAGGAAGAGCTGGGGAACGTTCTTGCCTTGCAGGTATTTCGCGATGGCGTTGTTTTGCGCGGTACCGAGCGAAGAGAATATCAGGGCGACCTCATCACTTTCGACGAGACGGCGCGTCTGCTCAACCGTTCTGGGAGGCACGTATCCGTCGTCGAGCGAGATCAGCTTGATCTTGCGACCATTGATGCCGCCCCTGTCATTGACCAGGTTGAAGTACGCGATTTCCGCCTTGCCGAGCGCACTGTAGGCGGAGAGCGGCCACTATAGGGCATGGTCTGCCCGATCCGGATTTCGCTATCCGTGACGCCACGCTGCTCGGCACTCGCGCTGCGGACACGCAGAAAGCCGAGCAAGGCTGCGGTCACAAATAGATGTCGAATGCCTGTCTGGTACATGTCCTCCCCCTTATGCGCCGTTCGGTCGCGGGCGCGTCCGCTAACCCGCGTGTGCGTCTGCCGTGGCGCACGCATGGCCGGTGCGCCAGAAATGAATTGATCAATGACCTGCCGCGGCGGTCGGTGCAGCCCGGATGAAGCCTTTCAGCCTGTTTTCAGCATTGCTTTTGCATATACTATACGTTCGTAAAGTTTAATCAAGCGAATAATGAGGCTGGAATCCCGGTGCGGCAACGCGGCACACCAGGACAGACTGCGCCGGCGGCCAAAATGATCCGTTCAATTGAGGGAATTTTGCGAGCGTCCCGAAACGCCGGCCGGTCCCGGCTTCGCCGGCGCCGCCTGCTGATCGACCTGATCTGCCCGCGCGCCGACTTTCCAAAGACCGTTTCGTCTACAAGGCGCCAGTACGCTTCGATGACCTTCGCATTTTCGGCGGATAGTCCGCTCGTAACCTGCATTTCAGGTCCGAATCCGGAGAGCGTCGCGGTAAGGCTGACCATCATGTAGTGGAAGAGGATGGGATCGACCGCGGGAAGCAGATCCTTGTTTCTGAGCCGCAACGATCTGGGGATCAATCGTCCCAAGCAGCGGCGTCAACACCGTTTCCGCAACCCACTTCAGCCGCGGATTGTTGGTAAGCGCTTCCTGCCGCATGAACCGGTGAAATTCGGGAAATGCGACGGTGTAGCGGAAGAGCGTGGCGTATTCCTCCCGCAATCGGGCGAGCGGCGGCAAATCGGAGTTTTCCGGCGCCGAAGTGTCCCACCCTGCCCTGATCTGCGCGAACGCATGCTCGGCCGCCGCTCGCCAGAGAATGTCCTTGCTTCGGTAGTGGTATGTGATGAGCGGATGTTGCAGGCCAAGCCGATCTGCAATCGCGCGAATGCTCGCCCCTTCAAATCCTCGTTCGGCGAACTCGGCAATGGCAGCGTCCAGGATCGCGCCTCGCGTCTCGAGCGAGCGTTGTTGTTCGGCCCTCTTGCGCGGACGCCCCCGCCGCTCCACGGTCGATTTCAGCTTTGCGCTTCTTCGCCATGTTCATTGGCTAACACGATTGCAGGGGAGACGCCAGGAGCGTCATGCGCCGACGGCTACCGCGGCGACCTTTCGTTGTTGGCAGCGACGAAGCTGCGGCGGCCGAGCGCTCCCGGATGCAAGCTCCCTGGCAAGCCCGAAGTCATATTCGACGGTGTTGATGCCGTCCTTCAGCTCGGGACGAACAACGAGAGACGGCTTGACGCCAAAAACCGCATCGCTTCTCCAGATATTCATCGCCTTCGAAGAACAGATGAGTGACGAGGGTGCGATAGCCCGGCGCGCTGATCATGAAATGAACATGCGCGGGCCGGAACGGATGTCGTCCCATTGCCGCCAGCAATTGACCCGCGGGACCGTCATCCGGAATTGGATAGCTGACAGGCATGATGGTTCCGGAATCGATAGGCGCCTGCCGCATCGGTGCGAAAGCTCGCCCTCAGATGACCCTGCGGCTGATCCCTGTCCTGGACGTCATACAGTTGATTGGGAGCCGTCTGCCAAACCTCGATCAGCGCGCCCGGCGACCGGCTTGCCCTCGGGGTCGGTGACACGGCCGCTCATCACCAGCGGCTCGCTCGCCTCCTCCCGAAGCAGGATGCTGTCGCCTTGCGGCGAGCTCGCGCTGGTGACCGGCATAGAACGGGCCGAGGACGGTGGAGTCGCTGATGCCGGGACCCGCCACATTGTCGACCGCGTCAACGAGCATCGAGACGCCAAGAATGTCCGAGAGCAGGATAAACTCCTGGCGGCTATCGGAACACATCTGGCCGGCGCGGGTCAGGAAGTCGATGGCTTGCGACCATTCGCCTTGCGTCAGACTTCGCTTCCTGACGATCGCATGCAAATGGCGGACGACGATCTCCATGACCTCCCGCAGTCTGGCGCTCTTCGCATCTGCTCATGCGGTCGATGACGTCGCGCGTCAGTTCCGGAAAGACTCTCCGCTGTTGGTACGCCCTCGTTCCTTGCCGGTCATGACCGTCATTCGCTCCTGTTCAAGACGGCCGGCGGCCGTGATAGGCGTCGTCGAGAAGCGCCCGGATCGGATCCCGCTCGATTGGACGCGGATTCCAGTAAGCGGACTGGAGCGCCGCATCGGCCGCCTTGTCGAGGTCGGACTCCGACATCCCGATCTGCCGCAGCGAGGTCGGCGCGCCATTCATTGCCGCAAGATCGAACAATGCGCCCGCAGCATCATGTCGCGCCAAGCGCGCGCGCGACGCGGTCGAGCGCGGCCGGTGCTGCGCCGGCGTTGTACGCAGCCGCATGCGGCAGGATCACGGTGTGGGTCTCGGCGTGCGGAAGACCGAAGGTCCCGCCAAGAACGTGACATAGCTTGTGATGGAGTGACATTCCCACCGCTCCGAGGCACGATCCGCAGGCCCAGGCTCCAAACAGAGCGTCGGACCGCGCATCGCGATCGGCCGGATCCGCAACAATCCGGGGCAGCGCACGTCCGAGCGCGGCAATGCCCTGCTCCGCGAGATTCGGAAATGACCGGGTTGGCTTCCCTCGCGTACAGCGCCTCCACGGCGTGCGCGATCGCGTTGATCCCGGACACCAGCGACAGGCCCGGCGGAAGGCCGTAGGTCAGCTCCACGTCGTAGACGATCACTTCGGGAAGGACCTTCATCGAGCGGATCGGTCGACTTTTTTCCCTCGCGTCAGTCTCGCCAAGGACCGGGGTCGCCTCGGAGCCGGCATAAGTGGTCGGAAGCACGATCTGCGGGAGGTCGGTCCGGAGCGCCAGCGCCTTTGCCGAGGCCGATCGTCGACCCGCCGCCAAGAGAGACGAGACAATCGGCGTTGCAGGCAACGAGCTTTGCCATCACGCGCTTCGGTGACATCGGCCGGCGTGTGCATGACCGCGTCGGTCGAAAGATGGACACCCAGCTCGCCAAGCGCATCCATGAGCCGCGCCGCAGCCGGCGGCTGCGTGATGAGGATCCGGAAAGAACGAAGGCCCGCTTGCGCCCCAGAGCGGCCATCTCGTCGGCAACACGCGGGAGTGTTCCAAATCCGAAAATGACACGCGCCGGCAGCGCCGAATATTCAAACGCCTCCATGTCGCTTGCCCAGAATTTCATGTCCCTGCTTCTGCGCGGCGCGAATTCCTCGATCATCGCCTCGCGCATCGCAAACTTCTGGACCTTGCCGGTTACGGTGGACGGAAAACTCTCGACGAACCGGATGTGGCGCGGGATCTTGTAGTGAGAGATCCGGTCCTGACAGAATCTGCGGACCCCCTCCTCGTCGAGGGTGGCGCCGGCCTTGGCGACGATCCAGGCACAGAGCTCTTCGCCGTATTTCGTGTCGGGCACCCCGAACACCTGGACGTCCTGAATATCGGGATGGCGGTACAGATACTCTTCGACTTCGCGCGGATAGATGTTTTCGCCGCCGCGGATAACCATGTCCTTGATCCTGCCGACGATGCGGCAATATCCGTCGTCATCGATGGTCGCCAGGTCTCCGGTATGCATCCAGCCGGCTGAATCGATGGCTTCCCTTGTCCGCGCCTCGTCGTTCCAGTAGCCGAGCATGACCGAGTATCCCCTGGTGCACAGCTCGCCGGCCTCGCCGCGCGGCACGATCCGGCCGTCGCGGTCGACGATCTTGACTTCGAGATGCGGCTGAATCCGTCCGACCGTCGAGACGCGCAGCTCCAGCGGATCGTCGCGGCTGCTCTGGAAGCTGACGGGACTGGTTTCGGTCATCCCATAGGCGATCGTTATCTCGCTCATGTGCATTGTCGAAGCGACTTCCTTCATGACCTCGATCGGGCATGGCGCGCCTGCCATGATGCCGCGCCGAAGCGAGCTCGAGATCGAAGCGCGAGAATTCAGGATGGTTCAGTTGGGCAATGAACATCGTGGGTACCCCGTAGAGCACGTCGCAACGTTCCGCCTTCGACTGTCTCCAGGGTTTTCAGCGGATCGAAGGACTCTGACGGATAGACCATCGTTGCCGCATGGGTCACACAACCGAGATTACCCATCACCATGCCAAAGCAGTGATAGAGCGGCACCGGGATGCACACGCGCGAGCCAGGCTCGATCCCGTCGCTTCTCCCACGAAGAAGGCATTGTTGATCAGGTTGTGATGCGAAAGCGTTGCGCCCTTCGGCAATCCCGTGGTGCCGCTGGTGAACTGGATATTCACGGCATCGTCCATCTGGATCGTAGCCGCGACACCGATCCAGCCGCTTGCTACCGGCCTGCTTGCCTCTGTCCAGGATCCGGTCGAACGACAGGCAGCCATCGTGCGTTCCCTGCAATCGAGATAACGTGCCGCAGTTCCGGCAAGCGCGCGACTATGCAGCTCGCCGCTTCCGTTTCCCGAGCTCGGGGACGAGTCTCGCGGATCATCGCGATGATAGTCGCTGGTCTTGAAGCGAGCGGCGGTGATCAACGCGCGGCATCCGACGGCGCGCAAGCACGTGCTCCAGCTCGCTCAGGCGATAGGCGGGATTGATGTTGACCAGGATCAGACCGGCCTTCGCCGTCGCAAACTGCGCGATCGTCCATTCCGCGCAGTTCGGGGCCCAGATGCCGACGCGATCCCCTGGCTCCAGGCCGAGAGCCAGAAGCCCCGAGGCGAATGCGTCGGAACGCGATCTTGAGTTCGGCAGTAGGTCCAGCGAATTTTCTGGTGCGCAACGACCAGCGCTTCACGGGACCCATCGGTCGCGCTCACCTCGTCCAGGAGAGCGCCGATGGTCTTTCCGATCAGAGGCGGACCGCTGTTGCCATGCACGTAGCTTTCGCGTGGCACGAATACCTCCGATCGATAACGAGATCCTGATAGCCGCCGGCACTTCCAGCTGCGCCGACTCTACTTTCCTTCGAACACGAGCGTCGGCGGCTCGATGTCCTTGTCGAAGGCATCCGCCGTGCTCGGCAAAGCCGCGCTGCGCGTCGGCACCGTTGTAGAGCTCCATCGCGACGTCGAGCATCACGAGATCCGCGGCGGCCACGCCTCCGCTCGACCACGCCTTGAGCAGCGTGCGCGTCGCGGCGTACGACCTGGTCGGCCCGGTCGCGAGCTGCCGTGCCAATGCGGCGGCGGCCGCTGCGAGCTCCTTCTCGGGCACCACATGCGTCGCGATTCCGAGCTCACCGGCCTCGCGTCCGGAAATCGGCTCGCCCAGCATGGCGAAATCGCGATGCCCGAGCACGACCGGCGCGCTCGGCGATCCGCTGCAGGGCGCCGGCGATCGGCAGCATCGCCGTCGTGACTTCCACGCAACGGAAGGTGGCATTCTCCGCCGCGACGAGAAAATCGCACGCCAGCGCCAGCTCGAAACCGCCGCCGAATGCGATCCCCTGCACCACCGCCACCGTCGGTATCTTCAGCATCTCGATGGCGCGATAAGAGACGTTCACATCCGCGACGAACGTTCTGAACCAGTTGACGTCCTTTCCCGGCCATTCGCGCACTTCGCCGCCGAAGCTGAAGTGCGGCCCCTCGGAGCGAACGACAAGCACGCGTATGTCGCTTTCGCTGGCCTGGTGCACGGCGATCCGCAAAGCCTCGCGCAAAGCGCAAGTCGAGCCGGTTGAAAGGCGGGTTGGCCAGCACGATATTTCCGATCGCGCCGTCTCGTTCAAATCGGATCGTCGTCATTGTGACACTTCCTCCTTTGTGCCGACGTCAGGCCGGACGCTGATCGGTGGGTTCAGGGATGATCGGCAGCAGCAGATGCGATGGCCGCTCGGCGTCCCGATAGATCCTGTGGGTCACGGTCTTGCTGCTGCAGACGTGGTACGGAATGTACTCGACGTTGGTCATCGCCCCGGTGCCGGTCGGGACGTCCATGGATGTGATGTCGAGGCAGATCCGGTGCCCCGCCTTGAACTGGTTCGCCGTGGCGAGGATCTGTATCCGGTACTCGACCACTTCGCCCGGCTTTACCGGAGCGATTGCATCCTGCGTGAGCTTGTGGAACGGCTCCCAGGGCTTCGAGCGCTTCTCGTCGAGCGCCCGATAGGATGCCTTCAGCCAGCCTCGCGTCAGTTCGCGCTCGGGCAACGTCGACGGAACATCGCGTTCACCCTCGCGCGCGGTGCGAACCGAGACGTCGGGGCCCAACGTCCTTGAGCACGACAATCCAGTTGGTGTCTTCCTGATCGATCGCCGCGTACAGCGTCAGCGTGATCGGGCCGGCGACGGTGACGTCGCGCGGCAGGGGATCGGTCATGTAGCGCAGACGCTCGACCTTCGTCGTCCGCGTCACCGGCATCTGCGTGAAGACATCAGGCTCGCGCGCCGCGGCGCCAAGTTCGGAGGCGGGTCGCGGCGGCTCGGTCGACAGCGTCTCCCAATGCGAGAGATAGTATTTCGTCCATTGCGTCTCCGGCAGCGGCCAATCCGTTCCGGTTCGCCACTCGTTGGCTCCCATGAGCCAGTAGCGCACCGGCGGCTCGTCCATGATGCCGGTGTTCTGCCCCTTCAGCCAATGGTCATACCAGCGGATGATCTCGTCGTGGTATTGATGGAATGGCCGCTCGAGGTGGGCCGGTCCGGTGAAACAGCAGCTTCTTCGGCGCATCGACATTCTGGAAATAGTGCTGCGCGCCGAGCCAATGGAGCTTGTAGGTGTAGGCGTAGGCTCCTGAGCCGGTGTAGAACGGTATCTTGATTTTCTTGAAGGTCTCTTCCGCGCGCTCGACGGTGCCGTCGAGCTCCCAGGGGTGCGTCATCATGAGATACATGATGAACGTGCGCTGCCCCTTCTGGGTGAGGATGTTGTAGAGGTTGATGTATTGCTTGTAGTCCGGATTCCGCATGGCCCGGCGCCAGAGCTCTTCCTCTGCGGCGGGAAGCTCCGTCGGGCCGGTCACGCGACTCATGAACCGTGCTGAAGACGTCGAGCAAATAAGGGAAGGTGTGCAGGACGCCGCCGGGATTGAAGTCGCGGAATCCGAACATGCCGCCATACGCGCTGCACGCGTCGTACGGAAAGATGGCTTTCAGCGCCGGATGTCCCTGCGCGGCAGCGCGCCATTGTTCGCCGGCATATCCGGAGATGCCGACCATTCCGACCTTGCCGTTTGACCACGGTTGCTGCGTGATCCATTCGATCAGATCGTAGTGGTCCGTATCCTCGTGGCCGTAATGCCCTTCCGACTTGGCGGAGCCCCTCGGCTGCGCAATCACATGAACGTAGCCGTTGGCGATGAAGCGTCGTGTGTCGCCCGCCTCGATGGGACCGAACCAGAGCGGCGCGTGCGCCGGTTGCGGCGGCAATATGTCCGCGATGTCGGGACCCTGAATGTCCTTGTTGTGCAGCGCTGACGCGTACAGCACGGGATATTTGCCCGGCGCATCCGGGCGATAGACGTCGACCGCAAGCCGCGTGCCGTCCCGCATGGCGACGCTGATGTCCCGCTCCTCGATCATCGCTTCGTCTCCGCCTGGTTCTCGCGGCGCTGACCGCCGGCGTTTTGCAATAGCGAGCGCGGTATCGACTGACCGCCATCCGCACAGTGCGCCTGGACTCATACCACTTTACTTTACGATCGTAAAGTATAATATTCGATCACGGTCGTATCACCTCCACCGGCTCGCAACACTCACCCCCGTCAAAGAGAGCTGAATATGGACGTCACAAGGTATCTGCCCCTGCTTCGGTCGCGCTGCTTATCGGCCTGCCGTTTCTCTATGAGCGGCTTCGGCAAGCTAACCGCCTATGGCGCAACGACAGCCTATATCGGCAGTGTCGGCTTGCCGCTGGCCCCGCTTGGCTGGGCGATTGCCGTTGCCTTCGAGGTCGGCGGCGGGCTGCTGCTGATGCTCGGCTTTCGTGCGCGAGCGGTTGCGTTCGGCCTGGCCGTGTTCGCGCTGGCAACGGCGGTCTTCTTTCACAGGAATTTCGCCGATCAGAAATCAGATGATCCATTTTCTCAAGAACATGATGATCATCGGCGGGCTGCTGCAGATCGCGCATTTTGGCGCCGGACGCTTCAGCCTGACGCGCGCGGTCCGCTCATCGTGATGGGCGCACCGGCGGCCGGCTAGGTTTTCGCAGACCGTCTCGCCTTCTTCCTGGTGACCGGCGGTTTCGGCACCTTGCCCGTATCCACCGGAATTTGCTTCAGGCGATCGACAAACCATCGGCCGGCGGGTCCGGGCGGTGACTTGGTCTGCCACACCGCCGACATCGGCAGAGATCAAACCATCCGGAGGCACGTCCTCGATGGGCAGCACGGAAAGGCGGCCCTCTTCCAGATCCTTGCGCACGGCATGCAGTGGCATTCCGCCCCAACCAAGACCGTTGAGCAAAAAATGATGCTTGGCGAAGAGGTCAGCAAGCCGCCAGGTCGTCGAGCGACATGACGCCGAATTCGCGTCCCGACGGACAGCTCCGACCTGTCGGTGAGAACGATCTGGGTATGTTTTCCAAGAACTTCCCTGGGAATCTTGCCTCGGTAGGAAGCCAGTGCATGATCGCGGGCGGCAACCATGAGAAACGCGATACCGGGCAACCGCTCATAGGTCAGCGTATCCGGAATCACCGGAAGCGATCCGATGACGCCGATGCTGCAACGGCCGTCAAGCACGGGCTGAATGGCTCCTCCGAGCGCCTCGACATAGATGCGGAGCGCCACGCCCGGGTATTTCTGCCGAAACTCCTTGGCCACCTGGGTAATCGCGTCGATCGGATAGAAGACGTCGATCACCACGGACAATTCCGGCTCCAGGCCAGCCGACATGCCCTTCGCCCGGGCCTTCAGCAAGTCGACCCCGGCGATGATGCTGCGAGCATCGCCCAGAACGGCCGATCCCGCCGGGGTGAGTTTGGGATAGCGGCCAGAGCGGTCGAACAACTGCACGCCGATCTGTTCCTCAAGCTTGCCGATTGTCTCACTCACAACAGACTGCGCGCGCAACAACTTGCGGGAGGCGGCAGAAAAGCTTCCTTCATCGACCGCGGCGATGAACGTGCGCAGTTGATCGAGAGAGACGGCGTCGAGCATGGGACCTACCTATCGACCAAACCCGATGCTAAAACGGATGATGTACTGCCCAACTTGGCGGTCATATCAACCTCATCGACGATCGCGCTCACCGTTTCGCGAGCACTTTCAACGCCGTGCTCAGAGCGCCCATTGATCCTCTTGGTCGCCCAATCGCTTTCGTTCAGGCGCCGGGCTATCTCCTCGCTCATCGCGGGATCGGCTGGCTACCGCGATAATGACGCCTTGCTGCGTGACGATCTCGCGGCCTCTTGCCTCGACCGGGAAGTGTTCTGATCGGAGCGGCAAGCGTCGATCGGACCTGTCCGACACTGCCGGGCCCCGGCCATGCGTCGAAAGAGCTGAACTCCACCTGATCCAAACATCGGTTTCCTCCATTGGTTGAGTCTTCAACTCGGACCAATCTCTCCAGTCCTCAGCGTCTTGCGCGTGCCAGGACACCCTGGTTGTGCAGCCGGCGGCCGATATCGGCGATGTTGCTCTCGCCAATGCGCAGGAATCCGCGTTGGTATGCACGGAGTAGTGGCCGGTCACGAGGTCGTAATGGGTGCTTGACCGCAGAGCCGAGGATGAAAGCCGGCATCGGAGAGCGCTTCAAACTCGATCGCCTGATCGCCCTCCTCGAACACGGCGACTTCGCCCATCGATACCTGCTCCGGCGTTGTCACGATCCCCTGGTGCGATGCGATCCAGGCGACGTCGTGCCCCTGGTCGGGTGGAAGGTCCAGCGCTCTCCGGCCTTGAGGCGCACATCGAGGTAAGTGATGCCAGCGAGGCGAGCCGACAATGCTTTTCACACCGCCGTATTCGCCTGCGATAACCCTCGCGGGACCGGCAAAATGGAAGTCGGAAGCACCGAGATATTGGCTCTGGGGTTCGGCAAGTTCGAGCTCGGGCGGCATGGCGACCCAGAGCTGAAAGCCCTTGATCCGCTCCTTGCCGAACATTCCGCCGGTATGCCAAACGCCACTGCTGCGCGCGCATCCACTCAACACCGCCGGTCTCGATGACGCCTTCGCGGCCGGTGGTCTCCTTGTAGAAAGCCTGCCCGGCCAGAATGACGGTCAGAGTCGCAATTCCTGAATGGGGATGAAAGCCGAATTCTGGTGCCGTCGCCGGATCGGCGTCGAAGTAGTCGAGAAAGACGAACGGCTTGATCCGTTCACCAATGTCGCCCGGACTGACCAGCCGGGTAACGCGCCCATGCGAGTGTCCACGCGTGCGCAGAGCAATCTGCCGGGAAGTCTCTTCAGCGCGATCGGACGCGTGAACACTGCATCGGTCTTCATTTTCGTTCTCCTGAGGTTTGGCTGTCTCTGGGCTTCAAAGCTCAGCCCCTGACCCGGTGAAGCAAGGCAGCGAGTTTCATCGCGCGCGCAGGTAGACAACCACGCGCGTTGAGGACGTCCGAGGACGATCGCCGGGACCGGACTGGTGTGCAGGACGAACAGATGGGTTGCCACGGCACCGACCATGGTGACGCCGAGCCACAGCGGCGCCGATCGAAGCCAGGCCGGGAACGAGCAGCGCGACGGCGCCGGTCACTTCCACCACGCCGGTCACGACGCGGAACCACTGACCGAGTCCGATCTGCTCGAACAAGTCGACCATGAAAGGAACGCCGGCCAGTTTGGCGAAGCCGGCGGCAAGGAAAGCCGCCGCGATGATACCTGCAATGTCCAGGCGCCGATGCGACGCGTAGGACGGACTGATTGGATGGAAGCTGCACTCATATTGGTCTCCGTTGCGTGTGAGGTTGAGAGTGAGGAAAACCTAAGACGCCGACCGGCCATGGCAACAGCCGATTTATTCAGATGATATCCATCGGTTCTATCCGATATATCGTTGCGCCGTCGAAGCTTAAGAAGCAGCGACGTGTTATGGCGGTTCTCGCGCAGCCGTACGCACGGCCTCGCTCGACGACATCGCGATGTCTCGAGAGTCGAGTCGCACTTACTTCTCGAGTAGCGACGCCGCCTGATGTTGGCGATTGGCAGAGCGCATCGATCCGTGGAGGTGTGGCTGGCGAACAACTCCCGACACCCGACGAGCAGATCGGTTCGGGCGCAAGTCTTCAGGCCGAAGGAGATTTCAGCGCCCCAGCAAGCACGTCGCGGAGAGGCTTGGGCGGCCGGCCGCCAAGGCGCTCGACGTCGCCGGTCACAATGTCGAACGCACCCGCCGCGAAGCTCGCCTGGATGCTGATGACGGTGTTGACGACCCCCACCGGCAGACCCGCCTGCGTCAGTCCGGCGCGCAGTTGCTCTTCCGTGATGACGCGGAACGCGAGCGGCCGGCCAGTGATTTCGGCGATGAGGGCCGCGCGTTCCGCACCCGACAGGCGCTCGGGGCCGGTAGCGTTGTAGATCGCGCCTGCATGGCCGTCGCCGATCAGGATTCCGGCTGCGGCGGCCGCCACGTCATCGCGCGCAACGAAAGCAACCCGGTTCTCGGCCAGCCCGGTCAGCACGCCCTGGTCCAGCGACGCCTGCGCCTGCTGCACGAAAGCTTCGGCATAGAAGTTCATACGCAGGATGGTCCAGGCCGGCGCCGTGGCGATAAGATGCTGCTCGCCCCGCCAGTAGGAGGCGCCGCGCGCCGGCTCCTCCTCCTGCCGCGTGCCCGCGGCCGACATGAAGACGATATGCTTGACGCCCGCCTTCACGGCCGCGTCGATGGCAGCGACGTTCTGCGCCCCGCGCTTTCCGGGTTCCGGATCGACGGTCGTGATGATGAGCAGACGATCGAGACCCGCATAGGCCTCCGCAAGGCTTTCGGGCCGGTTGTAGTCCCCGAATCGTCCCTGAGCCGGTCCAGAGACGGTTTCGGGCGTGCGCGTGATAGCCACTACCTCGTGCCCGCCGGGACGCTGCAGCAGTTCCGAAACGACGGCTCTGCCCAAACAGCCGCTGGCGCCACTCACACCGATTTTCATATCAACCTCCACCGGATAACAGAGCATGCGGCGAGCGCGGCGACTGCGTTGCCGGCTTGACTTGTCTTGATCGCAGCTGCGCGCAGCCTTACGCGGCTGTGGCCGCCTCGAGCGCGGGATAGTCGGTGCAGCCCCGCGCGGCGCCGCCAAAGAAGCTGGCGCTGATCCGCTTCGTTCATCGGCGCACCGGCTCTTCACCCGTGCGACGAAATCCGGGTTGGCAAGGACCATCTGGCCGTAGGCTTCCAGATCGGCCAACCCCGAAGCCACGTCAGCGCCGATCCGGTCGCGCGGACGATCGCGCGGTCTCACGATCAGCGCTTGCTTCCACAGCGAGCGTATGTCGCCCACGCAGCCGCTCGTCGCCGGCATGCAGGACGTGCAGGTAGGCAAGACCGAAGCTTGCCGAGTTCGGCGACCAGATAGCGATAGAGGTCCGGGCCTTCCGCGCCTTCGTCGATCCCGTTCATGGTCAGGCCGGGGACAGGCGGATGGCCGTCCGGTCCGCGCCGATCTCCCCGGCAACCGCGCTGGCGACCTCGATGGCGAAGCGGGCGCGGTTCGCGATGGAGCCGCCATATTCATCGCTGCGCGTGTTGGCGCTCGGGGCGAAGAACTGCTGGATGAGATAGGAGTTCGCGCCGTGAATCTCGACACCATCGGCACCAGCATCGATGGCGCGCGCGCGCCGCACGGCGGAAGTCGGCGACGGTCCGGCGCACTTCCTCGCTCGTCAGCGCGCGCGGCGCAGGAATGTCCTTCATTCCCGTGGCGGTGAACATCTGCGCGCCCGGCGGCGATCGCGGAAGGCGCGACGGCCTGGCGATGATGCGGCGTATTGTCGGGATGCGACATGCGTCCTGCGTGCATGATCTGGATGAAGATACGGCCGCCCTTGTCATGCACGGCTGCGGTCACCTTCTTCCAGCCCGGCGATATGCGCGGGCGTGTAGATGCCTGGCGTCGCGAGGTAGCCCTGGCCGTCATCCGGAAGGCTGAGTGCCTTCGGTGACGATCAGGCCGACGCTGGCGCGTTGGGCATAATATTCGGCGGCGCAGTTCTCCCGGCGTGCCGTCGAACTTGCGCGCGGCTGCGGGTCATCGGGGCCATGACCAGACGGTTTGGTAGGGTGTAGCGTCCGGACACGGACGGGCGTGAATGATTGGTTCATCGTATTCTCCTCGAGAGGACTTTGGAGTTGCTCATGAGGAGAAACTAGGAAGTGCAGCGGCAGTCGGATAAGCCAGCTTATTCAGATGGGATCCATCGGCATTTCGGATACAACGCCGGTGCGATTCAACCTGCCATCCCGATGAAATGGCGCATTGCCGGCCCCATCTCCCGCGCAACCTTGGTCGAACGACCTGTAGCAATAGCGGTCGCGAGGCCTCTTCCGATTGGGAACTTAACCGACGCTGATAGCCGCGACCGGCCGGTTTGCGCCGCAGCGGCTATTCCATAACCACGCATTGCGCAAACTGCTTGAGCCCACCCTTCGTGATTTTATGGAGCGCTCAGGCGCCTCTCGCCAATTCTGTTCGGCTCAGATTTGCAGGTTTCAAATCGCGGACTACCAACCACCGAGACCGACATTCGCTGCGGCCTTTGAGAGTTCGCGCCTGAGGCCGGACACCCGCCGACAGATCGGCATTCAGCCGTGATACGCAAACAGCTCGATTGGGTCGTTGAAGCCGCGCACCGGATATTCGCCGACGCGTTCGAGATCGAAATCGCTTTCGACGAAGTCGGCGAACGCGCGGGACAGCAGCACCGTTCTGCCCAATTGTTTGGTGAGGGTTTCGAGACGCGAAGCCATGTTGACCGCAGGACCGATGACGGTGAAGTCGAGCCGGGTGCGCGACCCGATATTGCCGTACATGACGTCTCCGACGTGGACGCCGATGCCGTAATTCAGCGGCGCACGACCGGTTTCGCTGTTCTTTTCGTTCAGGGCAACCATGGCCTGACGGGCTTCGGCCACGGCATGCAGCAGATTTGCGCAGGCCGACGGCTGGCTGAGCGGAAAAATGGCGAGCAGACCGTCGCCGATGAATTTCAGTATTTCCCCGCCATGTCGCGCAATCGGCTCCGACATCGCGTCGAAATAGCCGTTCAGAAGATCAATGACGTCATCGCGCGGCCAGTTGTCGGAGATCCGGGTGAAATCACGCAGATCGCAGATCATGATGGCGGCGCGTACCGTCGTCCCGCTTCCGCGCCTGGTGGCGCCGGCCAGAATGAGCTCGCCGGCATGCGACCCGACATAGGTTTCGAGCAGCGTTCGCGCCAGCCGGTTCTTGACACGGATTTCGCTGACCAGCGCCAGAACCGGCAACAGTTTCAACAGGCTGGCGATATGCGCGTCGTCGAAACCGCCGGGCCGGTCGGTTGCAAAGGTCACGAAATGCCGCTTGCCGAGCGTATGGTACAGCGGCCACGCCACATAGTCGGTCAGGCCTTTCGCCCGCATCTCGCTCATAGACGGCGTGCTTGCGGCCCAGCGAGGGATCGCGTTCGAGATTCTCGCGCACCTCGGTGGCACCGTCATGGATTTCGTTGGCGGGACTATCGATGTATTCGGATCGCTCCCTGACATCGTAGTCCACTCTCTCAATCTCGGCCTCGCGCATCCCGTCGGCCCACATCATCCGGGCGCCAAGCCATTGCGGATGGTGGATCAGGATATGAAGCGACGCCCGCTTGACGGGAATGCCCGCGCGCTGGAGCCGGACACACAGCTCAGCGAAAATATTGTCAATGAAGCGCTCATCGCGCGTGTCGTTTGTCAGCCAGTGCACGACGTCGCTGTCAGAATGCGCGGTGACCGAGATCGATGTTTGGCGACGCGTTCATATCTTGCTCCTGAGCAGTGACCTGGATCGACGGTACAGGATATGTCGTGTCCCCGCTCGACGGCGTCAACGGAGTCCGCCGCAATCTGATTGCGCGCATTGGGTTGGCCGTGGGTCGCCGCGTGTCAGGCGCAGGAGGACGCAGCGGTCAGCGCCGCGCTCTCCCTTTCAACCCATAACTTGCTTTGGCACTGAAGGGCTTTCGACTGCGACTGCGGTTCACACGAGCTTCGTCTCGACGGCGATGTTGCCGTGCGTCGCCCGGGAATACGGACAAACCTCGTGCGTCGCCTCGATCAGGCTGCTGCGCCACGTCGGGTGCGATGCCGGGCAGGCTGACGTTCAGGCGGACCGCGACATCGAAGCCGGCGCCGTTCGGTCCGAGGTCGACCTCTGCATCGACCGCGAAGTCGGCCGGCAGCGCGAGCTTCATCCTGCGAGCCACGAGTTCCATCGCCGACTGGTAGCAGGCCGACCAGCCCGCGGCGAACAGTTGCTCTGGATTGGTGCCGGCGCCAGAGGTGCTCGGGTCTCGTCAACTTGACGTCCAGTTTCGCCGTCATCGCTACGCGATGAGCCAACCCGCCCACCGGTGGTGTGGACCTTGGCGGTGTAGATTACTTTCTCTGGTCGGTTCATGGATGCACCTCCGTTGAAGAGATTGCGCTGGCTGTGGAAGTCAAGAGGTTGTGACGACTGCTACGCGTACTCGGTCGATCTCGTGACCGATCTCCATGTGTCGATCTCCTTCCCAGCGAATTCAACTTATCTCGAGCCAATTTCAGTGCGTCGTTGCCGAGCAGCAGATGCATTGTGGATCATTGACTTCCACCGCTTTCAGGATCGCGCGAGCCGCCTTGGCGGGATCACCTGCCTGCTGGCCGCTTTTTTCTGCTCGAGCCCGTCGGATGGGCTCAAAGAGCAAATCGTAATCAGCAATACCCTCGGCGACTCGGACCACTCGATCGCCCCGCCCAGTCGGTCCGGAAGGCGCCTGAGCAACCGCCGTTACCTTGATGCCGAAGCCGCGCACTTCATTCGCCAGCACTTCAGATATGCCTTCAAGTGCGAATTTGCTGCCCGCGTAATAGGGAATGCCCGCTAACCCCACATATCCCGCCATCGAGGTAATGTTGATGATATGCCCGCGGCGCCTCTCGCGCATGAATGGCAGCACCGCCTTGATCATCGCGACTGCTCCGAAAACATTGACGTCGAACTGACGCCTCATCTCGTCGAGTGGACTCTCCTCAAGAGTCCCTTCGTGGCCGTATCCTGCACTGTTGACGAGGACGTCTATCGGACCAACGTCTCTTTCGGCCTGCGCAACCATGGGACCGATGGCTGCGAAATCCGTGACGTCCAATACGATGGCTCGCGCGCGTGCGGGATCCATCGCGCCGAACTCCTGTCGCGCGGCTTCGCTTCGCGCACCGTGCCGATCACGGAATATCCGGACGAGAGCGCTTCCGTCGCCAGAGCCCGTCCGAAGCCGGAACCAGCACCCGTGATCAGAACATTCCTCGTTCCCATTCATCGCAATGTCCTTAGTCCGACGACGTCGCAGATCCGATGAGCCTCGTAAGATCCTCGGGTTATGCGAGGGCAGGCTGAAACGCTGGCGAATCTCGATGCGGGTGCCGCCAGGTTCTCGCACCATAAAAGCGCACCTTAGACCCTTGCCCGACCGTTCCGGCGCGAACTCAATTACGGTGTCGGGCCATGCGCGCGACACGCGTGCAAGGCGTCAAGCGCGTCGCGGTCCACAACCTTAAGTGCCAGGTGATGTAAGCCAACGTTGCGACGGCGGTCGAACGGTACGTATTTCTCCGAATCCTCGACTTGCCAGAGCGTCACGATGCCATTTCCGTCGGATACGAAGCGACGCCGGATAGCTCTGGTTCTCGCCAACAAGCTTCCAGCCAAGGCATTCGCAAAGAAACGCCGCGCGCTGTCGAGATTTTTCACGGCAAGTCCGACGTGGTCGACGCCGATTGTCAATGGGGCATTATCCCGCATAGCTGATCTCCCGCGGCACTCGTGTGCGCGTGGGTCAGCGGACTTCTATTTATGTTGGGCGAGCGCTCCCGTCAGCTCGCACCTGGTGGGCTGCTTCGTCCTCGGCTCGGAGGCGGCAGGCGCGCGCGTCGGCTTCGTATGGTGCGAGAATATCCGGCGATGGCGCGGTTAAGCGGCGTCGCTACGCCCACAGCGTTCCCGAGACGGACCACTCCGCCGGATAGCCACCGGATCTCCAAGGGCCTGCCGCGTTGCAGGTCATGATGCATCGATGACGTCATGTCGTGCGCCACGTCATCCGCGAGCGCGAGACGCCGCTCGGCATAATCCGCCGCAAGATCCACACCGTGAGCGTTTCCGACCGCGACGACCTCCCGCATGACGTCGAGCAGGAACGCCCGCGTCTGCGGATTCTCGCGGATCGGGCCGATCACACTCCGCATAGCAGTAGTGGTCCCGGACAAGCCGACAAGAAACACGTACTTCTCCCAGATCTCGCGCAGAATGTTCGTAGAGAGTTCGGCGTTGATGCCTCCTTTCAGGCAGGCATCCAGAAACGCTTCAGCGCGCGTCGACCTGCGGCCATCGAACTCGCCGAAGATCAGGCGTTGCATCGGTCCCGTTTGCCGGATGACACCAGGGCGATCGAGCGTAGTCGCGACGTAGCCGACCCCACCCATGATCTGCGCCGGGCCATATGCGGTTCGTAGCGCTTCGTCCTTGAGTACGCCGTTTTGGAACGAGATCAACGTCGTGCCCGGTCCGACCACCGGCTTGATCTGTTCGAGGACCGTCTCCGTGTCCCACAGCTTGACGGCCAGCAACACGAAGTCCGCCACACCGAGATCAGCGGGATCGTCTGAGGCTCGCACGGGAGCCACACGGATCACCTCGGGGCCGCCCTCGATCGCCAGTCCATGTGCACGCATAGCCGCCAGGTGAGAGCCCCGAGCAAGAAAGCGAACATCAGCACCTCCTTGCGCAAGGCGCGCGCCAAAGTAGCCTCCCAGACCTCCTGCACCGATCACCGCTATGCGCATAGTGGCTCCCAAGAATTGGCCTCGGCAAAACAAGGAAATGGCTGCGTTTCCGACCCAGATCGAGACTCTGCTCTTGCGTCGATCCGGCACTCTCCTTTTACGACAAAGAGCGCCAACTCCTGCTGATAAGGGCGCAATTCCAATCCGAAAAACGAATAGTTTAGATCACACCTATCTCGATTACAGATTACGCTCAGACCTGAGCAGCAGCCATTAGGCCACCCTGCTTGCGAACTGGATTCCGCTTTTCAATCGCACAACGGAACAGTGTTTGCCGGACGACGAGTGTTCACGTTCGTACCGAGGAGACATAAACTCGAAGCAATTGGTGCCGGTCAGGCGCAAGAGGTCAATCGGCTGGCCGATCGCGCCTTGCAATCGTATGCCCTGCCAAATGCCTGGAGTTTTGAACCATGACCGCCTCGTTCGATTATGCTCCACCGAAAGTTTGGACCTGGAACAAGCCGAACGGCGGGCGGTTTGCGAACATCAACCGACCGATCGCCGGCCCGACGCACGACAAGGATCTCCCGGTCGGTCACCATCCCCTCCAACTCTATTCCCAGGGAACGCCGAACGGTGTGAAGGTGACCGTTATGCTTGAAGAGCTACTTGCGCTCGGTCATGGCGGCGCAGAATACGACGCCTGGCTGATACGGATTGACCAGGGCGATCAGTTCGGGAGCGGCTTCGTTGCGCTGAACCCCAACTCCAAGATCCCGGCTCTGGTGGACCAAAGCGACCCGATGCCTGTTCGGGTATTCGAGTCCGGCGCCATCTTGATATATCTCGCCGAGAAGTTCGGCGCCTTCCTGCCGACCGGAAACCGTGCGCGCGCCGAATGCCTCTCGTGGCTGTTCTGGCAGGCGGGAAGCGCGCCTTACGTTGGCGGGGGCTTCGGCCACTTCTACGCCTACGCGCCGACCAGGATCGAATATGCGATAGATCGGTTCACCATGGAGGCGAAGCGTCAACTCGACGTGCTCGACCGGCGACTCGAAACGAACGAATACATCGCTGGCAGCGACTACACCATCGCCGATATCGCGGTCTGGCCTTGGTACGCAGGTCTGACAAAGGGCTGGCTCTATCAAGCTGCCGAGTTCCTTCAGGCACAAGAGTACAGGAACGTTGGGCGCTGGGTCGACGCGATCGCCGAGCGGCCAGCCGTCCAGCGCGGGCGAATGGTCAACCGCGTCACTGGCGAACTCTCCAGTCAGCTGCACGAGCGCCATGACGCCAGTGATTTTGAGACGAAAACGCAGGAGAAACTGACGGCGGGAAGTTAGCAATTCGGGCAGCGGGCGTGTGCCGGGACCAGATTCTAGCCGACATAGCCGGGTTGCATCTGATTGACCAGGCGATATGGGGCGTCCGACAAAACGTACTGCGCGCCTTTGTCTGCAATCATGATTGTCGGCGTATTGGTGTTGCCCGAGGTGATGGTCGGCATTACCGATGCATCGATAACGCGTAGCCCATCCAGCCCGATCACGCGTAGGCGCTGATCGACGACCGCCAGCGGATCGTGCTCCAATCCCATTTTCGCTGTGCCGACCGGGTGAAAGATCGTCGTTCCGATATCGCCGGCGGCCCTGGCAAGAGCAGCTTCGCTGTCATCGATCGACGGCCCTGGGATATACTCCTCAGGCCGAAAGCGGCGAAGCGCCTCCTGCTTCATCAAACGGCGGGTAACGCGGATCGCGTCGGCTGCGACGCGTCGATCTTCGTCGGTCGAAAGATAGTTCGGTGCGATGACAGGTTTCGCCAAAGGGTCAGCCGAGCGAAGGCGGACGGTGCCGCGGGACGTCGGCCGGAGATTGCAGGCCGAAACCGTGATCGCTGGGAAGCGATGCAACGGATCCCCAAATTTATCGAGCGAGATGGCTGGACGTGAAACTGGATGTTTGCGCGGTCGAAGTCTGGCGATGACGTCGTGAAAATCCCAAGCTGGGACGGCGCCATGGTGAGAGGGCCGCGCCGAAACAACGCATATTCGAGACCCATCAGCGCGCGTCCAATCAACGAGTGATAGGTCTCATTGAGCGTCTTGGTGCCATGCACCCGGTAGATCGCCCTTTGCTGCAGGTGGTCTTGCAGATTGCGGCCGACACCAGGCTTGTCGGCGACGGTGGCGATGCCAAACTCGCCGCAGCCACTCTGCTGGTCCCACACCGGAACGTTGGAGGATCTCAGGTGACCCGATGGAGCCGGCGGACAGGATAACCTCGCCTTTCGCGCGCACCTCGATCGTGCGTCCATGCTGCCGATATCGGACACCCACGGCACGCTTGCCTTCGAACAGCACCTTCTCGACCAAAACCCCTGTTTCAAGACGCAAGTTGGCGCGATGCAGCACTGGCTTCAGGAAGCCACGCGCCGACGACCAGCGGAAGCCACGCTTCTGATTGACGTGGAAGTAGCCGACGCCGGTATTGTCCCCGGTATTGAAGTCCGGCGTCATCGGGATACCCATCTCGACGGCGGCCTTCGCCACGCTGTCGAGCACATCCCAGCTCACGCCTGGCCGCTCCACGCGCCACTCACCGCCGACACCGTGATGTTCAGATTCACCCATGAAATGATCGTCAAGGCGCTTGAAGACTGGACGCACGTCGTCCCAGCCCCAGCCGGCGAGACCAAGTTGTCGCCAGTGATCATAATCAGACGCCTGGCCGCGCATGGAGATCATGGCATTGATCGCCGAAGAACCGCCAACCACCTTGCCGCGCGGATATTTCAGCGAACCGGCCGTTAAGGCCCGCTTCGCTTCGCCGTCTCGAACATCCAGTCGGACCGCGGATTGCCGATGGCGAAGAGATAACCGACTGGAATGTGAAACCAGATCCAGTTGTCGTTGCCACCGGCTTCCAGAACCAGAACACGGTTGTCGCGATCGGTCGACAATCGATTTGCAACGACGCAACCCGCGGATCCGGCTCCCACGACAATATAGTCATAGTCGCCGTCCAGTTTAGTGCTGGGGACCACCGTCTTCTCCAACTGTTGGAGACCTGAAGTTTGCCGGCAGGAGCAGCGGCGCTAGCCGCTGCTCCTCCCTACTCAATGACCGGCGCTCTGGCCACCGTCGACGTGCAGGATCTCGCCGGTGACAAAGGGGCGTTTTCCAGAAACATGATCGCGTCGACGATGTCTTGAATTTCTCCCATGCGTCCGACTGGATGCAGCTTCGCAAGGAACTCATGTGTTTCGGGAGCGTGCATCGGCGTCTTCATGACGCCGGGAGCAACGGCGTTAACCCGAACTCCCCTTTTTGCGTACTCGATCGCCAGGGACTTCGTGGCTGCGTTCAGTCCGCCTTTGGTCATCGAGGCAAGGACCGACGGAACGTTGCTGTTGGCGTGATCGATGAGGCTGGTCGTGATCTGCACGATGTGACCCGACCCCTGCTTCAGCATTTCGGCCGCGACGCGTTTGGTGACCCGGAAGAAGCCTCCAAGATTGATCGCAAGGATCGAAGCGTAGTCCTCCTCGGTATAATCAACCAGCGGCTTTGCGATGAAGATACCGGCGTTGTTGATCAGCGTGTCGATGCGTCCGAAGCGTGCCAGCCCCTCCTGGACGATCCGGTCGGCTGTCTTCGGATCGGCCACGTCTCCCGCGATAGTCAGGACGTCCGGATCCTTGCTGGGCTTGATCGACCGCGAATTGGCGATCACTCGGTAGTTGCGGTCGCGATACGCCTTCACAAGCCCTGCGCCGAAGCCCTGCGATGCACCGGTGATGACGGCGACTTTCTGCTCTGTTCCCATGGTGTTTCTCATTGATCAGCGGACGACCTGATTGCCATCCGCCAGACGGTCCACGTCTGATGAGGTCACACCTAGTGCCATTTGCGCGCATTCGAATGGCCGTTGGCCGGCAGCTTCTGTTTCCGAAATCGGAACAGTGCGCGGTCGTGCAACGTAGTGAGACGTGAATTGCAGTCAGCTCGTGAATTCTCGACGGGCTGAGCGTACGCTTGCCACGATGTGCGCATGCACCTCCGACACTCTGCGCGTATGATGGGTGTCGGGATGCGAAACCAGCCAGTAGTTTCGCACGAAGCGGATCTCTGGCAGCAACCGCTTAAGCTCCGGAAATCGTCGTGCGGCGTAGTCGTGCAGTATTCCCACGCCGTGGCCACCCCTCACCGCTTCCATCTGTGCCACCACGCTCCCGCACTCGTAGTGCCTGTTCATGAATTTTCCGAGCGCGGACGCGTAGTCAGAGCGCTCGGCTGTAGACGAAATCCTCGACATGCGTGACGAAGAGATGGCCGGCGAGATCGGCCTGTTTCCTGATTGGTCCCAGGCGCTTCAGATAGCTTTCTGCGCCATAGACGCTGAGCGTGTAGTCGGTGAGCTTTTTGACAATGAGCCGGCCCTGCTTCGGACGGTCCAGCGTGATCGCAATGTCGGCCTCCCGCCTCGACAGCGAGAATGTCCGCGGCAGGGGAACAAGTTGAATGAGCAAGTCGGGATGTCGCGCGGCAAGCGCGCCAAGCTGGCTGGCAAGAAAGTAGTTCCCCAGTCCATCGGGAGCGCCGACGCGAACAGTGCCTGAGATTGCCTCCGACGATCTGCCAAGGTGAGCGCCGACCTGAAGGAATTCCGATTCAGCCTGCTCCGCTGCGGCAACGAGGGCCTCGCCTGCGCTTGTCAGGACGCAGCCCGTCGTACGCCGTTCGACCAACTGGGTTTTCAATTCCTGCTCGAGGGCGGTGAGTTGCCGCGCCACGGTCGCATGGTTCACGCCCAAACGCCGAGCGGCACCGAGAATCTGACCCGTGCGGGCGACCTCCAGGAATATGCGGATACGATCCCAATCCATCGACTTCAATTTCCGCACAACAAATCCGCGATAGTTCTCGTTGATGTGCAGACTTTAACACCAAAGCCGACCATGGGGATTGTGCCAATATGCGTAACAGTGTTTGCCGACGAACGTCTATTCACTCACACCACCAACGATCCCACTTCTTCACCGGTTGAGACCATCCGCGCAACGAGGATGGCAACCAAAGAGGAGCTCGGACTATGTCTGTTAATGCACGCTACAGCACCTCAGCCCGCGGCGCTCTCCGCACGAGCGGCATGACTATGCACGTCAACAAGGTCCATCACGTCAAAACCATCACCCGTATCGCCGAGGACCTCGGCGAAGACGAAGACTGGCTGCGAGACGTCGCCAGTGAGATGGAGATTCGAGGACGGCGTCATCTGGGTCTGATGGCGTCGGAGAAGATGGCGTCCAGGCATTCACACGACTTCGGAATCGAAAACCTGATCGAGCTCGTCCGCATCTACAAAGAGAATCCGACCTTGGCTCAAACGCTGCCGTCGAACAACCCAAGCAATCGATTGCTAATGGCAAACCTGCGTGACGCCGAAACCCGGCAATGGGGCGCGCCCCATTGCCGATGTCCCCGTCGAGATGACTGCCGGTCAATTCGCCTGCTTTGCAGCAGCCTCGATCACCTGAGCGACCGCGGCCGGCTGAGAGACAAAGACAGCGTGGCTTGCGGTCACTTCGGTGACCTTGGCGCCCGAACGCTGATACATCCAGCGCTGAAGCTCGAGGGCTATTACGCGATCCTGGGTGGTCAGGATGGCGTAGCTGGGCTTGTTGTGCCAAGCCGCCACGGAGAGGGGCGCACCCATGGCCTTCTCGGCAAGCTGCTGCTCCGAGTCCGCCATGAACTGAGCTTCCGGCGCCGGGACATCCGCGGCATAGGTTTCCCGGAACTTCGCCGGCGGGATGAAGAAATACTTGTCCGGCGTGGCCCGATTGGTGGCCGCCCGCATGGCATCGTTTGGCGCGGCGAACTTCGACGCATGACTGGCCGCTGGCCTCCCCGCATCGGGCTGCAGGGCGGCCACATAGACGAGGGCGCTGACCTTGGGGTCGGCGCCCGCTTCCGTGATCACCGAGCCGCCATAGCTGTGGCCGACCAGCACGACCGGCCCCGTCTGCTGATCGATAACGCGCTTGGTGGCATCCACGTCCTCGGCGAGGCTGGTGAGCGGCTCCTGCACGATAGTCACATGGAAGCCGTCTTTGGTCAGGATGTCGTAGACGGCGCGCCAGCCTGAGCCATCCACCAGTGCGCCATGGACAATGACAATGTCCTTCGCAGCCGGCTTCGTCTCGGCGTGAGCCATCGTGCCACTCATGGCGATCATGAGGGCAATGGCAAAGTTCTTTCGTAGTGTGGACATGTAGTCCCAGGGGAGCCGTCGTCAGCATCTCGGGGCGTGACGATGTCAGGGTGGCAGGAGAATTCGCGCGGTGGGCGCAAAGAGCCAGCGATCTTCGATGCCAGTTCGACAGGCTCGCTGACGGCGGCTGCAGCATCGTAATCTCAGCTAAACCGGGGTTCTGTCGCCTGGTAGCTCGGCATTGCCTGTACCTGCTCCCACCATCTGGCGAAACCATCCACCGCGAAGACTTCGTTGGCATCCGGGGTAAGTGAAACGAGGAAGCAGAGCGGGGCGAGGTAGAAATCACCGAGCGAGGGACGCTCGCCCGCGATAAAGGCACTGCCGCCACGAAGCTTCATGAGCTCCTGCAGCACACGACGGCTGCTAGCGATCCGCATGCTTTCTCGCTTCTTCATCCGGTCCGCCGATGAAGTCGGGGAACAAGTGATATCCAGCGACAGCGATCAGAGCGCCATAGCCGTAGGAATCAACGATGCTCATCGCCATGCGCATACGCGCTCGGTCCTTTGAACTATCCGGTGTGAACGACGGCCCGGCAGCACCTCGTCCAGATATGGCGCGATAGCGCCCGTTTCGATGATGCGGAACCCATCGTGGTCGAGCACCGGCACTTTACCGAACGGATGGCGGGCCATGTGCTCGGGCTGGCGCGGCTCGCCCTTGAGCACGTTCACCGGCACCTGTTCGTAATGCGCGCCCTTCTCGGCGAGCAGCATCCGGACCGTCCGGACATACGTACTGCCGTCGAAACCGTAGAGGACGATCCCAGTCATTTTATTTCCTTTTGCTTGATTTCGCGCGACCGCGGTTTCAATGCGGCGGGCTGCAGTGGCGCTCCGCCGGCTGATGCTCACCTTTCTTCGGCAGGTGGCTCATCTTTGTAGTTAAGACCGTTCTGGACCGCCTGACAAATGCTCGTCGTGCGGTAATCAGTATTCCTCAATGCGAAACAGTGAATGGACCTCACTGGCGCGATTAACGTCCTGTGCTGACGATTCACGCACATGCCGGTGCGGGCGACCTCCGGCAATATGCGGATGCGATCCCAATCCATCGACTTCAATTTCCGCACAACAAATCCGCGATAGTTCTCGTTGATGTGCAGACTTCAACGTTTCATATCGGACTTGTGACAACAAGGAGGTCGTCGTGGTCACGCAAGTCAAGCATTACATCAATGGCAAGCAAGTCTCTGGCCGCAACGGGCGGACGTCGTCCGTCTTCAATCCCGCGACAGGTGAGCAGACGGGATTGGTGCCGATCGCGAACGCCAGCGGATGTCGCGGATGCGGTCGCTGCGGCAACAAAGGCTGCGCCGGGCTGGGCGGCGACGACGCCCTTGCGGCGAGCCAGGATACTCAACCGCTTCCTCCGGATTCTCGAGGACCGTATCGACGAACTCGCTGATGTCATCGTCGCCGAGCACGGCAAGGTCCATTCGGACGCCGTCGGTGAAATTCAGCGTGGTATGGAAGTCGTGGAATTCGCGACCGCCGCCCCGCAGCTGTTGAAGGGCGAGCGTTGACCGAGAACGTCGGCACTCGCGTCGATAGCTACTCCACGCGTCAGCCTCTCGGCGTGGTCGCCGGCATTACCCCGTTCAATTTCCCCGCGATGGTGCCGATGTGGATGTTTCCCGTCGCGCTTGCTTGCGGAAACGCCTTTATCCTGAAGCCCTCCGAACGAGATCCATCGGCGTCAGTGATCGTCGCGGAGTGGCTCAAGGAAGCGGGCCTTCCCGATGGCGTATTCAGCGTGGTCCATGGCGACAAGGAAACGGTCGACGCGCTGCTGCATCATCCCGACATCTCGGCGATCAGCTTCGTGGGATCGACCCCGATCGCGCGATACATCTATGAGACGGCCGCGACGACGGGAAAGCGTTGCCAGGCGCTGGGCGGCGCCAAGAACCACATGATCATCATGCCCGATGCCGACATGGACCAGGCGGTCGACGCTCTCATGGGCGCCGCTTTTGGTTCCGCCGGCGAACGTTGCATGGCGATTTCCGTCGCGGTCCCGGTGGGCGAAACGACCGCGAACAGGTTGATCTCCGCGTTGGCGCCGAAGATTCGCAGCCTCAAAATCGGACCCGGCACGGATCCGGAAGCGGAAATGGGCCCGCTCGTCACGAAGCAGCATTTGGACAAGGTCCGCGGCTACATCGACGCAGGTGTCGCTGAGGGTGCAAAATTGCTCGTCGACGGTCGTGGCTTCAAGATGCAGGGCTACCAGGACGGCTACTTCATCGGCGGGTCGCTGTTTGATCATGTCACTCCGAACATGAAGATCTACAAGGAAGAGATCTTTGGGCCCGTCCTGTCTGTCGTCCGCGCTCCCGACTACGACACCGCCGCACGGATGATCAACGAGCACGAATTCGGCAACGGCACATCGATCTTCACGCGCGACGGCGATGCGGCTCGGGAATTTGCGCACCAAATCAAGATCGGCATGGTCGGAATCAACGTTCCGATCCCGGTGCCGATGGCATTCCATTCTTTCGGCGGATGGAAAGCGTCGATCTTTGGCGACCATTACATGCACGGCCCGGAAGGCGTTCGCTTCTATACCCGGTTGAAAACGATCACGAGCCGCTGGCCAACCGGCATTCGGGCTGGTGCCGAATTCGTAATGCCTACCATGTCTTGATCGCAACGACCGGCCCGCTGCGCATCCAAGCAGCGGGCACGGTTCGCGAAGGCAGCGGCTGCAGTCGACAAGCCAGATCGATGCATGCACACATTCTTGTGCTTACGACCTCAGTTCGCTAGGGTCGTTCGGAAAACCAGATCAAAAGGATATTGGACGTCACGCATGAGGTGATGGTCAACGCCTTCAACGTGCCTCGAGCGCGACCGCTATCAGATCGTCAGAGAACATGCGCCATCCAGAATGATCATTGGAGGATACCGGTCTCGGCATCGAGCGAACTGCCTAACATGATGGTCCTTCGAGCGCGACCGCGCCAATCGTCAGGGCACGCGCAGTCAACGCGTCTCGAGGATACGGGCTGGTATGAACGCTCCAAGCTGTTGGTCTCAGTAGACCGCTCGCAGTGGGCAGAAGAACTTATGCTGTGAAGTGGAGGCGGCATGCGGCATGCACCAAGCGACGTCGTCGTCACTTTCGTAACGAAGCACCGATGAGGACTGGTCATTTGGGCTCGGACGCGCTCAGTTCCTTACCGGAGAGCTCTAGCTGGGGAGTGAACTTCATCAAGCGGCCAGGAACCTGAACAATCGCCGATCGAGAAAATTCCGGTGGTCGGAACCTAGATCGTCTCAAGCCGCTTTAGCTTGGCTTCGTCCCACGATAATCCCGCTGCCGGCCCTCTCCGAAGTGAGAACCATTCCGTCGCGAATTTTCAGCGGCTCCTGGACGATCGCATCTGCCCAATCGACGTATTCAAGCCAATGGGCGGTGGGCGTTGCGCAAAGGAGGTGCGCGCTGATTTCGGGCATCAGATGCGACGACATTTCGATGCCGTGGGCTGCGGCTACGCCGGCCGCATGCAGCCAACCGGTTACGCCACCTATCCTCGCTACGTCGACCATAACGTAATCGCTCGCCCGGGCATTAACGGCGCGGAGCAAGCCTTCCGGACCGTTGAAGTTCTCGCCGATCTGGATCGGGACCCTCAGTTCGCGCGCGATTGCGGCGCTTGCCACATAATCATCGTGAGCAATCGGCTCCTCGAGCCAATAGATTCCTCTCCTCCAGCTCCCTTCCGCGAAGAATGGCTTCCGTGCTTGTCAGCGCCTGATTGTAGTCCACCATGATCGCAACATCGCCGCCGGAAATGCTCCTGCGAACAGCGCCGCAAAGCGGCCAGGTCCTCGGAAAGAGAGGATATCCGAGCCGGAGCTTGACGGCCCTAAGACCGCTCTCCAGAAGAGTTTTAGCTTCTTCCGCGAGGCGATCCGGCTCCATCAGCCCGAGCCCGCGACTGTCATATGCGCGGAGCGATTTCGGGCTGGACCCGAGCAGCGAGGACAGAGGAACACGTTGCATCTGCGCCATCGCGTCCCACATCGCCATGTCTAACAGCGAAAGCGCCATCCGCACGGCGCCGGTCACCCCAAGCAGGGCAAACTGACGCGAAAGGGTCTGCATCACGTCAAAGGGCGTGGACTCCTTACCCTTCAAGAGATCGACCGCCTCGAAGAGATGCGACGATATCGCAACCGCTCCCGAAGGCCGGTAGCAAAACGCATATGCCCTGCCCGTTACGCCGTCTTCGTTGAGCAAATCAACAAGCAGCAGCGGCACAGCCTTGACGATCGCTGCACTCGTTCCCAGTGTAAACTTCAGTGGGACCATCATGCCGCGGGTCGTCAACGAGCGAATTCGCTGCCCTCCTGCACTCAGGCTATCGGTCATCTTGATCTTTCAACACTCTTCAGGAAACCGGTCCGATGAGCGCTTGTCGTAACACAAATCGAGCGGTGCCGCTCGCACTGCGACGGCGCTCGACAGCTCGATTCCATGCGCAGCCTGATCGCGCTCCGGCCGCCTGGACCGTGTTGAGCGCCTACGCACTGCCCACGCTCAGGCTCCGCGCCTTCACCGACGACCTGCTTCGGAGCCTCCTCGCCGTGAATTCGTCCGGAAATGCTCATGTTGTCGGCCGGATGCTCAAACAGGAGAACATTGATGATCTTCGGATCCGATCCGATGGACTCGTGAGTGACCTGGACGATGTCACGGATCAGCTGCGTCTTGCGCGCCTTCGTAAGGCCGGTCGCGATATGACACTCGATATAGGGCATGGTTACCTCCGATATTACTTCAAACGAGCGATCAGCTCTTTGTCGTTGGCGTTGCCTTCGACGAATTCAGGCAAATGTTGCCCGTGCTCCACGAAGTTGATGCCGCGCCCTTCCCTGATGACGAAAAAGACATTGTCGGCAGGTTCGCCAGTCGCTTCGCTGATGACGCGTAGCAGGCCGGCTGAAAGAGCGCGCTTCTGCTCGTCCGAGCGGCCGTACCGCATGTCGCAAGAAATCATTGACATCGGGATCCTCCTGAGTTGGCGTGAATGACTATTGAATTCCGGGATGAAATGCCGGATAGACAGCCTTGGGATTAACTTTCCCAAGGAGACCCATCAAATCAGCGATGGGCCGCTCGTCGATTTTCACGACTGCTTCGACGATGTTGTGGCGCAGCGCGGCGTCCGCAAAGGGCTCGCTGAGCCAGTTGAACTTCTCGACCGCGCGCTCCCACGACAATGGATTACCGAGACCGCCTTCGTATCCCGACCTGCTCGCGATCGAAAGTGCGGCCATCTTTGGTCTTGATGGCGATACGCGTGTTCAGTTCGTGCGGGTATTTTGCGGTGAAGGCATCGTCCGGACGAATCTCTACCCTGCTCAGCAGGGCCTGAGCATCGGCGGCCTGGACACGCGACTGCTCAAGCTGAGCCGGCCCGACCTCGTCGTCCAGAAGCGCTGCTGCAATCAGGTATTTCAGATTGTAATCCGCTTGTTCCTTTGTCTGCGGCCTATCCTTTGGGCCGAATGCGCCACCGCCCGCGATGTCAAATCCCGATTGGAAGATGTCGCAGCGGACGGCCTCGATGTCCTCGGCTGCCAGGCCATTGTCGCGCTTCAACTTGAGCACGGCCTCCAGAACCGGCTGACCGTGAATTAGCGAGCAGAACTTCTTCATGATCGTACTCTTGATGATCTCAAGAGAGTCGTCTGACCAGTCAACGTCGATCTTCTGGTCGAACATCCGCAGCAAACCGTTTGGACCCTCAAAAGTCCGGACGGACCGGTGAAACCTCGCTTGGCGAGCGATGCGGAATAGACCGCCCGCATGCCAGTCATTCCGGGCGAAAAGCCCTTCCACTGCGATACCGGCTCGACGTGGACGCAGGTGAGGGAAATGTTGTCGACGGTTGCGATCGAGATCGCATGCGCGATCTGCTCGTCGGTCAGTCCGAACAGCTTTCCTGCTCCTGCGGCCGCAGAGATTGCAAGCTGAATGGCATGGTTGAATCCCTTTGCCATCACAGGCACTACGGCGGTGAACCGGCACTGGATCTCATAGGCGACCGCAAGGGCAAGCATGAAGTCCTCGCCAGACGCCTTCTGCATGCTCCGCAGCAGCCAGGATGGCGCCGAAATTGTCGCTGGGATGACACAGTCCGCCTGGCGACATGTAGCTGTCGAGCAGGTCGACATATCTGACCAGCCCGGAGTTGAACAACGCCGCCTGATCCGGCGCCGTCTTACCGCCGCCAATCAACGTGCACGATCCGCCGGACCGATACTCCGCAAACTGTTCGCGCAACGCTGCGAACGGCGCTCCCGGAAGCGCAGAGATCGCGCATCCCAAGCTATCCAGAATGTTTCGCTTGTAGAGCTTGCGCGCGTCGGGCTTCAGCGATGTCGAAACAGCTCGGTCGGCAAAGCCAGCGATCGCATTTACCGTAGAGGGGGATGTCGAATTTTTCATCAGCATGTGAGCGTCCTTGGCCGAGTTCAATGCGATTGATCTGGTTTTTGTCGCGCGAAGGACCGTGCCCCCGTCAATTGCGATCATCAAACGAATAGATCTCGAGAGGGCAATCTGTGCCGCAGATTGCTCGGCTTAGCGTGGAAATCGCCTGATTATGGAACCGACATCACGTGACAAAATCGAGCGAAGTGCAGTCATCCAGGAGCCGACGCCATCAGTTCTGGCGATTGGGCGATCAATTATCGTTGCCACTCGACCCCTACTTTTAATTCGCATGATCGCGCCCTGTGCGCGAGCGCACGGAGAAATCGCTCGGAGACCTAACCCTCATTGCACACGTGTACCGTCTCCGACGGACAAGGCTATTCGGCCGCTACATGCAATTCAGCGTCCGGTCGCACAATCTGAAGGAAGGCCGAGAGCGCACTGGACACGTAGGCGTCCGTGCGCCGAATGAACACAGTCTGCACTTCGGCAAACTCCGGGTCCAGTTCATGCACCGCGACCTGGCCGTCCCGCCAAGCCGCGGCGACTATACCCTTGGGCAACAAGTGTGATCCCGACGCCCGCGGCCACACAGCCCAGAATCGCTTCGATCGAACCGAATTCCAGGGGCTGTGCAACGAGTATTCCAGCCTTGCTCAACAGATTGTCCAGCTTTATTCGATATGAGCAACCAACGCGGAAGACGATGGTTTTCAGTTCGTTGATCGAGGAAGATCTTCAATGCCGCGAATTGAGCGAGGAGTCACCAAGACAAGCTCTTCGCGAAAGACGCTCTCCTGTTGCAGATCTGGATGGTCGACCGGCCCCGCAACAAACGCGCCCTCAAGTCTGCATTCAACAACGTCCTCGATGAGACTACAGGTCGTTCCCGTCGTGACTACGGGACGGACCTTTGGGTAGGCTTTCGTAAAGCTTGCGAGTACTGACGGGAGCCGAAGCGCCGCAGTCGTTTCCAGGGTGCCGACTTCCAGCACACCGCTCGGAACGCCGTCATCCCTTGCAGCGGCCTTGGCGTCGCTAAGCAGCCTGGATATGCGTGCCGAAAAGGGGAGCATACGGCGCCCAGCAGGAGTGACCTTCACGCCGCGTGCATGCCGCTGGAATAGAAGGACACCAAGCTCGAGCTCCAACGCCCTCACTCGCGCAGTGACGTTGGATTGCACAGTGTTCAGCTCAGCCGCCGCTCGATTCATGCTGCCGTGCCGGGCAACTGCCTCAAAGACCTTCAGATCGGTTGCGTCCATAACATGTCCTATCTTCAAAAGTGAGGGGTTCGGCATTCACGCGCTTGAACGAATGATTATCATGATCCAACGCTGCTCGTTTTACAAGACTGAATCCAGGTCTCTTCTGTCCAATTTCGAGCGGCGGGCAGGGATAGGCTATGACAAGGTATCTCCAGAAATAATACCGCTATCGCCCGGACAGATATCGGCGCGTCTCGGGGAGCGCGCGCGGCCTTGCGAAAGGCCGAGGCGATTGCGCCAGCGACTCAGATCGCAATAGGTCAATAGCCAGGGAGCCAGCTCCGACTCTGCAACGAGGGGACTCGTGCAGCGCTTGCGGGTCTCACTTGAGAAGAATCGAGCCGCGGAGTGGACATCAGCCGGTCACTGTCTGCTCTCATCGGAGCGGCCTCAGACCAGCGTCGTTTCGACGGCGATGTTCCCGTGCGTTGCTCGCGAATAGGGACACACCTGGTGGGCCGCCTCGACGAGGCGCTGCGCCGTCGCGCGCTCCATCCCCGGCAGGCTCACGTAGAGGCGAGCCGCCAGGCTGAAGGCGCCCCTTCGGGACCGAGATCGATCTCGGCGTCGACCGCGTGATCGGCCGGCAGCGTGATCTTCATGTTGCGCGCGGCGAACTCCATCGCCGACTCGAAGCACGCGGACCAGCCGGCCGCGAAGAGCTGCCCGGGCTGGTGCCGGGCGTGCGCGCCGGCGGCGTACAGCTGACCTTCAAGGCGATTCATTACGTCGGCGCTTCGCGCAGATGCCGGCGCGCCTGACGCCTTGCGAAGCTCGGTCGCGATAGGCGAAGTTGCATGGCTCGGTCACATAGATGTTGTGCGGCGGCCCCAAATAGGGGAACTCGGCAAGCAGATCGATGTGGGGCCCGACCTTGTCCCCGGTCACCTTCCCGTTTGTGAGGACTGCCAGGAAGGCGTCGGCGGCATCGTCGGTGAGCGTACGGCCATTGCTCGGAAAAGACGCGGGACGCGTCGGGTCGTAGGACAGCATGTCGGGCAGCAGTGTTCCCGCCACCCGCCTTGCTTCCTCCGGCGCATAGCCACCGGTGTGCTCCAGCGCATGCGCGAAGACGGCGATGAAACGGGCATCGTTCGCCGGCTCGCCCGCGTGGTAGCCATCTCGCTCCGAGCCGACGAGAAAGACCGCTTGCGCGGGTAACGCGCCCCGGTCCGCCTGGACCCAAACCCCGCCCGCGCCGTCCAGCGTGCGCGCCCATAGGCCGACTCGTTTGGGTCCAAGGGCAGAGTTGGGCATTTCCAGCACGATGCTGCACACGTCCTTGTCGATGAAGAAATCGTCGCCGGTGAACTGCAGATCGTTCAACGCCCCCGCGTGTCGAAGAAGAAGGGATCGCTGCGCCAGCCCGCGAAGAAGCGGTAGCGGCCGGCCTCCGTCACGCGCGCGTCCCGACCCGTCGACACAGGTGCTGCTTCGATCATGACCTGGCCGCTGTCACCCGTTTCGGCGGCCTGCGCACCCTCGACGCGCCGCACGGTCGCGGTTTGCGGCCCGTCCGCGGAGGACGAGAAGCGCACCCGATATGCGATGTCGGCGACGGCATCGCCGTTCGTATCGATCTTGAGCTCGTACAACGCCTCGGGCGCGAACGGCTCGCGCGTGGTGGACCCCGGCGGGTTCACGACGGCGGAAGGATGGACGTTCATGATCAGGATCGACTTGTCCGCCTCGCCTGGCTTGGGGAAGGCATACAAATCCGTGAGGTCCAGGCGCGCGTCTCCGTGCGGGAAGCCGAAATCGGGACCGGAGTAATGGTGCGACATGGATCATTCACTCCTCTGTCCTGCTCGTCGGCGCATGAATGCGGCGTGAAGCGGCTCCCGCGGCAAGCCTCTCCGCGGCCTCATCAACGACGCGGGGTCGAAGAACTTCATTAAGCCGCAGCACGTCTCGGCAGCGCCGGGACTTCAGGCAGCAGCGTCGCCTCCAGCGTAATCTTGGCGTTGAACAACCTCGAGACCGGAACCGCCTCACCTGCCTATGCCGAACATTGCGTTGTCCGCACCCGGACCTTCGCCGTGGCGTCAGATGGACGGACGTAATGGCAAAGCCGTCACCCTGCTTTTCAAGAGTACTTCAGCCTTGGTCTCCGTATGCTCAACGATGAGTTCGGCCTCGCCGGATCCGCGACAGCGTCATGGTGAAACAGGCAGCATGCGCGGCACCGATCAGCTCTTCCGTGGGTTCGAACCTGGCTTGTCTTCGAAGCGACTGCCGAACCCATAGGGATAATCCGTTAGTGCGCCGCTCTTGGTCGAGATTGCGCCCTCTCCGTCCCAAATGCGCCCCTGCCATTTGGCCGAGCCGAATGTCGTCGTCATGGTTACTCCTTTCGACTGTAGGTGCCTGTCAGGCGCGTGACGTAGTCCAACTAAATAGCGTCGCCAATACCCGCTAGTCGGAAGATACTTTTTCGCGACGCGGTCCGAATGCCGCGTTGTTGCCTCGGGGCATCGCTCTGCAAGGCGGAAGAAGTGCGCCTTGAGGCGAGGCACGGCGAAATCCACGAATGCGCGGACCTTCGGAACGGCAAGCCGACCTTGCGGAGAAATGAGATGCAGGGGCACCGCGGAGTGCTCGTCGTGCGCGAGAAGGATTTGCAGCGTGCCTTGCGAAAGTTGCTCAGCAACATGATAGAGAAAACAGTCGGGTGATGCCGCGTCCTTCGACGGCTGAGGCAACGGCGCCACGAACACTATTCACCACAAAGCGTGGCGAGAATTGAACCGAGCGAGGGATCGATGATCCCTTCACCGGCCGGAAAGCTCCAGGAATCGATTCCGAAGTGAGTCATCGCAATGATCTTGTGTTTTGCAAGATCAGCGGGCTCTTCGATTTTCGGATGCGTGGACAAATAGCGAGGCGATGCCGCTACGACACGCCGAACCTCGCCCAACCGGATCGCCACGTGTGTGAATCCGTCAAATGGGCAATTCGCAAAGGCAATATCGATGCCCTCGTCGATAAGGCTAACCGGCCTATCCAGCAGAAGCAATCTGACCGAAACGGTCGGATAGGCATCCATGAAGGCGTCCAAGACCGAACGCAAGACGTCTTCACCCGCCGCAACTGGAGCCGTTATGGTCAGCGTGCCGCGCGGAGCCGATCGCTCGCCCGCCGCAACAAGGTCAGCTTCTTCGAGATCTGAAATGACGCGGCGGCATACGATCGCGTACCGTTCGCCCGCTTCGCTTAGCTTGAACGAACGCGTCGTGCGATGAAGGAGGGTAACGCCAACATGAGCTTTCAAGAAAAGCAAGCGCTCGGCTTATCGCAGCAGGAGATCGCCCCAACTTACGCCCGGCTTTCCTCAAGCCACCCTCGTCGAGGGCCGCGATGAAGACCTTCATGGCGTCGATCTCGGTCCACTTCCCTACCGCTTGAAATTGATCTCAAAACAACGCAGGCGATGGAACGCCTTCGACGGTTTTGCGCAAACTCGGCGCCTCGCATTGGCGTATCTGCCTCTCCACATGTTTGCGATCGACCCGGTTCACGCTAGGCAGTGACTGATGTCGCCACCAAACGCATTTTCGAGATAGCCATATCGTCTCTCGGAGATTGGCGGACTGACTCACTCCGCGTTCTCGGGTTCTGCAGATTGCGTAGCTATGGCCAACACCGGATCGATTCGAAGCGCCGCTGATTCGACGGTAGCAGGAAGCTTCGGCCCTGGTCCTATCGTCCCCGACAGATGCGGCGTTCAGTTCAAATCGCTTGCCGACACGCCACCATAAGGTCGATTTTGTAGGTCGAACTGAAAGACTCGAACTGGTTGCGCACGACTAATTGTTGAAACTAGTAGTCCGGCTCATGCTTGCCCTTGAAATCGGCGCACGCCCTGCGCGTCAAGTTTGTACAACCAAAAGAGTGCGTCTGTGAATCGCTTTGAAAAATCAACCACGACAAAGCAAATCCGGCTGGAACGGCGCTTTCGCTACCCTTATTTTGGCGAGTTACGTTCGATTACCCTCACCGCTCAATATTTTCGGACCCGAGACGATCCCACAGCTTAACGAGATCATCGTGGCGCTCGAAGCCGATGAGCATGTGAAGGTCGTCGTCTTCGATAGCGCCGTCGAAGGCTTCTTCTTGACGCACTACAATTTCTTCGCGCCGCTGGAGAATCCACAAGCCTCGCCTCCGGACCAACGGATTACAAAGCGCTTCCCGACATGCGGCCCAGTTCCCAGCCGCGCACCTGTTGGTCCATTGCCTCGATCCGCGGTCGAGCCGACAGGAGTGGGAAGCGAGCTTGCGCTGGCCAGTGACATGCGCTTCGCAAGCAGGAAAGGGCCATTTTGTCGCAATGGGAAGTCGGCGCTGGCCTGGTGCCGGGCGGCGGACCACTGGCGCGACTGCGCGGGTGTACCTGCCGTTCCCGGCCAAATGCGTGCCGCAGACCGGTTTAGGGACCAGCTTCCTCCCATCTGGGAAAAGCACGGGCATCCGCGCCATTGGCTTTTGGACGACCCTTGTCGGAGGAATCCAGCAACCAGCTGACTTATCCTCCAATGGGGTCGCTCTCCGATCTCGAGACGACGGTGGACGGCGTTCTGAACGACCTCGGCTTGGCACAAGCTGCGCGACGAGGGCGAGCGCGATGGGCCGATTGTTGCAAGCATCAGCAATCAAATTCTGACGCCGGCGGCCTTCTCGGCGCTGAAATAGACCGGCGCTTCCGTGTTTTTCAGGGCGTGCGTCCGCATGATCGCGGCACTGTCATGACAGGGGACGACGTCTCCCTTTCACGCCGGCGAGCAAACGATCCAGAAGTCTTGCTGGCGTGCGTGATCGCATGGAACGCAAAGGGCGCGCAGTTATTCGGGACTACATGCCGGAGCAGCATCGGGCGTTCTTCGCTGCGCTGCCGTTCATGGTCGTGGGGCTGGCGGACCAGAACGGCCATCCCTGGGCCACCACCCTGTCCGGCCCTCCAGGGTTCATGAATTCGGCGGACGAGAATCTACTCTGCCATCAAGGCGTGGCTCGATCCGGGCGATCCCTTGCATTCGTGTATTCGGGATGGTGCCCCGATCGGCGGGCTGGAATCGAACTTTCAACGCGTCGCCGAAACCGGATCAACGGTCGCATCGAAAATTGCGTCATCGGTGAAGGCTTCTCGATAAGGGTTCAGCAGAGCTTTGGAAACTGCCCGAAATACATTCAGGCACGTAACGAGCGGCCACGGCTCCGTTCCAGGCCCGCGCCTGAATCCCGAATGGCTTCCCATCTCGGCGATAACGAGGTCAGCTTTATTGCCGAAGCCGACACGTTCTTTATTGCATCCCGGTCGGCGCAACTCGACCAGGACGGAGTCCTCGCAAGGTCTCGACGTCTCCCACCGTGGCGGACTTCCCGGCTTCGTGCGGGTGGTTTCACCAAGCGAACTTTGCTTTCCGGATTTCAGCGGCAACCTGCTCTTCAACACGCTCGGCAATCTGGAAGTGGACGCGCGCGCCGGGCTTCTGTTCATCGACTTCCAAAGCGGCCGGATGCTGCACATCATCGGCAGAGCCAGGATCTGCTGGGACGTTCCGGAGACGATGCGGTCCGCTGGAATCGAACGGCTCATCTTTCTCGACATCCAGTGCGTCGTGAACCGCGACCACGCATTTCCGCATCTGTTCGACTTTGTCAGCTACTCGCCGCACCTGGGGGCGGAGGGCTAGGATCCCAAAATTCCCCAATAAGAGGTTTGCGAACGCCTGCACACGAGGCGCCGGCTTCGACCGGCGGACCGCAATGTCCGTCTTCGCAGACAAAGCAAGGAGATAGCGATGTTAAATCTAACCCGCCGTAACGCTCTGTTGACGGCAGCATGTGCAGGAGCAGCGTTCGGCCTGCCCAAGCCCGTCTCGTTCATCGAGGCAGCGCTCGCCCAGAAGGGACCGGAGGCTGGCAAGGGCTTCCGGCCGTTCAAGTTCGGTAAGGTCCAGGGGTTCATCCTGAACGATGGCGTTTGGGAGAAACCTCACGATCCCGGGTTTATCACGAACGCGTCCGTTGAGGAAACCAAGGCGGCGCTGGCTGCCGCGGGGATCGCGAATGAAGTCGTGCCCATTCCGTTCAACGTCACTCTGGTCAAGTTCGGCAACGAAACGGTTCTCTTCGACGCCGGCACGGGCGGTCAGTTTCAGCCCACGGCCGGAGCGATGATCGCCAATATGGCGGCAGCCGGAATCAAGCCGGAACAGATCACGAGGGTGATCGTTTCGCATTTCCATCCGGACCATGTCTTTGGGCTTATGAGCAAGGCCCCTGACAACACACCGGTTTTCCCGAACGCCGTGGTTTACGTGCCAAGCAACGAGTATCAAGTTCTGGATGGATGAGAGCATCTTCACCAAGCTCCCTGAAAAGCAGCATGGCCTGCCCAAGAGACTTCAGGCGATGTTTCCACTCCTGAAAGATAAGGTGACGCAGTACGAGTGGGACACCGAGGTTATTCCAGGCATCCGCTCAATCGCGGCGCTGCGTGGCCATACCCCGAGGCCACACAGCGTTCGTTGTCGGGTCGGGCGGGGAGCGGCTGATGGTGCTGGAGCGACACTGGCGAACATGCCTGCCCCGTTCGCGAAGCACCCAGACTGGCACGGCGCAATCGATGCTGACCCGGTGCTTGCGGGAGACGACGCGGCGCAGATTGTTCGACCGTGCCGTGTCCGACAAGGCGCTCGTCACCGGCTACCACTTCCCGCCCCACGCCGTTGGCACGATCGCGCCGGATGGCGAGTTACGGGTTATACCTTCGTGCCTGCTGCATAGTCGTATGCGGAAACGGCCACCGACCGCTCACATCGGTGGCCGTTTCAACGCGCTATTCGGTCAACCCAAATTATGCCTTTCAGTCCCCAAAGGCACCATTTCGTGTGGCTCCTGAATTACCCGGCCAGTTTCTTTCGGCCCGGAATTTCTTCGCCTCTTCATAGGCTGCCTTTCGAACGCGCATGATTCCGCCGAGGGGACGATGTGCAGCAAGTCCGTGCCAGGGAGCGAACGACATACCATCGTCAACCGCCGATGATCTGGCCTCGCTCCACGCCAATTGTGGCTTGACCGTAATGCGAGCGATCCGCTGATAAGGACTGACCTCCTCCGACCAAACGACCGCAGCGTTCTCGATCGGCATATGTTCAAGGTCGGTGCAGAGCTGCGCTCGAACTTCCCATACACCGCCATTCTTCCTGAAAAATCCAGAACCGCTTCCCGCAGTCCATTTGGAACACCGTTGACGTTCAGTGGCGCTCGCGCGAGAGCCTTCAATTCAGGAGACTTTGGGCGCGACCGAAATTTTCGCGATGAAATCACCAAAACGCAGGGGCGCCTGACTATAAAACGTATCACCCAGGATATGGGTTTCAGGCTGTCCGCCAAGGGTTGCCACCGTCGAATTCGGACGTCCGGTAACCACAACGATTAGCCTTCTGCACCTGACGCATCACCGCGGATAGAATTTTCTTGAGCCGTTGGGCCCTGTTGGTGGTTCTTGCCAACAGCCTCAGCCTTGAAAGGAACTTTTCGGATTGGGTGCGCCGAAGGCTGGACCATTGATCAGCACAAAGTCCTGTGTGACATCCCCTTCGGATCCTTCGAGGCCGCTCGCCTTCCACGCCGATGACCTTTATCGCCAATCCCCGAGGCGTCGATACACTATCATCCAAGATGTCTCCTGGAATCGTAGAAAACCGCATCACAACCGGATAACGACCGGGCTTCGCGAACAATCCCTGTGCAAGGTCACTTGGGGAGGCCCGTATCCACTTCCAGGTAGCCCTGCAAAATTCCGTGCGTCTTGGCGTGCACACTTCTGAGCGCATGACCGCCATCAGCGAAGGTCTTTTCGTTGATATACCGCAGGGTCGCGATCAGAGCCTGGGTGGTTTTAGCCTCATCGGCGTCTGGCCGTTCGACCGATGGACTAAATCGGACGGGAGCTTCGAGTTGAACGTTCATGACGGTTGATTGAAAGCTCATGGAAATCTCTCGATAATCTTGTGGTTCACAGATCGCCGGTCAGGAATTGCGCTCGGCCGGCGCCGAATGACCAGTCCTCATCAGCGTTCGTCACAAAGCTCACGACCACGTCGGTTGGTGGAATTCCGCAACTGGCGGGAAAGCCTTTCGACCAGCAAACGATAGAAGGCTTGCTTCATTTCGCGTTTTCGTGGACGACTGGTGATCTGGAGCACAACTATTTTGTCGGATCTGACAAATCCGAGCCCGTGTCCTCGATGACCATGCGAGGACGCTTGTGCTGCTGCACGACCTGATAGCGATCGTGTTTCGGCACCTGAGAGGGTGTCGATCAACACCTCGTGCGTGACGTCGAGGATCTTCTTCAGCTCAGATCCCGAGCGCCCCTCTATGAGGTCAAAGCGTAGTAAGCGGCATGATCCCTTTCCTATTTGAAGATGTCGCACGGCAACGCGCCGATCTGCGCCGATCCGCTGCCCATCGAATGCCTGATGCACGCGTCGGGCTTCAGCGAAGCCGAGACAGCTCGGTCGGCAAAGCCAGCGATCGCATTCCGGTAAAGGAGGATGCCGAATTTTCATCCGCAAGTGAGAGTCTTTAGCCGAGTCCAATGCGGACGGATCTGGTTTTATCGCGCGGCGGACCATGTCCCCATCAATTGCGATCATCAAACGAATAGATCCGGAGAGGGCAATCTGTGCCGCAGATTACTCGACTTGGCCGGCACCTCGACGTGGAACATTTCATCCCGACGGTCGGTAGGTCCGCTTCGCGCCGGAAGCGGCCGTTCATCTGAACTGGCCAAGAGCTCGCTTTAGTGAAGCCATAGAATCCTGGGCGCGTGCTATGGACAGGCCAAGCGTTCCCCGAACCAAGCAGAAGGATGACACCGGGGGCCAATATCGACTGCAAGCCGCGAGTCCCCGGACGTTGCAATAGCCCATGAAAGCGCCTGCGCTAAGGTCCCAATCGACACGCAAGTGACGAGCCAATGCGTGGCGAGGCCTATTCAGTGTTCGCTGACAGCAACGATTAGCTCTTTTGAAACCTCGTAGCGTGTTATTCACGTTGCGGGACTTCTTCCTTGATAGGCAGCGCCTGACGCGCGTGGTCAGTGCACGAAAAATCGCGGTCATTTCGGAGTTTCGCCAGGTGCAGGGGCCAGCTTTTGCAGCATGCGGCCCCGAACCAACGCGCGCGAGCTGTTCCGGACGCATTGCGCGCGTCACATCAAATCGGTGCGGGTCTGGAAACTTGCGCTCGTCCCAAGGATTTGCGGCTCCATAAAACACGATGGCCCGTGAAACTCCGCTGGAAGCGTCACTTCATCCATCTCGTAGTCTTGCGCCACCAGGGCGGGAAGTACCCCTGCAGGGGTGTTTCCATCCGGAGTAATCTTCGCTTAATCGCGGAGGGACCGCAGGACGGCGTCTCACGGACCCGCTGCCATTCTCCGGGATTTTGGCAAACAGCCACTGCACGCCGCTGCTGCCGGACTCGCGGAGATGGTCGTTTCCAGGCTCGGCCCCATATAGTCGATCAATCAAGGCGGGCGCACGGCTTGATCAGCCTTCCGCGGTCCACCGCGTGCCGACGATAGCTCTCCGCCCAGCTTCCGGCCTTCAGCTTGCCGCGCGGATCGCTCTGCGTCGCTGCGTACCGCATCATTTCCTGTCGGCAGCACGGGAAACGCGCTGCATGCGCGATCATTCAGCGGGACCTGAAGCAATTGTACATCGGCTCGGCCCAGACCAGCATCCGCTCGCGGCCGTCCTCGGAAGTCCAACTGCGCTCGCGATCGATGCCGCGATGGGCAGCGCGGGCGGCAAGCTCCGTGATCGGCGCAGAAGGAGCTCCTTCGCCACCAATCGGTCGACAATCCGCTCGGCCTTGGCGGTGATGTCGGACTTCAGCGCATTCGAGCGCCGCCGGCGCGTGAGCGGCTTCGCGGTAAAGTCCGACGCAGGCGCTGGTGGTCAGCGCCGTCGTGCTGCACAGCGTGTTGCCGCGAAGCAACCTGGTTCATGTGATCGTTCATCATCACGCCCGACGCCGACGAAAACGCCGTTGCGATCCTTCAGCGCCCTGATCACGCTGTCATATCGCGTGAGGGCAAACATCTCATATTTTTCGTCAGCCAGACGGCAGAGCCCAGTGTTTTGCAGGGCGGTGTAGTCTGCCATGGTTCGGCCAGTGCGTCGTCGGAATAGGGGTCGAGCCGTGAGACCGGGATGCGGCTCGATGGAGTCGTAAGTTGAACGGTGTTCATGATGGCTACCTCTACTAACGTGCCTCGATGGGCACCGCAGAGGCGAGTTAGGCCAATGAACGGTTGGCGTCGTGAGCCTATCGCGCACTTTCATGCGTACTGGCACGCACTATGCCGGTGCCGGCGCTCCGAACGATGACCGCCGGGGCGCGGCCAAATTCATGACGGAAGCGCGCGGGCGGCAAAATGCGTGTAGTCGCGAAAGCCGCAGGCATAGGCGATCACGCTGAGTGGCTGTTCAGTCTTCGTCGCAACGCGGCGCTGGATAAGGCGCGCGGCATGATCAAGCCGCACCGAATAAATGAAATGATGGCTGCAGGTAGAGCCGCGCAGCGTGAACAGCTTCGCAGATAGCGCAGCGAAATCCCCGCTTCGGCGGCCACCACTGCGAGGGAGCCAAGATCGGATCGGCAAAGTGGGCCTTGATGATGCCGCAGACACGCAAGAACAGCTTGTCCGCATGAAGGGAGACGGGCGCTGGATTTGACGGTGCGAATAGTGTCTGGAGGAGATCATAAACCGCCAGCTGCATGTAGTTGCCAGCCGACGTGGACATTGGTGATCTTCATCATCGGCGCGCATCCAGAACGAGTTGGAACAGCAGGCGTCCTGCACGCGTTCCGGGCGGCCACGAAAGCCACCCTGCGGCTCGAATCCAAGGTGCGAGGTCAGGAGCTGACGCGGCAATTGCAAAGATAGCCACCGTTCGTGGCCATCATTGACGTATGTCACGGGCGGGCAGAATCGATGAGTGCTGCACATCGCCCACAGCCAGTGCTACGGCGTGATCATTCTGAATGAGCGTTGATCGTCCAGCGATCTGAAATACCGGCATAGCAGTGGTCCACACCGTCAACGCGAACATCCCTTTGCGTCCGCTCGCAACGGCGAATATTGTTGCTAATATCCGATGCATTAAATCCGCAGATGCCCGCGAGCGCACCCTACCAGCAAAGGCTTTGGGGTCTGTCTGGAGTGTACAGCCCCCAATTTGGGCGCAGCAGATCTCTCCACTGCTCGTAATTTAACTCAGGTGTGCTGAGAAAGTCAGCGCCTCGGCATCGTCTGTTTTCTCCATTTTTTGTGGCTCCCTGATCGGAGGCTTCAAGGAAGCACTCCCAATCCGAATCTTTCTACAGCCCGCACAGTCAAATCTCAGAGGACGCGCGCAATTGTGATGCCGCTGAACCTGCAGGGCGTGCACCGGGTTCGATTTTCGATGATCACCGACACGCCCCACTTAGCCGATAGCTTTTGCGCCGATGATCCGCGGGAATAACGTCCAGCAAGCGGCCCGCGCGCGGGCTGGCGCGACGATTTCGATCGTACGATCTCGAGAGTCGCCGGCCGCGGCTGCGCTGGTACGCGCCGCGCCGACACAGTCCAGGCAAAGGCAGCGCACCAGTATCGAGTGCAGCCGTGCGATTGCCTCCCTCCGATTGCCGAGAGACGCTGTCAAATGCAGTCACCATCGAAGAAGTTTGCTGATGAGCGTCGCCCCGTCATGGGGCCAATGTCCCGACTGAGCGCTGCAGTTGAGCCGTTCGCTCCTGAATCCGGGACTGATCCGTTTCTTCGAACCCTGAGAGCGCGTTCCTGAAGAGCTATCAAAGAAGCAATACGTAACTGAACGAAGTATTACC
>ERZ1370068.8399-contig-7256_pt1 | contig 74527 bp, 116 predicted proteins | sample MGYA00561227_ERZ1370068 | MGnify/ENA primary metagenome ERZ1370068 (study PRJEB38410, sample SAMEA6850437) | metagenome | study: Metagenomic assessment of the ecological functions of the soil: analysis of the soil microbiota associated with the... | reverse complement strand
TACGTATTGCTAACGTTGATGCTCGCTGCGGCCTCTACGGTACATATTCCGCGACTGATGGAGTGCTGGCTGAGCGGTTCGACTTTGATCTGTATCGACGGCTCGCACGCGACACTCCACGACGTCATCACTGATGCGTTGCTGTGCTGGCGCCTGCTTGATCACTAACGGCCTGTTCCTGATCACGACGCGGTGCCGGATGCCGGAAGTCGAGCAGCTATCGATGCCTTTGTACGGCTCGCGAGGCCCGTGGCGGTCAGGTGTCGCCATGGCCAGGTGTTCATGCGCCGCCGAGTACTGATCAAAGCTTGCATGTGCCACCTGCCGGGCATGAAGGCTGCATTCATGAACCTCCGCGCCACACAGCCCCAACCGCCCATTCCCCGCCCCTCTTCAGCGCGATGCCGATCTCGTCGAGGATCGCTCGATGTTTCGTCGATTCAGCACGCCGCGCCGGCGAGCACCGGCAATCCCTGACCGGCTATCCACACGCTGGTGGTCATGTGCGCCTTGCTTCTCTGCCGCGGAGTGCCGGCGGCTCTTGATCACCGGGCCCCACTTGTCATATTCGGCGCGGATGAGCGCGGCAAAATCGTCCGGCGTGCTGCTGACCGGCGCGGCGCCGAGCCTCGAGCAGCGCGACTGACGCCGGCGAGGCCTTCACCGCCTCAGCGACGCCTGCGTTGCGAGCTTCGCCTTCACCGTCGGCGGCAGTCCGGCGGGCGCGACCACGCCCCACCACAGGCCGGTGTCGTAGCCCGGCAACCCGGCCTCCGGCGACGGTCGGCACATTCGGCAGCACCGGCGAACGCGTCGCGGTCGTCACGCCGAGCGCGCCGCACGGCGCCCGCGTCGAGCTGCGCCTTCGACTCCGGCACGTTGTTGACCGAGAGCGGGATGTGCCCGCCGATGAGATCGTTGAGTGCCGGGCGCGCCGCCGCGATACGGCACCGAGGCCATGTCGACCTTGGCCATGTATTTCACCAGCTCGCCCGCGAGATGCGAGGAGGTGCCGTTGCCGGCGTGGCCGAACGAGAGCTTGCCCGGCTGCGCGCGCGCCGCCGCGAGCAAGTCGGCTGAAACGTCTTGATCGCGGAATCGGCGCTGCACCAGGAACAGGTTGGTCGACGATGCCGATCAGCGAGATCGGCGTGAAATCGTCGAACGATGATCGTAGGGCAGCTTGTCGTAGAGATGTGGATTGAGCGCGTGCCCGGTGGCGACGATGATGAGCGTATAGCCGTCCGCCGGCGCCTTGGCCGCGGCCTGGGTCGCGATCGCGCCGCCGGCACCGGGGCGGTTCTCGATGATGACCGGTCTGGCCCCAGCGCTTGACGAGCTCATCGCCCAGCGTGCGCCCGACAATCACCACCGACAGCAAGACCGCCCGGCGGGAACGGCGCGTAAAAATGACACCGGCTTCGCAGGGAAACCAAGTCCTGCGCAGCGGCAACGCCGCCAATCGCTGCAAGTGCGAGGGCCACAATCGACATCCGGATCTCAAGTCGTTCTCGTTGTCTGCCTTGGACGGGGTAGTCGACACTGGGCAACGTCCGGGCGTGGCAAGCAAAGACGCGCCACTGTCTATCGGTCTATGGGCCAGCGCTGGCGGGACCTCGTCGCTATACTGGTTCTCGAGGTGCTCGGATCCAGCTTGTTCAGGTGAACCGGACATGCAGGCGGTTGCATAGAGGCAACTGTTGCCGGCGCTCAAGACCCGGCAGCGAAGGTCATCGGAGACAGCCGAAGCGTGAATTACCAAACGTCGCCAAGGATGAAGCGGTCGCGAAAGACGCGAAGGGTAGTTGTTTGATCGGGTCGGGGGCCAACCCGAAACTGTAAAATCGATCGCAATAGACGTAGAGCAATCGCAGGCGCAGCAAGGAGGCGAAGCGAGCCCGGGTCGCCAGGGAAGCGGACGAAGGCCACGGTAGCCTTCCAAAATCCATTGGACCAGTTGCTCCCGTTCCGGTCTGAGCGCAGAACCGACAACGAGACCGCGATGTCATACAGAAGCCAATGTCGGCGGCAGTTGTCAAAATCGAACGCGGTAATGCCGATTTCCGGGATCGTATCGAAATTTTGTGGCTGCGAGAGTCTGCGTGGATCGTATGACGCTCGCCGAGTGCGTCGCCTTGCTTGAGTCAATTTCAGCAAATATGGCATCGATGCAATGCGCGAGTTGGTTATCGTTCGCTCGAATATAGTTTCACGCCTATCAACCAGCACCGGCTCCCCCGCCGCCAATCTCGACGCCAGCCGGACGAAGGGTTGCCGAAGGTGCGTGCCGCCTGGTGCTGCAACGCGGGCATGCGTCCCCACTCCCGAAAGAACGCCCCATTCCATAGCCGTGCTTCCGGCGTCAGCCGCAGGCCGGGGGCGCTGCCGAAACTGGCACGTTGCAAGAGCAATCGCCCACCCTTTCCACGATCTCACCGTGGATTGACGGCAACCGGCGTCGCAACGCGCACGCCGTGTGCACATAAATGATGCAGAAACGAGAGCTCGTCGGTGGCGTCATCAACACTGCGGAACGGTCTGGCTCCTCTGTCAGACGCAAGAAGTGAGTTGCGCCGTTGACCCGAACGCCGAAGACGCTGCTTGCCGAGGTACCGAACGGCACCAGGCAGGCATCCGGCGAGCGGCTCGGCCAGAGCTTCAACGCCGCCACCGCCGCCCGCAAAGAGGCGTTAGCGTCCATCCATCTACGTCAGAAGGAATCGCTCAAAAAATTGCTAAAGGAAATTTCCGATCCGGCGAGCGCCCAGTACCGCAGCCGGCCGTCCATAGGTCACGTTGTCAACGCGCAATGATGCAGGTACGGTCGGGATTCTCGTCATGCCTGACAAGAAATTGAAGCAGGTCACGGTACATGATCAAGCATCGAGAAGCCGGTGTGCCTAGCAGAGAACGCCATGCTGCCGAACCTTATCCGGGGCAAGTGCCTTTGTAGCGGCTTCCAATTCGAGATTGTTGGACCCGTCGGCGAGGTTCGGCTTTGTCACTGCGACCTCTGCCGACGCGCCAACGGGACAGCCTTTTCCGCCAACGCGCGAATTCCACTTGACCAATACCGTGTCATTGCTGGAGAAGATTTGATATCGGAATACGAGTCGTCGCCCGGCGCGCGGCGATGTTTTTGTTCCCGTTGCGGTTCGCCCGTGTTTGCGCGGGTGGCTAGCGACCCGGACCACATCCGAATTCGACTCGGAACACTTGATCGTGAGGCTGACGCGGAGATCACAGCTCATGTGTGGGTGGGTTCAAAGGCGCGTTGGGATCGCGTGACCTGGGCCATTCCATCGTTCGAACGTGGGATCGACGGCCCGCCTGCTTGAGCCAATCGAAACGTCGCATATCGCCTGCGGCTGGTCCTTGGGGTCAGGTACTAAAAGCCGTTTGGCGAAAGATCGTTGCTGTTGATGATCACCGTGGCATGCGCCTCTGAGCGAGGGCCGGCTGAACCGCGGCCCGAATTAATTCTTCGAACTTCATGCAGGTCCTTTGCCACATGTACACAATGCCTGAATTTCTTCGCTCGGCGCCACGAGGTCAGGTACCATGATCGTCATCATCCCGGCGGCCGCGGCTGATCGCACGCCATTGTGCGAGTCCTCGATAGCGATGCACAGCCGAGGGTCGACGGCTAGGCGTTCGGCCGCCCTCAGAAACGGGTCGGGCGCCGGCTTGCCGGCCGCGTAGTCGCCATGTGCCACGATTGCGTGGAAGCGATTGGCTAACGAATGCGCCGCCAGGTGCTGCCTCGACGTTCACGCGCGTCGGAACCGGTCGCGATCGCTCGTGGTATCGCGAATTCGTCCAGCGTGCGGATCAGTTCGCTCGCGCCGGGCTTCAGCGACATGCCGTTCCGCCGCCAACTCTTCGAACTGGTGTAGCCAAGCAGCAATGAATTCATCCAGCGGGAACGACGGCCCAAAGGCGTCACGACAAACAACGCCCGTGTGCCCGGCCACGACAGGCCGACCACGCGTTCAAGGAGGCTTGCGGGAATAGCGCAGCCTATGTCGTTGCCGACGAGTCAGCGCGGCTTCTGGTACAACCTCTCAGTGTCGAACAGCACGCCATCCATATCGAAGATGACGGCATCCGGCTTCTTCAGCGAAGGCGGTCCGGTGTTTGAGCGGTAAAAGTCGCGATTTGCCTCAGACATTGCTGGCGCAATCTGCCTGACCCGGCGATGAACACCGCGCCGTCGCGATGGATTAACTTTCCGCACACTGGTTGAGCAGAGCTTATCGCCGTGCAACATCCTAATGGAACCGGAGTCGATCAAAGCTGCAAGGCGCGCCAGCGACCACTTCTGCAGTTGGCCCTTCGCCGACGTAGATCGGTGTCCGCTCTTCGGTCGCTAGTGGGGGCGAGCGGACATGCCGAATGAGTTACACGCCCTCGCTACACCATTCCCTCCGCCCCCTTCAGCGCGCGTGCCGATCTCGTCGAGGATCGCCGGATCGTCGATCGTCGCCGGCATGGTCCACGGCTCGCCGTCGGCGATCTTCTTCATGGTGCCGCGCGAGGATCTTGCCCGAGCGCGTCTTCGGCAGCCGCGCCGACCGTGATGGCGAGCTTGAAGGCCGCGACCGGGCCGATCTTCTCGCGCACGCAGGCGCGACGCATCTCCTGCTCGATCTCGGCCGCGCGGCCGGTTGACGCCGGCCTTGAGCACCGATGAAGCCCGCCGGCACCTCGCCCTTGAGCGCGTCCTTGATGCCGATCGACCGCGCATTCGGCGACGTCCTTGTGGCGCGGCGAGCACTTCCTCCATGCCGCCGGTCGAGAGCCGGTGGCCGGCGACGTTGATGATGTCGTCGGTGCGGCTCATCACGTAGAGGTAGCCGTCCTCGTCCTTGAAGCCGGCGTCGGCGGTCTTGTAGTAGCCGGGAAACTCGGCGAGGTAGCTCTCGTGGAAGCGCTCGTCCTGCTGCCACAGCGTCGGCAGGCACGACGGCGGCAGCGGCAGCTTCACCACGATCGAGCCCATCTGTGCCGCGGCGCGATCTCCTGGCATTGCTCGTCGACGACGCGCGCACGTCGTAGCCGGGCATCGCCACCGTCGGCGAGCCGTGCTTGACCGGCAGCAGCGCCGAGGCCCACCGGATTGCCGGCGATCGCCCAGCCGGTCTCGGTCTGCCACCAGTGATCGATCACCGGCACCTTGAGCAGGTTCTCCGCCCAGATCACCGTGTCGGGATCGGCGCGCTCGCCGGCGAGGAACAGCGTGCGGAATTTCGAGAGATCGTATTGCGCGATGAGCTTGCCCTGCGGGTCCTCCTTCTTGATCGCGCGGAACGCGGTCGGCGCGGTGAACAAGGTCGAGCAGCCATGCTCGCTGATCGACGCGCCAGAACGCGCCGGCATCGGGCGTGCCGACCGGCTTGCCCTCGTAGAGGATCGTGGTGCAGCCATGCAGCAGCGGCGCATAGACGATGTAGCTGTGGCCGACCACCCAGCCGATGTCGGAGGCCGCCCAGTACACCTCGCCCGGACTCGACGCCGTAGAAATTCTGCATCGACCATTTGAGCGCGACCATGATGGCCGCCATTGTCGCGCACCACGCCCTTCGGGCGGCCGGTCGTGCCGGAGGTGTAGAGGATGTAGAGCGGATCGGTGGCGGCGACCGGCACGCAGTCGCGACCGATCTTGGCGTAGTTCGATGGCCTCGTCGCGCAGCGTCTTCCAGTCATGGTCGCGGCCCGCGACCATGCCGGCCTCGCGCCTGCGGCGCGCTGCAGGATCGATGCAGGCGTTCGGCTTGTGCTGCGGCGAGCGCGATCGCCTCGTCGAGCAGCGGCTTGTAGTGCGACGATGCGGCCGGGCTCGAGCCCGCAGCTGGCCGAGAGAATGACGCTTCGGCTTGGCGTCGTCGATGCGGGTCGCCAGCTCGCTGCGCCGCAAAGCCGCCGAACACGACCGAGTGCACCGCGCCGATGCGCGCACAGGCGAGCATCGCGATCACCGCCTCCGGCACCATCGGCATGTAGAGTGATGACGCGGTCGCCCTTCGCGACGCCGAAGATCGCGCAGGATCGCGCCGAGGATCTGCGTCTCGGTCTGCAGCCGGTCATAGGCTGATGACGCGCTTACTGCCGGCGAGCGGCGAGATCGTAGATCAGCGCGGCCTGCTCGGCGCGCCCGCGCTGGCACATGGCGGTCGACCGCGTTCCAGCAGGTGTTGCACGACGCCATCGACGAAACCAGCGGCCATAGACGCCGGCCTTCGGGATCGAACACCGGCTTCGGCGGCCTCGATACCAGTCGATCTCGCGCGCGGCCTCGCGCCCAGAACCCTCCGGGATCGCGCTGCCAGCGCGCATAGACCTCGTGATAGCGGCTCGTGGAGGCATCCATGGCGTGTCCTTGCACGTTTCCTTGGGCGTATCCTTGCGTCTGGTCGTTGCGTGATTGTGAGCGCTTGAGCCACTTTTGCAAGGTCGTTGGATCGGTCCCGAAGAAGGCCCCTGTGACGACGGCTTGCGGCTTGATATACTCCTGCGTGAGCTTTGAGGTTTCGCAATATTCACGCCATCAAAAATCACGAGTTTTCAATCTTAATTCTAGCAGCAAGGCAAATTCAGCCGGGAGGATGCGTCATGGACTCGATCTCAATGCGGAGGATTGGGCCGGTGATGAGCGCGGTTGGCGCACTCACGCTGCATGTGGCATCCGCCATAGCGCAGCCCGGTCCGGCGACACCAAGCCCAAAGTGATCCCGATCGCAATTCGCCGGCCCATAACGTGTCGCAAGACATCCATATGATTGTTCGGACCGGACCTGACCGCCACGGTCAACAGCACGACGCGATAATATTCTCCGTGAGAGCGCGATCCGCGCGCTCGGACAGCAGACCGTGTCGTATGTCGAGAGCCTCAATCCCCTCGAGGTTGTCGAGGCCTACACCGAAAAGCCGGATGGGAGAAAGCTGGTCGTCGATCCGGGCAATATTCTCACCCGCGATGCCGCAACCGGGCTCAACGCCGTCTATCAGCGCGACGCCAAGGTCAAGACGCATGATCTTTCCGGACATCGAGGTTGGCGACACGCTGGTTCTATGTCGTGAAGGTCAATCAGGATCGACAAGCGCTTTCCCGGACATTGGTTCTATCACGCCGTCTTACCGGGATCGGTGCCTTATGAGCACGTTTCACCTGACAGTGGACGAGCCGAAGTCGCTTGGACTGCGGGCTGCCATGCACCGGTGAAGGCCTTTCCCACGACCGTCACGCGACGTGGACGAAAGCCGGCGTCACGAGTTCAGCTTATCGCCCCAGCGGCTGGAGGCTGGAAGAGCCGGGCGCCATTTCGTTCTGGGATCGCGATCCTCAGATCGTGATCACCTCGTTCAAGGATCTGACCGAGCTCGGCGCCAGCTACTGGTCAGCATGAAGGACCGGGATGTCATTGATCCCGAGATCCAGACGCTGGCCGACGACATCACCAAAGGCATCGACGGCAAGCGCGCCCAGGCCGCCGCAATCGATCGCTGGGTCAAGAAGAACATCCGATATGTCCTAGTGTTCCTGGGATCCGGCGGCATCACGCCCAACCCGCCGCTGACCGTCCTGAAGAACAAGTTCGGCGACTGCAAGGATCATGTTGCGCTGATGGGCGCGCTGCTCAGGGCCAAGGGCATCGCCAGCGAGCAGGTCCTGATCAATCTCGGCAACAGCTATCGGCTGCCCGAATTGCCGGTCTCCGTTCTTCAATCACGTGATGCTCTATCTTCCCGATTTCGATCTCTATACCGATCCGACGGCATCGCACGCGTCGTTCGCGACGCCTGCCGGAGAGTTCCTACGACAAGCCGGTTCTGCATATCTCGAGCGCCGGCGGCCGAGCGGCGCGGACGCCGCCCGACGCAGGCCGGACGATCACGTCACCGATCGCCAAGACGACGGCATCCGATCGGGGCCGATGGCGTCGATCAAAGGAACGACGCGGCAGACCGCGACCGGCATCTTCGCCATCTCGGCCCGCGGCAACGGCCATGCAAATCCAGACGCAGGGCCGCGAGAAATATCGCCGAGACTGTGCTGCGCAGCCACGGCGAGCCCGGGACCGGCGTTGTTCGAGCCGGCCACACCGTTCGATCTTGCGGAGCCCTACGAGCGTTCAGGGTGCGATTTCAGCTCTGAACGAGAAGCTGCAGATGCCGTTCAATGGCCCGCGCGCCGATCCCGATCGGGATGCCGATCCACCGGCGACCCGGCATTGGACTGTTGGGGCAGCGCATCGCCGGTCGCACGACTGATTTCGCTTGCTTTGCCTGGCAAGCAGGTGGAGGAGATCGAGCTGACATTCGCAGACGGTCTGCCCATGCCGCAGCGCGATCGAGGACGCAACGTCGACAGCAAGTATTTCAGCTATCAATCGCACTATGTGATCAGTGGCCGGACGCTGACGATCCGGCGCGAGTTCCGATCGAACGTGGCCGGTCAAGTGTGCGCCAAGGAGATCGAATCCGAGATTGACCGAGCCGCTGCAGGCGGTTGCCCGCAGCCTGCAAACCAGAATGTCGTTTCAGCCTATTGCCCCGAACACGGGCCCAGTGAAGGAAGAATGAAAAGCGGCGGGGAGGACACGCCCATGCTTGGTCGAAACTCGATCTATTCAACCATGCTCATGGCGGCGTTGTGTGTGGCGGTTGAAAGCGCCACGATCAAAGCGCGCGTGCTTTCGATGATGCAGCCTATCCGGATTGGAAGGGCGCCTGGTTCGGAACCGGCGGCCGCTATGACACGTCGAAGCCTGCCTGGCCTCGGGCAGCAGGCTCCGCTGACGCCCGAGTTTCAGAAAATCCTGGAGGCGAAGCATCGCCGATCAGGACAATCGGCGGCCAGGGGCGAGAACCCCGGCTATCGCTGCGCCTCGCATGGCATGCCGCGCGTCATGATCGCAAACGTTCCGATCGGTTTCGTGATCATGCCGGAGACCACCTTATGTGATGCTCGAGCGGCTGAGCCGAGGTCCGCCGCATCTACACCGACGGACGCGACTGGTCCGCGCAGATCAAAGCCTCCTCGCTCGGCTACTCGATCGGCAAGTGGATCGACGAGGATGGCGACGGCCGTTACGACACGCTCGAGGCCGAGACCCGCGGCCTGAAACATCCGCATGTCTACGACTCGAGCGGCGCGCCGTTCCATCCGGACGAGCGCGCCGTCGTCAAGGAGCGCATCCGCCTCGACAAGGCGAATCCCGAATGTGCTGCGCAACGAGATCACCGTCATCGACAACGCGCTGACGCGGCCCTGGACCGTCACCCGCAGCTATCGGCGCGAGCGCGACTACCGATGGAGCGAGTACGTCTGCGCCGCCAACAACCAGCACGTCGTCATCGGCAAGGAGGACTATTTCCTGAGCGCGGATGGCTTGCTGATGCCGGTCCGGAAGGATCAAAACCTCCGGACCTGCGAAACTTCGATCGCGGGCGACCTGCGTCGACCGGCAGCGCAGCACCCCTGGCGATGGCGTCCGCGATGGGCCAAGTCGTCAATCATTGGGCATCTCTTCGCCGGCGAAAAAGGCGTGCGATCCTCGGTGCGCCGGGACAACTCCCTCAGGGGCACCGGCAGGTGTGGGTAGCGCGTCTTTGTGCTCAGCCAGCGTCTGCGCCAAGAGGTAAGCGTGGCGGGCCATGAAATCCGGCCGGCACACCAGGACGTGGCTCCCGAATGAGACAATGAGCCTTAACGGCACGTTGCGGATATCGTCGAAGGGCGGCTTGGCGAGAAAGAGGGCCTCGGCGCTCTCCGCCGCCATGATTGCGACGTCCTGTTGATCCGTGCCAATGAGCACGCCGACGCGCCGGGTGTCCGCTGCGCGGGCCAGCTGAGCGCGCGAGGTGGGCAGAAAGCGCGCCAGCACATCAACCACCGCCCCGGCGAAAGCGCTGGCTATTTCATCATCGCGCTGGCCGACGATCAGAAGGCGGTAGCGCCGGTAGATCGACCACATACGGTCCGGTTCCAGATCGGCGACAGCCGGTCTGTGCCCGACGAGCACAAACGCCGCCGCACCCGCCCCCAGACGTCAGCAATGCGCGCCGCTTCATGTTCATTCTCTCCTTGAACACGTCGCGGTTCAAGATCGCCGTAACACCCACGTTCGGCACATCGACGACTTGCGCGATGTTGAGATCGACGGCCACACTGACCAGTACGTAGGCCTGCTCGCGGGTTAGCCCCTTCGTCTTGACCAGAAAGTCGATCATATTGAGCGTGGCGTTTCGCGCTGCCAGGGTGAGATCCTCGGAGAGGTTGGCGAGCGGAGCAATCTTCTGGCCACCAAGGTAGGTGGAAAACACCGGCACCTCGCCTTCGGGCTTAAGCGGAAGCCCCGTGACCGCGTAGAAACTCGACGGGGCGAGTTTCTTGAGCTGCGAGCCGCCTTCGAAGTGCATGGTCGAAAGCCGCGAAGCCCCGCCCGAGATCACCTTGGCCTGAAGCCTCACCTTGGCGCCCATCTCGATGGCCGTGCCGGCCACCTCGCCGCCGCCCATGGCGAAGTGGACATCACCGGCGAAGAGCCCGCAGCCGTCGATGAAGCAAGGGAACAGCAGCGTGGTGCCGACGACGGTCTCCTTGGTGTCAGTGTTGCCGCCGTTCTCGCGCGGCGGGACGGTCCGCATGCATTCGCCCTTCGCTGTGCCATCGACGCCGCAGAGATCCGACGGTAGGGCGTCGACCGGTTGGGGCGTCAGCACCGCACCGCCCGCATCAGCCAGCGCCTGCTCCCGCTTCAGCCACTTGTCGAGTTCTGGCTTGTCCGGGAGCACACCAACGGTGCCCATGAACGCATTGTTGGGAACCGCGATTCCCGGCATGTCCTTCGAGCGCGCTTCAAGGCGGTTCAGCTCCCAGTGGACGATGTAAGGATCGGGAAACAGATCTCGCAGGAATCCAAATCCTGGCACGATCGTGGTGGAACCGAAATCATCGGGCGCGATGTCCACCACGGTTACCGCGATGGCGTCGCCGCGCTTTGCCCCTTCAATGTAGACGGGTCCTGTCAGCGGATGGCAGCGGTTCAGGTTGACGGCCGCCACATCCGCGGACGTCGAATTGAAGTCGAGGTCAGAATCGAGCCCATCGCGCGTCTCGAGTACGAATTGCTGCCCAGGCTTTACACGGGCGACTGGCTTGATCGCGTAATGAATCCGGTTGAAGCAGTTTGGATCATCTTTGCAGTGCTTGCCCGACTTTGCCACGATCAACGGCGCTGGGCCCTTGACGTCGCTGGTATCGGCCAACGCGATGCTCCAGCTCCCGATAAGGACAGGGCAACCACCGGCATAGTCCAAACAAATTTGGATTTCATTGGATGTCCTCCTGGATGTCACTACCTGGGACAGTTTCGGCAGTTCCACTCGGGACGGGGGCATGGGGGATGGGACCGCCTCAGGAAATTTTTGCGCCCGGCGCTGCCATGAATCTATTTTGTGCTTTAGTGCCGCTGCGTTGACCTATGGGTTAGCTGCCGCGCGGGAACGGCAGTTTGCTGTGCGCGTCGCGAATGTGCCATCTCGCTTGCGGGCCTTAGTCGCGCGGCGGGCCACGCCGACTGTCTCTCCGAATTGCGGCCATGCGGAAAGGGGTCTGGCGCTGCCGCCGCGCCTGCGCTATCCGGCGGCCGTCGCAAGCTCACCCCGCATGACCATCGTCACCGATCCTCTGTTTTATCTGCTCGCCATTCCGGCGGTGACGCTGCTGGCCTTGGCAAGAGGCGGCTTCGCGGGCGTTGGCATGATCGCGACCCCGCTGCTTGCGCTGGCGCTGCCGCCGTTGCAGGCGGCCGCCATCATCCTGCCGATCCTGATCGTGCAGGACGTCATCTCGGTCTGGGTCTACCGGCGCGACTGGGACGCCTGGAACCTCAAGGTGCTGCTGATCGGCTCGGTCTTCGGCGTCGGCATCGCGGCGCTGCTTGCGTCCCGCGTCTCCGACGCGCATGTGCGGCTGCTGGTGGGGCTGATCGGCGTCTCCTTCGTGCTGTTCGCCTGGTTCGGCCGTGTGCCCACGCAGGCGCGCCGGCCGAGCGCTGCCAGCGGCATATTCTGGGGCGCGATGTCGGGCTTCACTTCGATGCTGGCGCAGGCCGGCGCGCCGCCGTTCCAGGTGCACATGCTGCCGCAGAAGCTCCACAAGCTGACCCTCGTCGGCACCAACATGATCTTCTTCGCGCTGGTGAACTGGATGAAGGTCTTGCCGTTCTTTGCGCTTGGCCAGTTCAGCGGCGAGAATCTCGCCACCTCGGTGCTGCTGTTGCCGTTCGCGGTCGCCACCAATTTCCTCGGGCATCTGGCTGGTGCGCCGCACGCCGACCGAGCTGTTCTACAAGATCGCCTATTGGCTGATGTTCGTGATCTCAGCCGAGCTGATGCGCAGCGGCGTGATGGGCATTGTCCGTGGGTGACGGAAAGCGCCACGATCGCGGCCGCCAGCGCCAAAGCAGCGATTGATCCGCGACCAGTCAGTTCGCTAAGCTTGCCTCAACCGGCAGGAGCCAACGAGCGAGCCATGGCGCCAACCCCGTACGACACCGACCTTGACCGCAATCCGGCGAACTTCCAGCCGCTCACGCCGCTGACGTTCCTCGAGCGCGCCGCCGCGGTCTATCCCGGCCACACCGCTGTCATCCACGGCAAGCTGCAGACGCAGCTATGCCGAGCTCTACGCGCGCGCGCGCCGGCTCGCCTCGGCGCTCGCGCGTCGCGGCATCGGGCGCGGCGACACGGTGTCGGTGTTCCTGGCCAATACGCCGGCGATGCTCGAAGCGCACTACGGCGTGCCGATGATGCGGCGGCGTGCTCAACACGCTCAACACGCGGCTCGATGCGGCGATCATCGCGTTCTCGCTCGACCACGCCGACGCCAAGGTGCTGATCGTCGATCGCGAGTTCTCGCAGCACCATGAAGGATGCGCTGGCGCTCGCGAAGGTGAAGCCGCTGGTCATCGACTACGACGATCCGGAATACTCCGGCGCCGGCGAGCGGCTCGGCGCGATCGAGTACGAGGACTTTCGTCAGCGAGGGCGATCCGGACTACGCCTGGAGCATGCCAGGCGACGAGTGGGACGCGATCTCGCTCAACTACACGCTCGGGCACCACCGGCGATCCCAAGGGCGTGGTCTATCACCATCGCGGCGCTCACCTGCTCGCGGCCGGCAACGTCGTCACCTGCGGCATGGCCAAGCATCCGGTCTATCTGTGGACGCTGCCGATGTTCCACTGCAACGGCTGGTGCTTCACCTGGTCGATCTCGGTGCGTGGCCGGCACGCATGTGTGCCTGCGGCAGGTGCGCGCGGCCGCGATGTACGACGCGATCGCCAGCCACAAGGTGACGCATCTGTGCGGCGCGCCGATCGTGATGGCGACGCTGCTCAACGCGCCCGCGGCCGAGAAGAAGCCGCTGCCGCACATGGTCGAGTTCTTCACCGCCGCCGCGCCGCCGCCCGAAGCCGTGCTCGCCGCCATGAAGGAGGCGGGCTTCAACGTCACGCATCTTTACGGGCTCACCGAGACCTACGGCCCGGCCGGTCGTCAACGACTGGCATGCCGCATGGGATGCGCTGCCGCTGCCGAGCAGGCCGCCAAGAAGGCGCGCCAGGGCGTGCGCTATCGGCGCGCTCGAAGCGCTCGACGTGATCGATCCCGACACGCATGCAGCCGGTGCCGCGCGACGGCGAGACGCTTGGCGAAGTGATGTTCCGCGGCAACGTGGTGATGAAGGGCTATCTGAAGAACAAGACAGTCGACCGAGAAGGCGTTCGCGGGCGGCTGGTTCCACTCCGGCGATCTCGGCGTGATGCATCCCGACGGCTACATCCAGCTCAAGGACCGCTCGAAGGACATCATCATCTCGGGCGGCGAGAACATCTCCTCGATCGAGGTCGAGGACGCGCTCTACAAGCATCCGGCGGTGCAGGCCGCCGCCGTGGTGGCGAAGCCCGACGACGAAATGGGGCGAGACGCCGTGCGCCTTCGTCGAGCTCAAGCCCGGGCGCGAGGCGACGCGCCGACGAGCTCGTCGCCTGGTGCCGGCAGAACCTCGCCGAGCTACAAAGTGCCCGCGCCATGTCGTGTTCGCCGAATTGCCGAAGACCTCGACCGGCAAGATCCAGAAGTTCAAGCTGCGAGAGCTCGCCAGGGACGATGTAACGAGCCGCATCCATGACCGACGCAGACCAATTGCAAGACCTCGAGGCGCAGGCGGAGGCGGCCTATTCCAAAATGTATGACGCTCGCGATGCGACGGGGCGGCAGCGCACTACGGCGATGCCAAGGAGGTGCTCTACGACGCCGCATAGGGTTGGCACGCAGCCTTGGCAAGGCCGACGCCGTGGCACGACTGGAAGAGCGCCTCGCGCACATCAAGGCGTGTGTTTCGGTCGCAGTTCAGCACCTGGTGAAAAGCCGTTGACCCGTCGACATAGGCCAGCAAAGGGAAAAGACAGGCGCCTGGGCGTGACGCCATTGGGCGAGCCACCAAACAGGCGACACCGCGCCGCAACCGCAGGCGGGTTGTTCCCGCTCGCGGATGACCTAGCCTTCTCGTGCCCAGACAAGGAGAGACTTCGATGGCGTCGATGTTGCAAGCAGGCCTGTTCGCGACGGTCGCCGCGATCGCGGGAGCAGTGACGTCCGCCGCCTCAGCCGCCGATTTCTACGCCGGCAAGTCGATCGACCTGCTCATCGGTGCGCCGCCGGCCGGCGGCTACGACATCTACGCCCGCGCGCTGGCCCGGCATTACGGGCAGAACATCCCGGGCAAGCCCAGCATCATCGCCAAGAACATGCCGGGCGCGGCGAGCGGCCGCGCCGCCGGCTTCCTCGCCACCATCGCGCCCAAGGACGGCACCGTGATCGCCGCCATCATGCCGGGCGCCGATCATGGGGCCGCTGCTCGACGAGAAGGCCGAGGTGCTGTTCGACCCGACCAAGGTGCAATATCTCGGCACCGCCAACAACGGCACCCGCGTCTGCGTGGCGCGCAAGGAATCCAGGATCAAGACCTTCGACGACGTGCTCACGCAGAAGGCGGTCTTCGGCGGCGTGTCGGCCAACGACTCCACCCGCGACTACGGCTACATGCACAAGCACACCTCGGGCGCGCTCTACGACGTGATCGCCGGCTACAGCGGCACCAACGACATCGGGCTTGCGATGGAGCGCGGCGAGGTCGACGGCGCCTGCGGCTGGGACTGGGCGAGCTTCAAGTCGCAGCGGCCCGGACTGGCTGCGCGACAACAAGGTCAACGTGCTGCTGCAGGTCGCGCTCGAGCCCAACGCGGAGCTCACCAAGATGGGCGTCCCGCACGTCTGGAACTACGTCAAGACCGAGGAGAGCCGCAAAGTGGTCGAGCTGGTCATCGGCCAGCAGGTGTTCCAGCGCTCCTACATCGCGCCGCCCGGCGTCGCGCCCGAGGCAGCTCGCCATCCTGCGCACAAGCGTTCGACGACACCATGAAAGACCCGCAATATCCTGTCGGACGCCGACAAGATGCGCATCGACATCTCGCCGCTGCCGGGCGCGCAAGGTGCAGGAGATCGTGCAGAAGCTGCACGCAACGCCGAAGGACATCGTCGAGAAGGCGCGCGCCGCGATCAGGCCGTAGGGCAGCGACGAGCCACTAACCCCGCTCATTTCCGCGTATCCTCGCCTTCGCGAGAGGGCAGACACAAATCTGCAAAAGCATGTACGCAGATGCTGCATGCAGTTGGGCAGAGCAGGTGCCACATCGTTCCCTCCCCCTTGTGGGGAGGGACAGGAGAGGGGTACAACACGCACTGCCTTTGTCTCGTATCTCCGATCCAACAATGCAGGCAGCCGACCATCGCAGAAGTTCGTGGGCAGAGACCAAGCCTCCGCAGCCTCAGGTGCTTCAAGCTTCGATCGCCACCCCTCTCCCTCGTCCCTCCCCCACAAGGGGGAGGGAACCGTGGGGCACGCACCTTCGCAACTCGCGCAAGGTGTCCGCGGATAGACTTCCGGAGATTTCTATTTCCCTGGCACTTCCGCGAGCACGATGGAATTGCCGCGTCCAACTTCGCCGCGGAACGATACGCACAGCCGATCCACGCCCTTGCCACAGTCGGCCGCTTTATCAGGCAGCCTCGCAACTAGGGGCAGGCCTATGAGCGTTTTGTCTGACGTCGGTTCCGCCGCGGCGTTCGTGGTCTCCGCCTACAGCCTCTACCAGACCACGCTCAAGCGTGCGGGCTATCAAGGTATTCGTGTCGCCGGTCATTCGCTATGCCTCGCCCTACCAGAACAGCAACTTCGAGGCCTTCGCGGTGCCCTGACCCTCACCAACGAGGGCGCCCGGGCCTGGGATCATCGGTGTCCATGGACCTGCAGGTCAGGGCGCCCGAGCGCAACGTGATCAAGCGCTTCTACAGCGCGGACATCGGGCAATGGAGCATCGAGAAGAACCGCACCGGCGATTTCCGCCCGTTTGCTCCGATCGTGCTCGCCGGCCGCACCGGCCACACCGAGACGATCCTGTTCCATGCCCGGCGCGACGAGCCGGTGATGCAGATCGTCGACAAGGAAGAGCCCCTACCAGTTCATGCTGACGATGCAGACGACGCTCGAGGAAGGCTTCGGCTTCCTCAACCGGCTGCGGCAAAAGCCGCCGAAGCCTCTGCTGTTCGACATGGTGCTGCCTGCGCTCGATCACCGCGCGGTTCACGAGCGCGCAGCGGCACGCTGCCGTTGCACCACAAGAACTTTCCAGACCAGCGTCAGCGCCACTTAGTCCCGCAACCGCGCCGCGACACGCGCGACTCGGCGCCCGCAGGGGCAACCCCTGGCTGGTTGTCTGGTGGATGCGAATACCCTAGCCTTCGGGCAACGTCGGGCCCCGGAGGAACAGGGATGCCTTGCCAGCGAACGTTGCCGCCTGCCGGCGTCCTGACCGCGGCGCTGCTTCTGGCAACCCGCGCCGGCGGCTGGTATTTTGCCGGCAAGACGATCGATCTCGTGGTGGGCAACTATCCGGGCGGCGGCTTCGACATTTACGCGCGCGCCTCGGACGGCATCCTCGGCCGCAACATCCCCGGTCAGCCGACGGTCGTGGTGAAGAACATGCCGGGCGCTGGCAGCGCCAAGGCCGGCCATCACATCCAGAACATCGCGCCCGACGACGGCCTGACGATCGGTGCTGCTCGACGCCTGGCGCCATCATCGGGCCGCTGCTCGACGAGAAGCCGGAAGCCATTTTCAACGCATCGGCTGGATCGGAACGGTGCCGAGAGGCGAGTCGGACCTTGGCGGGAGGGCATGAAGGATCAGGGGACTACGGGACGGCGCTGCCGTGGAGGCCAGGGGCGGTTCAGGTGTGAGGGGGACATGCTGAGATAGACCAGCGCCTCGACCCCCGCGTCACGCTTCGCCGCCTCGACGGCGGCGGTGTGACGAAACCGAGCGACCGAAGGTCCACCGCTCGCTATGCTGCGGGTGAAACGAGGATCGAGACGATGGGGAGCCGGAGGGGCAACTTGGAAGCGCCGTCTCGGCATGTGCTGAGACGGCGCTGTTCTCTTTGTTGCAGAACGTTCTCGAAATCGGGTAGTGGGCTTAGAACATGGTCACCTTGAAACGCGTTTTGATCGCGCCACGACCGCGCGTTGCTGAGACGGAGGCTACCGCAGCCCAATCCTCCGCACCAACTCGGCATACCGCGGATCCGCCCGCAGGGGTTCATAGCCGGATCGAGATGCAGGTAGATCAACCCTGCCGATCGGGCCTGGTACGCGCGCTCGAGCGCAGCAAACGCCGTGTCCATGTCGCCCACCGCGGCATAGCCCATGGCCAGGACCTCAGCTTCTGACATAATGCTGCCGCGATTCTTCATCCAGCCGTCCCAGAATCGCCTCCGCCTCGTCACGCTCGCCCAGCGCCGCCAGGGCCCGTGCGATATGCGCGTCGTATGAGCGGACGGCTCGCTCCATGCCCTGGCCCCGCCGGTACCACTCCAGTGCGGTCTTGGCATCGCCCAAGGCCAGATTGGCCGAACCGATGTAGAGTGTGGACCGGATCGACTGCTCATCGAGTTCGAGGGTCTTGTGCCCCTGCGTGATGGCTCCCTGATAGTCCTTGGAATAGAGCAGGAAGCGAGCGACCCAGCTGCTCATCTCGGCCGATAGCGGGTCCAGAACGATCGCCTTTCGCAGCTCATCAATCGCGTCCGGCAATCGTCCGACCAGTGGCAGGGCGGTCCCAGGACATAGTGTGCCTCGGCGTAATTGGGACTCGAGTGCCACGGCGTGCTCGAGCTGCCGTTCAGCGCCCGAGAAGTCCCACTCATGCCAGCAGAGCACCTTGCCGAGAGAGGTAATTGCCTCGGCCAGTTCGGGATCGCGCTGGAGGGCTTTCTGTGCCGCCGCCTTCGCCATCGGGTAAGCCTCATCGGGCGCTACCCAGTCATCGGCCAGGTTACACCAGACGTCCGCGATGCCGGCGTAGGCCCGGGCGTAGCCCGGATCCTGCAGCAAGGCGTGCTGGAACAAGTCCAACGCTTTGCGCAGCCCTGCTCGGTGAACTTGTTGAAGAAGAAACGCCCCTTCAGGTAGAGATTGTACGCTTCGATGTTCTTGGAAGGCACCACGAGCTGGCCGGCGTCGCTGCCCAGCCGGAGTTTCAACGCCTCCGACGATGGCCCGCGAGATCTCGTCCTGGATCGCGAACACGTCCTCGAGTTGGCGGTCGTAGGTCTCCGGACCAGAGGTGGTAGCCGTTCTCCACGTTGACCAGCTGGGCGGTGATGCGGATCCGGTTCCCCACCTTGCGCACGCTCCCTTCGAGCACCGAAGTCACGCCGAGCTTCTCCCCGATCTCGCGTACGTCCGTCTGCTTGCCCTTGAAGGCGAAGGAGGAGGTCGGGAAGCGACCTGCACTCCCGGCACCTTGGCCATCGCGTTGATGATCTCCTCCGTCATCCCGTCGCTGAAGTACTCGTTCTCGGGGTCGGCGCTCATGTTGGTGAGCGGGAGGACAGCGATCGCCTTGACGGGCGTCGCGCTCTTCACCGATTCCGGGCGTGCTGCGCCGGCCGTCCCGCACCAACCCTTTCAGTGCCTCGGCGAACTCGGCCGCCGTGGGGAAGCGGTCCACGGGAGTCCGGGACAGCGCCCGGTTCACCGCCTCGTCCACTTCCTGAGGTACATCGCGGGTGATTCGCACCTCGGGGAATGGGTGAGACGAATCGCTTGGCGATGATCGCCTGGGGGTGGGACCGGTGAAGGGAGGCTCACCGGTAAGCATCTCATACAGCACGCACCCCAGGCTGTAGAGATCGCTCCGGCCGTCGATGCCACTCTCGCCGGAGGCCTGTTCGGGACTCATGTACGCGGGAGTGCCGATCGCCATGCCGGTCTGAGTCATCGATCCCCCTTCGCTCATCGCCTTGCCGATGCCGAAGTCGGCCACCAGCGCGGCGCCCTCATGCAGCAGGATGTTTTCCGGCTTGATATCGCGATGCACCACCTGCTGGCGATGGGCGTAGTCCAGCGCGGATGCTACTTCCCGGGTGACACGCAGGGCTTCCTCAAGCGGGAGTTGCCGCTGCTGGTCGAGGCGCTCCCGGAGCGAACGCCCCTCCATGTTCGGCATCACATAGAACAGCAGGCCCCCGGCCTCGCCCGAGTCGTACACCGGGAGGATGTGGGGGTGATTGAGCCGCGCCGCCATCTTGATCTCACGCAGGAACCGCTCGGCGCCGATCGAGGCCGAGACCTCCGGCCGCAACACCTTGAGGCGCGACCTCCCGGCCGTGGCGGAGGTCCTGGGCCAGGAACACGGTTGCCATTCCTCCTCGGCCCAACTCGCGCGCGATGGTGTAGCGACCGGTGAGGCCGGAGTCGAGGCGGTGCTGGAGCGTGGGTGCAGTCATGGTGGGAAAGAGTGTAGTGCCGGGGAGAGCGGGAGGACGGGATGGAAATCTGTCTCTTGCTATCTCTAGCGATCCTCCCCAAAGGCTCAGCCGCATTACCAGACCGCGAAGCGGAATCCCGCTTTACCCGCAGCACTGAGACATTCCCGCCAGGCAAAGCAGCGATAGCCACGGTGTTCGCAACCGCGAGCGCGACGTGACCGAAGAACCGGCGTTTGGACGTAAATGGCTCTGGAACTTGAGACGGGCGGGCTGAGCTTCGTACTGCCTCACCCCGTGGCACGGGAATACGCGACGGAACGCCTCAGGCGCGCTTCCATTGGTGGGCGCTGGTCTGCTGCTCACGCAGGGCTAGTTACCTGGTGACGCACGAAAACTCCTCGGGGGCTGCTGGTCGCTGCCGTGGCCGAGATCAGGATGTCGCCGGAATCGGAGCCGGGGCCAAACCCGTGCCGTCAACTCCAAACGCGGATGGTAGACGGCGCGGTTCCTGATGTTGGGGATCCTTGAGCCACGGCGCGCTCGTGGTGGATGTCCACTTAAGCGTCCCACCACCGGTGTTGCTGATGGTCACAGACCCGCCTGATGGGCATCCACGCGTACCGTAGTACCTGGCGGGATAGCAGAGGTCTCGCAGCAACGGCGACACTCTGAGCGCGATCGTAGGAGCTGCCGCCTGGGGAGACGTCACGGTGACCGGCTGCGAGAGGGCGCCCGTCGCACCGCGGTCGTCGGTGACGGTGAGTACCACGACATAGGTGCCCGCCGAGGCGTAGCCGTGGGTCGAATTGTGAGTCGCCGCGATGGCGCTGTCACCGGAAATCCCAATGAAAGCCGACGATTGTGCCGTCGCCGTCATTGCTGAGGTCGGTGAAAGTGCACATCAAGTCGGTGCACGAGCTCGCGAAGCCAGCGGTCGGTGCCGCGTTGGTCTGCGTGTTCACCGGGAACGACTTGGTGACGCCGTTGGTCAGACCATTGTTGTCTGTCACTGTGAGTCTCACGGCGACGCGCACTCCGGACGCCAGCTGATCGCATAGGTGGTGGATGGGGGATTCTCGCCTGTTGAGGTCCTTCCGTCCCCGAAGTCCCACGCCCAGGCCGTCACCGTCGCGCCAGCCGCAGCCACGCTTTGATCGGTGAAAGTGCAGTCGGAAGAGGACAAGCTCTTCCATGGCTGGCCGACCACCACACACGAGCCTCGCGAGGTTGGCCGCCGGCCCGCCGGCCTGCGGCTCGGCCACGGTCACCTGTTGCGACAGGTGGCCCGTCGCGCCACCGTCGTCCATGACGGTGAGCTCGACGGCATAAGTGCCTGGCGAGACGTAGCGTGCGTCGCGTTCTGAGTCGCGGTGACGGCGCCGTCACCAAAGTCCCACCTGAAGCCGGACGACAGTGCCGTCGCCGTCGCTGCCGAGGCCGGTGAAGCTGCACGCCAGACCGGCGCAGGAGCTGGTGAAGGTGGCGGTGGGTGGGACGTTGGCGGAGGCGTGGACCAGGACCGACTGTGAGTGTCGCTGGACGCGCCGTCGTTGTCGGTCACGGTCAGGCGGACGGGATACGTGTTCGCAGTGCCGCAGGTGTGAACGGCGTCCTTCGTGATCGCCGCCGCGGTCCCGTCGCCCGAAGTCCCAGGTGTACGCCGTCACCCGGCCGTCAGCGCATCGGTGCTGCCGTCGGCGAAGGTGCAGTCGAGGAGGACACAGGTCGGTGTGAAGGCGGCGGTGGGCGGAGGTTGGACGGGCCATTCCCGTCCTCGCCGCAGGCTGTGCCGAGTCCCGTCACTCCGAGGATCAGCGCAAGTGTGTGGGCGATCTCATGTTAGTACCCTCCTGGTCCAGCGATTCCGAGCCCCCGGGTGATCACACAGGGTTCCGCGGCTACCGGTCGGGTGAAACGAGCTCATTCCCGCTGCGTCGGTGCTCAGCTGCACGTCAGTCTGTGCCAGCGATGCAGTGACTTTGAAATCCTGACCCGAGGGCATCACCCCTTGAAACACAAAGTGGCCGAGGAAGCTGGAGGCCCGCGATGTCGCTGGTGACGCGCGTCGTCGCGTGCGCTGTGACCGTAAATGCAGGGCTGGCGGGTTCGGCGATTCGAAGCCCTCGTGGAAGATGTCGTTGATCGTGTAAGTGGCGCCGCTCTCCGAGCCCGTGCCGGAAGCGGTAGTGTGCTGTTGGAGCTCCATGTGCAGCGCAGAATCCCGCGTCCAGATGCTCGCGGCGTATCCACGAGGGTGATCTGAGTCTCGGCTGTTCCCGAAAAGATTATCAACTCACCGTTACACGGGTTTTCCACCTCGAAGGTGACTGCCTCGACGGTCTGGAAATGATCCGCAGTGTTGGGGTCGGTTGCGTCGGCCGTGCGGGCGTGAAGGTTCACGGCGGTCGGGTCCGAGTCCGAGCCGCAGCTGGTCAGGGGAGGACGGCGGCCAGCATCGCCGCGCCAGTCAGTGTGCAGGGGATCGCATCGTCAGGGTCTCCGGGTGAGAGATGTCGTGCACCTGCTCGTACTGGTGCACGCGGCCTTTCCCGGTGAAAAGCGACATTCGCCCGTCGAGCACGCTGAGTAGTTCGCCGGGAGACAGGCCCGGGGACCGCCGTTGCGACCCCTCTGCCTCGACTGCATCTTTGGCTGGCGCAGTGGACTCTCCGGCAGGGTCCGCATCTCGCTCAGGATCCTCCCCCTCATGGATCAGCCCGCGACGCCCGATGGCCGGCGACAGCCGGCAGGTCACCGACCTCCTCTCGAGATGCGCGGCGGCGACCCCGAGGCCATGGATCGGCTGTTTCCCTTGGTCTACGAGCAGCTCCGGCATCTGGCGCACGCCCAGCTCCGGCGCGAGCGGCCGGGACACACCCTGGGCACCACCGGCCTGGTCCACGAGACCTATATCCGACTGGTCGACCAGTCTCGCGTCGAATGGCGCGATCGGGGTCATTTCCTTCTCGTCGCCGGCTGGGCGATGCGGCGCATCCTGGTCGACTATGCGCGGCGGAACCGGGCCGCACGTCGCGGAGGGGAGCGTACGATTCACGCTGGACGCGGATGTGCCGGCCGCCGAGCGTAGTGAGATGGTGCTCGCGCTCGACGAGGCGCTGGAACGGCTCGCCGCGCTGGACCGGCGGCTGAGCCAGGTGGTGGAGTGCCGCTACTTCGGTGGGCTCACCGAGGAAGAAACGGCAGACGTGTTGGGGTGACCCGCCGGACGGTCCAGCGCGACTGGGCCAAGGCGCGGGGCTGGCTCTACCTCGAGATGAACCGGTGACTCTCGGGTCCCGAACGGAAAGCGACAGTGAACCCCGCGATGCAGGCCCGATGGGAAGACGTGTCACGTCTCGTCGACCTGGCGCTCGACTTGGAGGCAGCCGCTCGGCCGGAGTTCCTCGAGCGGACCTGCTCCGCCGACGCCGCCTTGCGCGCCGAGGTGGAGCGCCTGCTCGCCGCCGCCGTACGTGCCGCAGACTACCTCAACCAACCGTACTGAACGACGCTGCGCCGTTGATGTCGTGGGTCGAACGGCAGGAGTCTCAGGCGCTGGCGGTGGGGACCCGCTTCGGTGCACGAGGGTGACGGGCGTATCTCGGTCGGGGCGGGATGGCCACGGTCTACCTGGCGCAGGACCACGAGCACCACCGAACGGTGGCGGTCAAAGTCTTCGACGCCGAGGTCAGGGCGGCGATCGGTCGCGAATGGTTTCTCCGCGAGATCGACATCGCCGCCGGGTTGCAGCATCCGCACATCCTTCCGCTGCACGACTCGGGCGAAATCGACGGGCCGGCTCTACTACGTCATGCCCCATGTCGAGGGCGAGTCGCTTCGCCAGCGGCTCTCCCGCGAGGGACAGATCCCGCTGGCGAGCGCGCGCGCGCATCGTCCGGGAAGTGGCTGGCGCGCTGGACTACGCCACCGGCAGCACGTCGTGCATCGCGACATCAAACCGGAAAACATCCTGCTCCAGGAGGGTCAGGCCATCGTCGCGGACTTCGGCATCGCCCGCGCCATCGATGCGGGCGTGGTGGATGCTGGGGCCACGGCAACCATCCCGGCGCTGGGCACGCCGGCGTACATGAGCCCCGAGCAGGCGACCCGGACCGCCGGGATCGATGGCCGGACGGACATCTACGCGCTCGGCTGCGTGCTCTACGAGAATGCTGGTGGGTGCGCCGCGCGTTCACCGGTGCCACCGTGCAGGCCATTCTGGATCAACGCGCACGGCTCCCGTGCCGCTCGCTCCGCGCGCTACGACCCGATCTTCCGCTTGCGCTGGAGCAGGCGGTGACGCGTGCCTCCAGAAGGCGCCTGCCGATCGATTTGCTACGGCGGGCGAATTTGTGGAAGCGATCGACCTTGTGGCGGGTGCGGCGGCTACTGCACGCCCCTGGGTTTCGGTCACGTCGGCGGGGATTCTTGCTCGGGGTGGCCGTTGCTGCGGTCCTGGCAGCTGGAATCGGCTCCACCCTGATGCGGCGACCACCGGGCGCTGCCACGCCGAACCCGCGGTTGGTGGCAATTCTCCCTTTCCGCGTCCCGGGCGAACCCCGAGCTTGCTCTGGTTGCACGAGGGCTGGTGGATCTCTTGGCGATCAAGCTCTCGGGCGAAGGGGGCTCCCGCGCGGCCGGAAGCCGAGCGCGCATCCCTGAGTGCGTGGCGCCGGGTGGCGGTGCAGAGGGCAAGGACATCGCCCCGGCAGCGGCGCTCAGGTCGCGCGCCGCCTCGGTGCCGGACGCGTGATCGACGGCAGCGTGGTGGGCAGCCCTGCGCATCTTGCGGTCACCGCCTCGCCTGCTCACCGCGCCTGACGGTCGGAGCACGGCCCAACGCGAGCATCGAGGGGCCGGTCGACAGTATCTCGGCACTGCGTGGACCGGCTGACAGCGCGGCTGCTGAGTGGAAGCTGGAGTTCAAAGCTCCAGCTTTCCTCGCTCGGCAGCACGTCGCTCCCGGCAACCCGTGCCTACCTGGCGGGCCGGGCAGCGTTCCGGAAGGGAAGCTGGACGAGGCCTTACCGCCGGTTTCACCAGGCGACGCTCTCTGATTCCACGTTCGTGATGGCGGCACTGAAGTACTGCGCGCGTCGTACTACGCCGCGTCCGGTGGTGAAAGTCGAGAGGTGAGCGTGCCGAAGCGACTGGCACTGGCCGGCCAGCGGCTTGGTCCGGCAGCGACCGGGCGTTGCTCGACGTCTGGGCCGCTCCATTCGCTACCGCCCCGGATGTTGTTCCGAGGGTGGCAGGCTGCCTCGAAAGAGCACTCCTGACCGAGCCGAGATATGGTACGGCCTTGGCGATGCGTATTACCACGATGGAATGTTCGCCGGCCTGGTCGACCCTTTGCGGCTGGCGGCCGGTGGCGTTCCAACGGGGATGGGCGATCGACTCGGCGAGCGGCACCGTTTCTCTGGCCCCCGAGCGCTCGCCCATGTTGACGCACATGGTTGAGATCGCCCAGGTGGACGGCGACACCGCATCGGTCCGACGGTTGGTGCGACTGCGTTTGGCCGCGGACTCCACCAGCTCGCAAGGGATGGTATCTCCGCTGGCACCGGGCGGTTACCCTGGGCGACTCGACGCGTCGCGTCTTCTGGGCCGACTCACAAGCGATGGACCCGGAGACGTTCACGTTGATTTATGGGTTTACCGCGTCGGCTGGGGTCGCGACCCAGGACTACCAAGCGTGCCGCGGACCTGATGATCCGACAGTGGGAGGTGGGTGACCCCTGACGGCGCGGCATTCGCACGTCACGTCTTCGCCTTGAACGGCGGCCGTCTCGCGAGGCAAGCCCGCGTCCTTCCAGCTGTCCTCAGCACGGCCGGAGTGAGTTTCGGCCTGCCAATTCGCGAAGCACTCTGTTGGGGAGGCGATACGAGCGCGGCGGTCGAGGCTGCCCGACGGCTGGCGCCCCATGCAAATGGTGCCATCTCCCCGGGCGAAGCAGGCATGGAACAGCTGCACAGTCTCGCGCGCTAGCCACCTGGCGGCAGGCGCGAGGTGAATATCATTACCGCTGACGCGGCAGTTCGCCGGCTCCGGACGGCCGCGGTGGCGGGACTCCCCGCCGACGACTCCATTGCGGTGACACAGTACACGGCATTGTGTGCCGCGCTGCTGGACGCCGTCTCTGCCACCGAACTCAAATTGACCGAGGCTGCGGCCTAGCTTGCAGCGCGCCGACTCCGCGGCTCGCTCATTCATTGTCGGGCGGTCGCTGGCGGCCAGCCTGAGTCATCGCCCCGCGTGGCGGAGGCCCAGGGCGACCTCCACCTCGCCCTGCGGGCCGTGCGCCGGCGCGCTGGTCGCTACAACATGCTTCCAACGTGGTACCTCTCGACCTTCCTACGCGAGGAGGGTCGCCTCGCCGCCCTAACCGGCGATACCGCTGGCGCCATCCGCGCGTACCAGCACCACCTCGCGCTGCGGCCGGATCCTGAGCCGGAGGTGAAGCCGGAGGTCGAGCGGGTGGGCGCAGAGCTGGCGAAGCTGATGCGGCAGCGTGGGTCGTGACTTCGCCCGCCCTGGCGCGACTGGGCAGCTTGAGCTCACAATCCAACGATGAGGGCGAAGATCGTAGCCAGTCGCGTAATGGTTGCAGGGTTCTGGAATTCGGGTGGTTGCTGCGGCCCCTTGGATCAGGAGATTCCTGGTTGACCTGCGGCGGCTGCGCCGCCTCGATCGGTGCTGGTCGATAGTGCCGGCACCTCACCGGAGACCACCGGGCGCGGCACCGAGGTATTCGTGCGTCGCCGACTAGGGGCTCTCCCGCGTCGGAGTACCGGGAGATAGGTTGGCCCCAGCCGCCATCCCGGCGGACGGGCTGGCTTCGGAGGCCAACATGTCCCGGACCCTGATTGCTCTCGCGTTCCTGCTTCCCAGTCTCGCCTGCAGCTCGGACAGCAACGGTCCCAGCGGCCAGGCAACCTGTGCCGGCAATGTCACCGTCACAGTCTCGAATAGCACCACGCCCTCCATCAGCTGGACTCCGGCATGCAGGCTCTTCTTCGTCCTCGTCGAAGAGGCGCAGGGCGACGTGTGGGGTGCCATTTCAGATGGGACCAACGCGATCGAGACTCCCGTTCAATACGGCGTGGTACCGGCAGGAGCCACCGAGCAGACTCCCCCGCAGCGCTGGTTGCAGGGACACCATACACCGTGTCGGTGTTTCGATGGGAGGGACCTGGTCTACAGGATGGTGTTCTCATCGGTCAACTGACGTTCACGCCCTGAATCGAGAACGGGCTGAACGTGACTCAGATCAAAGATCAGAGCGTGGCACCCCGGCGTCTCAATGCCGCGCTGATCGAGCCAGTTTAACGACTGGAGAGTCCTGGATCGAGACCTTGTGCTATCCTCGCGATTCTCCCGCAACCGCTCAGCGGCATTACCAGGCCGCGAAGCGGAATCCCGCTTTACACCACATCACTGAAACATTCCCCGCCAGGCAAAGCAGCACACCCAGCACCAGGAGAGGGCTCCAGTGCAGCCCCTCGAATAATCCGAGATGAGGAGTGCCACGACCGGGACCGCCACGGTCACGTATCCCGCGCGATCCGCCCCAATCCGCCCCAGCAAAGTGAGAAAAGCGCTGAACGCCACGACAGAGCCGAGCAGCGTGAGATAGGCCAGGGACAGCAGGTAGCGCTCGGACCAGTCGATCCGGAAGGGCTGCCCGGCAAGCACGGCGTAGAGAGCCACGAACAAAGCACCGTACAACATGCCGAAGGTGTTCATCTGTATAACCGGAAGACCTCGGCGGTGATTCCGCGATGCGACGAGGTTTCCCATCGAGGCGGTCACTGCGCCGACCACGCCGTACATGAGGCCGAGCGTCGCGTCGCCCTTCGCAGTGCCATCTCGCAGCTCGGGTAGAAACACCAGCACCACTCCGCTCACCCCGAGCACCGCTCCCACGACGGTGGACGACCTGAACGGTGTGCCGAAGAAGACCCGGGTTCCTGCGATGTTGAGGAACACCACCAGCGAGAACACCACCGCCACGAGGGCCGAGGTGATCTGTACTTCGGCCAGGTATACGCAGACGTAATTCACCCCGAAGAGCAGGATGCCCTGGAGCGCCATCCAGAGATGCTCGTTGGTCGAGAAGGCCAGCCTCAGGCCTCGAGCCCGGCACCAGGCGAAGAGGACCAGGCTCGCCAGGGCGAACCGGTAACACACCGAGATCGCCGGCGGCACCGGGCCGAACTGGAAGGTGATGACCCACCAGGTTGAACCCCAGATGAGGACTGAGGTCAGGTAGAGGCCAAGGGAGTTCATTACGGAGTGGTGATGGGCTAGAACAACAGTCACGCCGAATCGGGCTTTGATCGCGCGACGACCGGCGTTGGTGAGATGGAGGACTCGAGGTGTGGGCAGTCCGCTCGATCCAGTTCAGCTCGAACAACCGTGATGCAGAGCCACGCCCAGTGGTCCCGCGAGATGGTAGCGCGCGCTCACTCCAGTCGAGGCAGGCGCGGCCGAGACGGCGCCCCGGCCGACCTAACGCCTCGACGTCGATTCCCAGGTCGGCGAAGGCCGCCCGGCCACTGTCGGAGAGAACGAAAGGCCCGATCTTCCCGCACGAGCGTCCCCTCGGCGATCAGCGCGTCGGTGATCTCAACTCCAAGCGTTCCTGCCAGATGGTCGTAACAGAGTCGGGCTCTCTGAATCGGAGCCGTGTGCTGTCGGTGCCCGACGCTGTCCGCCGGCCGGGGCGGCGCGAGTGCCGCGAGGGTCTCCAACGCCTCCGCCAGCCTGGAGTTTGCCAGCCGGTAATAGCGGAACCTTCCACGCCGCTCCACGGCCAGGAGCCCGCCAGTAACGAGCTTCGCCAGGTGTTCGCTGGTCGTGGCCGGGGTCACCCGGGCCAGATGGGCGAGCTCACCGGCGGGGCGGATGCGGCCGTCCAGAAGCGAGAGGAGTATGGTAGCGCGCGTGGCATCCGCCATCAGCGAGGCGACCGTGGCAATATCGCCATCGAGGTGCTGCCTCGCCACGCCGTGGATCCAACGAAAGACCGCGGACTGCTGTCATACCCTAAGCTAGCACCGCCACACTTCGGCAGGCGCCGAAGCTTTGGGTCCGTCTGCCCTTGTCATGTCAGCCTGCGCACCTACGACAGCCTCTCCACTGCAGCGATCCATGTCAGGGAATTTCTGACTTCACGACGCACCGCCGGACGAAACCCTCTGCGGCAACCCCCGTCTAATGTTGCACGACGGTTTCAACTCGATAGCGTCACAACGTGAAAGGATCAGAGTATGGTGGTCAAATTTCTGGCTCCGGCGGTCTTTACCGCTCTGTTACTGAACGCGACGGTTAGTCCCGCCCAGACGGCCGCGAAAGAGGCGACGCTGAGCGCGGACAGCAGTTTCATCGCGACGACCGGCAGCCTCGGTCTCTTGCAGGTGCAGCTCGGGAAGCTGGCGCAGGAGAAGGGTCAAGCTCCGAGGTGAAGGACGTTCGGCGCACGGATGGTGGACGAGTATTCCGAAGCTGAACGAGGAACTCGCGGCGGGAGCGAAACAGGCGGCCTACCCGGCGCCCGTCCTGCTGCGACAGCACCAGAAGACACTCGACCTGGTTTCGTGAGCACGCCGGTCGCTCCTCCTTCGACAAGAAGTACATGGCGGAGATGGTGAGTGAGCATCGGGAAGCGGCGCGGCTGTTCCAGCAGGAATCAGAGCGTGGGCAGGTGACGTCGCTCAAGGAACTGGCCTCGAGACTGCTGCCGACGGTGCAACAGCATGCGGAGCCTGGCCAGCGGAGACAGCCGGCTCAGGTCGGCGTGGAAGTCACGACAACGACCGCGGAGGCGCGGCAGGGTTCTAGTAGAGCCTCACCCGCTGTCTCCTGTCCGAGAGGGGGGACGAGCCCGGCAACGACTTAGGTCGTGCCGGGCTTCGGCTTTCTGAGGTCCACCGGTTCCCTGTTCCCGGCTCCTGCCTTAGCTTCTGGTGCCCTCCCAATCAGCCCTGGGTATCACCTAGCCAGCCTCGGAGCCGAATGCTCGACGCCGATCCTCGTCTCGTCGCCGCCCTCGCCGATCACTACCGGATCGAACGCAAGCTCGGGGCCGGTGGCATGGCCACGGTCTACCTCGCGCGGGATCTCCGCCACGATCGCAACGTCGCGCTCAAGGTCTTGCGACCCGAGCTCGCCGCGGTGATCGGGGGCGAGCGATTCCTCGCCGAGATCAAGACCACGGCGGCGCTGCAGCATCCTCATATCCTGCCGCTCTTCGATTCGGGCCAGGCTGATAGCTTTCCTCTATTACGTCATGCCGCTGACCGAGGGCGAGAGTCTTCGCGACCGGCTCAACCGGGAGCGCCAGCTGCCGGTGGAAGACGTCGTCCGACTGGGCAAGGAGATCGGGTCGGCGCTGGACTACGCGCACCGCCATGGCGTGATCCATCGCGACATCAAGCCCGAAAAACATCATGCTGCACGACGGGGCCGCGCTGGTCGCCGATTTCGGCATCGCGCTGGCCGTGAGCACCGCAGGCGGCAACCGGATGACCGAGACTGGCCTCTCGCTCGGCACGCCGGGCTACATGAGTCCCGAACAGGCGACCGGCGAGCGCGTGCTCGATGCCCGGGCCGACGTCTACAGCCTCGGTTGCCTGCTTTACGAGATGCTGGTGGGCGAGCCGCCTCACACCGGGCCCACGATTCAGGCGGTGATCGCCGCGGTGGTCACCAGGACCCGGAGCTGGTCAGTGATCGGAGGCCCTCGGTGCCTCCCAACGTCGAAGCAGCGGTGCACAAGGCCCTCGCCAAGCTGCCGGCCGATCGCTTCGCCACAGCCGAGGCGTTTGTGCGGGCGCTGAGCGAGCCGGGCGTGAGCCAGGTGATGACGGCCGCCAGGCGGACCGCCGCTCCGGCCAAGGCGCCGGACAAGCGGCGCACCCTTCTTCTCGGCGGAGCACTTCTCGGGCTTGCCGCGGTCGCGATCCTGGGATGGATGCGGCCTCAGTCGTCGCATCAGTTCATGAATCGTTACCCGATCTTCCTGCGGGACAACGAGGCCGTGGCGGTCGCGGCGCTGGGTGGCCACATCGCCGTCTCTCCGGACGGGCGCCGCATCGTGTACACCGGTCGCGGCGAGGGCAACACCCGGCTCTGGATAAAGGAGCCGGACCAGGTCGCTCCGACACCGATCCCCGGTACCGACGGAGCGCTGAGCCCCGCCTTCTCTCCCGACGGCCGCCAGCTGGCCTTCGAGATCGGGGGACGGACGGTCCGCATTCTCTCCCTCGAGGGCGGATCACCGCTTACGCTCACCGACAGCGCAAACACGACCGCAGTGGACTGGGGAGACGACGGCTACGTCTACTTCGAGGTGGATTCGGGGATCAGCCGGATTCGCGCGACGGGGGACATGTTGAGCAAGTCTACAAGTTCGGCGAGCGGGTGATCGGCGCCGAATGGCCGGTGGCGCTTCCGGGCGGCAAAGGGAGTCGTGTTTCGTGTCCGCCACGACGGTCAAACACCGGCGGACTTCGAGATCATGGCGCAACCGATTCCCAAGGGCGAGGCTCGGGTGCTGCTACGCGGCGTGTATGCCCGCTACTCTCCCACCGGTCACCTGATCGTCGTTACCTCCGATGGCAAGCTGCTCGCAGTGCCCTTCGATCCGGGCAAACTGGCGCTCACTGGTCCTCCGGTGTCGCTCTACGAAGGACTACAGGCCAATCCGTTCGCCGCGGGGTTCGCCCTCTCGCCCACCGGCACCCTGATCTACGAGACCGCGTCGCAGTCCTCGAGCCGAGAGGTGGTCTGGGTCACGCGAGATGGAGTCGTCAGTCCGGTGGACCCGGCGTGGAAACTCGATGGCACCGTCGGTTCGATCGCGCTCTCGCCCAATGGGAAGGCGATCGCGGTGGAGCTGCAACGGAACGCGAAGGCGGACATCTGGGTCAAGCAAGTTCCCGCGGGGCCATTTTCCAGGATCACCTTCGGGGACACCAACTACTTCCGTCCCTCCTGGACCCCGGACGGATCCCAGGTGCTCTTCCTCGGCGATCGGGGCGACGGCGCCGGCATCCCCACGGTGAGAAGGGCGGACGGCGTCGGTCCGGCCACCCATCTGCTTCCCAAGACGATCGGGTTCGGACATTTCTTCGAGTCGAACGATGGGCGGTGGCTTGTCCTGCGCCGGGTCGTCACCGACCTGGGCAATGGCGACATCATGGCTACGAAGGTCGGCGATACGTCGGTCGCCACTCTGGTGGGTACTCCCGCGCGGGAGACGGCGCCCGCGCTCTCACCCGATGGCAGGTGGCTGGCATACGCGTCGGACGAGTCGGGGGCGTTTGAGATCTATGTTCGCCCATTCCCCGAGGCCTCGACGGCACGCTGGCAGGTATCGACCGCGGGCGGCTCTTATCCCCTCTGGTCTCGCAGCGGGAGGGAGCTGTTCTATCGCAACAACAAGAACGAGTTGGTGTCGGCGACGGTGAGTACATCACCAACCTTCTCGGTGGGAGCCCAGAAGTCGCTCTTCTCGCTGAGTCCCTTCACGCCGGCGGGGCCGGTCCCCTGCTACTCCGTGGCGCCGGACGACAAGCGGTTCCTGATGCTGCGCGAGACGGCGGCGGGCGAGTCGGGACTCCTGGTGGTGAGCCAGAACTGGTTTGAGGAGTTGCGGGGGAGGATGAGGGAAGTAGGCCTCACCCCTCTCCTGGGGAGGGACGGCTATCCTCAGAGTAGTACGTAAATGCTGAACGGGTCTGAAAGTGCTTTCCCGCGTCTGGCCCGGTCAGGTACACGAAGTCTCCCGTAGTGGTGAGAGGACGGTCCAGGCCGTCGTAGCGGTAGACGTTGTCGACCTGGTAGTTGTCGCCGTCTCCCGTGTGGGTGACCCGCGCCGGGTTCCCTTTCTGCAGTTGCACTCCCGGTAACAGCACGAGGTGATCGAAGAACTCGTCATGGAGCAGGCCGAAGCCGTCGACGTTGATCTTGCCGTCGTACTGTTCGAACCGGTCGAAGGTGGTCGCTTCGGGCTGCAACCCCCGATCGCCGGGTAATGCTCGGTGAGCTTCTCCAGGTTGCCGTCGGGGTAGTAGGAGAACGCCATCGTCTTGTTCACCACGAAGGTGCCGGAAAGGAGCCGCTGCCGCTCGAGGCTGGCGAGCTTCTCTCCTGCATAGGTCAGCGCCAGCCTGGTGAAGACCGAATCATTCGGGACGGACATAGTTGATCCGAGTGACCCGCCCCGCGCCGTCGTAGGTGTACTCCAGCCGGTCCTGGTTGCCGAGGGCATTGTTCCGGAGCTCACTGATCCGGTCGCCCTGGTAGATCACCTGGTACATCGTGAATCCCGAGGCGAATGAGGCCGCGGTCACCCGCCCGGTCGCGTCGTACTCGAAGTGATAGTAGGGGAGGGGAGGTTGGGGATGACGACGTCCCGGAGCAGGACTGCAGGCGGCGGAACTTGACCCCCGCCGCTATCCCCGGACTGGTCGATGATTCCCCGCAACCGAGGAACAGGGCCATCAGCACTGCTCCCGGCATCAGACGTTTCATACTGCGCATCGCGAATCCCCTGAACGAGACGGTAGGCCTCCATCCCTAGATGCGCATTTTTCGTTCAGGAAGGGTCATTCGTGCCCCCGACGGCGGCGCCCGCTCAGCGGTCCACCTGCTTCATCCGCTCCGGGGCGTAGCGCGGGCCTGAGACCTTCTCCGGCCGGAGTGCTGCGTCCAGCTCGGCCATCTCCCCGGCGCTGAGCGACACGTCTGCCGCACCAATGTTCTCCTCCAGGTATTTCCGCCGCTTGGTGCCGGGGATCGGCACGATGTCGGGACCCTTCGTGCAGCAACCAGGCGAGGCGCGATCTGGGCCGGGGTCGCCCCCTTTCGCGCCGCCAGATCCCGCACTGATCCCGCGGCCCGCACGTTGGCGTCGAAGTTCTCACCCTGGTAACGCGGGTCCCCACGGCGATAATCGCCTTCCGAATATTCCTCGGCGCGCTTGACGGTTCCGGTGAGGAAGCCGCGTCCCAGCGGCGCGAACGCCACCAGCCCGATGCCGAGCTCGCGCAAGAACGGGATGAGACCGGCCTCGAGGTTACGCTCCCAGAGCGAATACTCGCTTTGCAACGCGGAGATCGGGTGCACGGCGTGAGCGCGGCGGATGGTCTTCTCGCCGGCTTCTGAGAGCCCCAGGAAACGGACCTTCCCTGGCGAACGAGGTCGGCCATCGCGCCGACGACATCCTCGATCGGGACTGTGGGGTCTACCCGGTGCTGATAGAGGAGATCAATTCGATCGGTCTCCAGTCGACGAAGCGAGGCCTCGACGACCTCGCGAATGTGCTCAGGCCGGCTGTCCATGCCGGCGATGCCGCCCTTTCGTCGAACTTGAAACCGAACTTGGTGGCAATGACGCAACGGTCACGCCCGCCTTTGACACTCTTGAGCGCTCGAGCGATCAACTCCTCGTTGGCGTAGGGCCCGTATGCCTCCGCCGTGTCGAGGAAGGTGCAGCCGAGTTCGAGAGAGCGGTGGAGCGTGGCGATGGACTCACGTTCGTCGCGCTCTTCGGGAGTGCCGTATGCGTAGCTCATCCCCATGCAGCCCAGGCCGATGGCCGAGACGGTGAGGCCTTGGGTGCCGAGTTTGTGTGTCGTCAGCATGGAAGTGTCAGGTCAGGAAACAGCGGGAACGTGGGGAACGGCGGAGAACGGGAGAACGGGGTGATACGTCGGAATCATGGAGCAACAGGATGATGAGCGTGGCCACGGGCTCCTTCGCACGCGACTGCTCGTTCGGGGGCCTCGTTAGCCGTAACTGCCCCTGTACATCCCCGTTCCCTGTTCCCCGTTCCACCGTTCCACCGTTCACCACTCACCGCCCTGGCCCAGCAATGTCCATCCTCCACGTCGCCATCACCGGACGCAACCGCAGCCACCTGACCGCGCTCGGGCCCAAGCTCCGGATCGTCGTCACCGGTTACAAGGAGACCAAGAGCGGCATTACCGTTGACGCCTACGTCCGCTCCGAGAAGGTCGAGTGGCTGAGGAAGCAGGGCTACGGCGTTACTCCGCTCGAGAATGTGGAGCCGCACGATCGAGAGCGGGTGGCGGAGGAGCAGGCCGCGGCGAAGCGGCGACTCAAGAAAGGGCGCTACGGCGACGTCATCTGGAGCGGCGGCTATCTCACGGCGGATGAAGTCGAGAGAGCACTCGAGATCGGCGAGCAGAATCACGCCGGCTACTTCGAGCGAATCCCGTTACCCAATCTGACCTGGGAGAAGCGTCAAGTTCATGCGGTCCGGATCGGGAAGGGCGATGGGAAGAAACGGCCAGCGGTCTGTTTCCTCGGCGCGGTGCATGGGCGGGAGTGGGGTGGCCCCGATATCCTGGTTTATTTCGCGGTGCGGCTCCTCCGGGCTTACCGGGACAAGCAGGGTTTTCGCCTGGGTAAGCACGTCGTCTCTCCCGCGCGGGTCCGCCGGCTGGTGGAGACGATGGACATCGTGCTCCTGCCCCAGGTCGAATCCCGACGGTCGCCGATTCAGCATGGACGGGCACCCATTCTGGCGAAAGAACCGGCGGCCTGCGCCCAGGGAAAGGACTACCGGTCCATCGGGGTCGATCTCAACCGGAATTTCCCGATCCTCTGGCGCTTCGACCAGCACTTCGCCCCGGGCACGGTCGAGAGCTCCCACAAACCGGGCGATTACGAGACCTACGTCGGTCCCCATGCCGCCTCGGAGCCCGAGACCCGCAACGTGATGTGGCTGCTGGATCGATTCCCCAACATTCGCTACTACGTGGACCTGCACAGCTACGGCGAGACGATCCTGCACAGCTGGGGGAGCGACGATAACCAGTACCGGGATCCGGACATGTGTTTCCAGAACAAGGCCTATGACGGCAAGCGGGGCAAGATCAACGACGAGGGGTATCGGGAATACATACCGGCCAGAGACGAGGAAGAGGCCATCCGCATGGGCCGACACATGGCGGCGGCCATCAAGCTGGTCCGGGGAAGGAAGTACCAGGTGAAGCAGTCGGTGGGCCTCTACCCGACGGCCGGTTCCTCAGACGATTACGCCTACAGTCGCCAGTTCGTGGATCCCAGGAAGGGAAGCTCATCGCCTACACGATCGAGTGGGGCCGGAGCCACGCCTCGACCCCGTTCCATCCTCCCTATCCCGAGATGCGGAAGGTCATGAAAGAGGTGAGTGCGGGGCTGCTCGCGGTGCTGCCTGCGGGCGATGCGGAGGCAGGCGGGAGACGCGGTAGGTAGAGCGGTGCACAGGGTCAGTGTCAGGTGTCTGGTCAAGGACAGATCTGTTGCTGCCGTCCACCATGAAGAGCGCCCGGTCTCAACTGAACCGGGCGCTTCTCTCTACAACTTATTTCTTCTTCTTCTTCTTCTTCTTCGTTGTCTTGGCCATTGCAGCCTCCTTACCAGCAGAAGACGGTACCGCTTCGCAGCGAAGCGGCGATGAGCAATTTCGAAAGTACCATCTTGCCCGGAAGGTGCAGTAGCCTATTGAGTGCGAGAAAAGCGGGAAACGGGGTGAAGCGCGAGATTAGAGATGAACAGAACATCCCGACACCTGACACCTTGTCCCTGACACCTACATCACCACTGCTCCTCCCCGCGTCGTCATCGCCGCAGGGATTGCGAGCACCGGCACCATCCCTCCACGCAGCACCCGCTCCGTAGTCAGAACCGCGTAGACCGTCGAGGAACCCGTCGCGGCCGGCCGTCGTCATGACGATGAGGTCGGCACTGGATCTCTTTGGCCGCGGAGAGGATCGTTTCCACAACCTCGCCGTTCTTGGTCAGCTTCCGCCAGGTCCAGCCGTCCTGCTCCTCGGTTTTGACGGAGGGCATTTCCCCGGTCTCGCCGACGTGCAGCAGCGTGAATGTGATCTCCGGACACTGGAGTGCCCAGGTGAGTCGCTGCGCGGCCTCGATCGCCGCCGCCGGGCTCGGCGATCGAGTCGACCGGAATCAGTACGTTCTTCAGCGACGGGTTCCCATCGGCGCGAGAGACGAATCCTTCGGATCCATAAGGAACGAACAGTGCTGCGGCTTCGAGGCGCTGGCGATCGGTTGCGACATCACCTTCCCGCGGCCCCAGCGCATGCGCCCATTGATGGGTATGCGCGGCGAGCACCACGAAATCCGTCGGATTCTCCTCGAGAAAGTGCTGGGCGGCGTGAATCGGATCCTTCCCCTTCATCACGACCTTCCGCACCCCGAGCCCGACCGCGGCGACGGCGTTCTTGGGACTGTTGGGTGGGAGCACCCGCCAGCGCTCCAGCATCTGGCGCACTCCGGGGAACTCGCTCCACCCTTCCTGATCCCTCTCCGAAACATGGAGAATGTCGAGCTCAGCCCTCGCGATGAGCGCGATCTTGAGCGCGTGAGCAAAGGCGACCTCGCTGCCTTCGGTGAAATCCGAAGGGTGGAAAATCACCTTGATGGGACGCTTGGAAGAAATGGGCACGGATCCTTCTCCGGTTGTGTGACAGTTCGAGGTTACGGGCGTTGGAGGGGGACCGCAAGGAGATGGAGGGGACACGGGAGTCAGGAGAGTCAGGGAGAAGCGGAAACAGGGAGAAGGGAAAGGGAACAGGGAACAGGGAAACGTTGCGTCATTGGCGAGGACCCGCGTGAAGTAATCTCCATGTCCAAGACCGGTTTGTCAGGCGCCTTGATGGGCTAGCGAGAGCTTCGCTCACCGTCGCTACCGCTCGGATTCCCTCGCAATGACAGAATTCCTGTCGTCGACGGGTGTCCGGCCAGGCAACAGTCGAGCGGACAGATGTCGTGGCTCGGGCCGAGGGTGCCGAGCGCTCGACGTTCGGGCCGCTCCACCATTCGTTCCTGGATCAGCTCCGCGGAGCATCGCGACGAATGCCGGCGCCGTTCCCACCGTCCTCGCCCGGACCAGCGTGAGTCCCAGCTCCTCGGCCTTCTCCCGGCTCTCGGTGTCCAGGTCGTACCGGACTTCCATGTGGTCCGACAGGAATCCGATCGGATGGATCACCACATCCCGTACGCCTTGGCCGGCGAGCGCCTCCAAGTGCGCGCAAATGTCCGGCTCGAGCCACGGAACGTGAGGTGGTCCACTGCGGCTTTGATAGACGAGATCCCAGGAAAGGGCGCCGGCTGCCTCCGCAACGAGTCGACTGGCCTCCAGCAACTGGGGCTCGTACGGCGCTGGCGATGCGCCATGCTCATCGGGATGCTGTGGGCGGTGAAGACTGACCCGCACCATCGAGCGGCGGTCGGCCGGAAACTGATCCAGCGCATCCTTGAGATTGGCGGCGTTCGCTTCGATGAATCCGGGGTGATTGAAGAAGAGCCTCAGCTTGTCCACCTCAGGTGCTCCGGGGCCGGCGGCCTCGAGCGCCCGGATGACGTCTTCGCGATACTGCCGGCACCCGGAGTAGCAACCGAAGGCCGAGGTTACGAGTGCCAGGGCCCGGCGTACTCCGTCGTCTCGCATCTGCCGTATCGTGTCCGCCAGGTAGGGATGCCAGTTGCGATTCCCCAGATAGATCGGCAGTGCAGGAGGGTGGCTTGCCAGCTCCCTCCGGAGAGCGGCCACCAAGGCACGATTCTGCTCGTTGATCGGACTCACGCCGCCGAAGTGCTGATAGTGCTCCGCCACTGCCAGCAGCCGCTCCTCGGCACCGGTCTGCCTCGAGTCACATTCTCGAGAAAGGGCAGTACATCGTCGGGGCCTTCCGGTCCTCCGAAGGAGACGACCAGCACCGCATCGTATGACCGGGCCACGTCGTCGTAGAGCGATGCTTCGGCCGAGGCCGCGCCGTGAATAGTCATCTGGCTTCCCGCGCCTCTTCGTCGAGAGCCGACTCGAATGCTTCGCCGGTGTGGCCTGAGTTCCATCTGGCCATGCGCGGTAGACAGGAAGGCGGATTCGAACTGTGACGGCACCCAGTACACGCCCCGCTCGAGCAGCCCGCGGAACACTCGGCCGAAGCGGGCAGTATCGCACCGGCGGGCGGACTCCCAGTCGTGGACCGGCTGGTCGGTGAAGAAGACCGTAAGCATCGTCCCCACGCGTTGCACCCGCGCCGGAATTCCTCGCTTCGTCGCCAGACATTCGATCCGGTGAGCCAGGGCTTCGGTCGCCGTAGCGACTCGATCCCAGACGCCAGGGCGTTCCAGTTCGGTCAGGGTGGCAATCCCGGCGCTCATCGCGAGCGGATTTCCCGACAGGGTCCCCGCCTGGTACACCGGTCCCGCGGGTGCCACGAGTTCCATGATTTCACGGCGGCCGCCGTAGGTTCCGACGGGCAATCCCCCGCCGATGACTTTTCCCAGCGTCGTCAGGTCGGGGACCACACCGTACAGCCCCTGCGCTCCTCCTGGGTGCACGCGGAAGCCGCACATCACTTCATCGAATACCAGAGCGCACCGTGGGCGCGGGTGATCTCTCGCAGTCCGGCGAGAAACCCGGCGGCCGGTGGCACGACACCCATGTTGCCGGCCACCGGCTCCACGATGATGGCGGCGATCTGATCGGGAAACTGTCGGAAGAGCTGGGTTACCGCGGCCAGGTCGTTGAAGGGCGCCACCAGCGTGTCACTCACGGCCCCGGCCGGGACTCCCGGCGAATCAGGGCAGGCCCAGTGTGGCGACGCCGGATCCGGCCTGGACCAGCAGCAGGTCGGCGTGGCCGTGGTAGCAGCCGGCGAACTTCACGATCTTCGCACGCCGGGTGAAGGCCCGCGCCACCCGGAGCGCGCTCATCGTCGCTTCGGTCCCGGAGTTGACGAAGCGGATCAGTCTCGATCGAGGGAAAGAAGCGCTGGACCTTCTTCGCCAGCTCGACTTCGAGGGAGTCGGAGCGCCATAGCTGGTTCCCCGCGACGCGGCCGCCGAGATCGCCGCAGTGATCGCGGGATGAGCATGCCCCAGGATCAGCGGACCCCACGAGAGCATGTAGTCCACATAAAGGGAGCCGTCCACGTCTTCCAGCCACGCCCCTTCGCCGCGGGCGATGAACAGCGGGTCGCCACCGACGGCGCGGAAGGCCCGCACCGGCGAGTCCAACCCCGCCTGGAAGCAGGGCCTTCGCTTCGGCGAAGAGCGCAGCGGATCGCGCCGAACTTCTCATGCGGCACCCACCGGTGTGGCGATGCTATCGGCCACGGCCCAGCCGGAGGCGATGCAGTCCGGAATTCCAACCCCGTGGAACGAGGCACCGGCCAGATGCAGACCCGGATGCTCCGCGAGCATGTGAGCGATGCGTTCGATCCGTTGCCGGTGGCCCAGGGTGTACTGCGGCATGCCTGCGGGCCAGCGGGCTATGCGATAGAGCAGGGGGCGATTCGGTGACTCCCGCGACTCGGCGCAATTCCTCCATCGCGAGATCCAGCAGCACGCTGTCTCCCGCTTGTACGACTTCGTCCGCGCCGGCCCGGCCGATGAAGCACCGCGCCAGCACCACGTCCCGCGGTGCGCGCTCCGGGAACTTGTTCGAGGTCCAGGTGCAAGCGACCAGCGGTCCACCCTCGGCCCTCGGGCTCAGGTAGCCATAGCCTTGCGGCAGGGCGGGAAAGGCGGTCCACGGAAAGGCGAGGGAAATGGTGGCGGTGGAGACGAATGGAATGGTGCGAAGCGCCGCACTCAGGTCGGGGCTGAGCGATTCAGGGATGGCGGCGCTGGCGTGGGCCGGTGTTGCCAGCACGACGGTGTCAGACTCGATCGTTCGCCCGTCCGCCAGCTCCACGCGGTAGCCCCGCTCGACCACGGCCTCGCGCACTCGCTTCACCCTGGTGCCGAGGAGGATCGAGGACGCCGGCCATCCGCGTGGTGAGCGCCTCCACCAGCTCTCCCAGCCCTCCCTTCAGGTGACGAATCCGGTACGAGTTGGTGAGGAGGAAGCAGGCCCGCCGTTCCGCCCAAAGAGCAAGGGCTTGAGCAGGCTGCCGTCACGCAATTCCGTCTCCCGCATTTGCGGGAAGGTGAGACTCCAGGCTCAGCGTTTCTCCATCGCCGGCGTAGATCCCACTCAACAGCGGCTCAATCAACCAGTCATATGCCTCGCGACCGAAACGACGGCGGGAGAATTCGGCCACCGACTCTTCCGGCGCGGTACCACGGCGCGGTACGAACAGCTCGAGGGCGGCACGGACTCGACCCGGCAGCGAGAGAATGCCGGTGGTGAGAAGCGGCATGAGCCGGGAGGGGACCAATCCGGTGATTCCGTCGGGCAGCGGGTGGAGGCGACCGTCGCGCTTCACAAAGCTCTTGCGCGTGGAGGGTTGGTCCCGGTCAGCCGCTCCGAGAGTCCCAATCGCCTGCAGAGCTCGATGCCGGCGGGCTTTGCCGCGAGGAAACAGTCAGGACCGCTCTCCAGGACGAACTCACCGGTCCGCTCGGTTCGGATCTTTCCGCCGAGGCTGGATTCTGCTTCGATCAGGGTGATGCTGGCCGGATCAGAGCCGTTCCGCCAATCGGGTCGCGGCCGCGAGCCCGCTGATTCCACCGCCGACGACCACCACCGAGGCACGCATCGCTTACCGGGCCCGGGTGGTCGCTTCGTGGACCATGTCCACCACCGGCGCGGACCCGCTCGACCGGCGTTCCAGGCAGGATGCCGTGGCCCAGGTTGAAGATGTGTCCCGGCCGGCCATCTGCCCGCCGGATGATGTCGTTCACTCGAGTGCGCAGTTCGGGGAGCGGTGCAAAGAGAGCGACCGGATCGAGGTTTCCCTGAACGGCACGCTCGTGGCCGATCCGTTGCCAGCCGCGATCGAGCGGAGTGCGCCAGTCGAGACCAAACACCTCGCCGCCTGCTTCGGTCATTGTCTCGAGGAGATGCTCGGTACCCACGCCAAAGTGAATGCAGGGCACACTGAGACTCGCGAGACGGTCGAAGAGCGCGCGACTGTGGGGCAGCACGTAGTCCCGGTAGTCCGCCTCGCTCAATTGGCCGGCCCAGCTGTCGAAGACCTGCAGCGCCTGGGCGCCGGCCGCCACCTGTGCGACGAGGAAATCGGCCAGCACATCGGTCAACTTCGAGAGCAACCGGTGCCATAGCGCGGGTGCCTCGTACATCATCCGCTTGCTTTCAGGAGATGGCGAGACGGGCCGCCCTCGATCGCATAGGTGGCGACGGTAAACGGAGCGCCGGCGAATCCGAGCAGCGGGGTTTCAGGGCCGAGGTGCCGGCGCACGAGCCTGATGGTCTCGAGCGTCGCGGCCAGGTCGGTCTCCGCGTCGACCTCGCGCAACGCGTCTACCTGCTCGGCACGACGCACGGGATTCGAATCAGCGGGCCTTCTCCGCTCGCGAACTCCAGCTCGAGGCCCATCGGCACCAGCGGCAGCAGGATGTCAGCGAACAGGATCGCGGCATCCACGCCCAGCTTTCGCACTGGTTGCAGGGTGATCTCCGCCGCCAACTCCGGCCGGGCACAGATCTCCAGCACCGAATGATGAGCCCGGATCGCGCGATACTCCGCCATGTACCGGCCCGCCTGGCGCATGAACCAGACTGGAGTCATAGCGGTCGGGCGACACGCGGCCGCGGCCAGCAATGGGGCCTCGGTTTCGATCGGGGTCACAGCCATGCGGCGAGAGCCTCCGCATCGGGCTGGTAGACTCCCGCGTGCAGCGGCCAGTCGCGCGCCGTGTAGACCCGAACTTCGGTGGACCTCAGCTCCTGGACCAATGCCAGGAAGCGGCGCATGTCCTCCGTCTCGTAGGCGACGATGAACTCCTGGTCCTGCAGCCCGAAGCAGTAGACCAGCAACTGGGTGATGTCCTTGTACTGAGTTCCGGTCTTGATGTGACCCGCCATCAGCTCTCCGCGCTTCTCCCGATCGAGCAGGTACCACTCCGGGGTCTTCACGAAGGGGTACACGATCAGGTACGGCTCCCGATTCGGTGCGAACGGGTCGAGCTCCTGAGTCGAACGGCTCTTGGTGTATTGCGAGGGTCGCGTGTAGCCCCACAGCACGTCGCTGCTGCGGAGGAACCGGCGGGCCGGTGCGAGTGCGGAAGCCCATCCGGCGAAGAAACAACGACTCGCCTCGGGTGAGGCCGAGGCGGAGGCGGTCCAGGTCAGCAGATCTCCCCGGCTCTCCAGAGCCGCCAAGCTGGTAGAGATGCACCGCGTCCGCCGATTTTCTGAGACGCGACAGGAAACCCTCGCGGACCTCGCAACGGGACTCCTGGGGAGCTTCCAGTAGTCCGTCGGTGAACGACAGGGTGGCGAAGTGGTTCAGGGTTTCGGGCGTCTGCTCGGCCATTCAAGTGCTCCGATGGGTCACTCCGCGAGCCAGGTGGCGGCGTCGCGGGCGTGATAGGTGATGATGAGGTCGGCGCCGGCGCGCCGGATCCCGGTGAGGATTTCGAGCGCTACCCGCCGCTCGTCGACCCAGCCATTTGCCGCTGCCGCCTTCACCATGGAGTACTCGCCGCTGACGTTGTAGGCCGCGAGCGGCAGATCGGGAAAGCGATCGCGGGTCGCCCGGATCACGTCGAGGTAGGCGAGCGCCGGCTTCACCATCAGGCCGTCGGCTCCTTCCTCGACGTCCAGGGCGTGTTCCCGCATCGCTTCTCGCACGTTGGAAGGATCCATCTGGTGGGTGCTGCGGTCTCCGAAGCGGGGTGCGCCTTCGGCCGCATCGCGGAATGGGCCGTAGAAGCCCGAGGCGTATTTCACCGAATAGGAAAGAATCGGGAGCGAGTGGAAGCCGCCCGCGTCCAGATCTCGCCGGATCGCGGCCACCATTCCATCCAGCATCCCTGAGGGTGCCACCACATCGGCTCCCGCTTCCGCCTGGGAGACCGCGGTGCGACCGAGAATCTCGAGCGTCCTGTCGTTGAGCACGTACCCTTCGGGCAGGCGCGGATCCTTCGGTCCTGCCAGGCCGTTGATCAGGCCGCAGTGGCCATGATCGGTGTACTCGCAGAGACACACATCGGTCATCACGACGAGTTCCGGCAGCGCGTTCTTGATCTCTCGCACTGCTCTCTGGACGACGCCGTCGGGTGGATAGGCTCCGCTTCCTTCCGCATCCTTGTGAGCCGGGATTCCGAAGAGCAGCACCGAGCGGATGCCGAGTGCCGCGAGCGAACGGGCCTCTTCGGCGATGCGGTTGATCGGCCACTGGTGGACGCCGGGCATGGAGGCGATCGGCTGCGGAGCAGCAATCCGCTCGCTCACGAAGAGCGGAGCCACGAGATCGTCGGCGAGAAGCGTCGTTTCCCGGACCAGCGTCCGAAGGCGCCGGCGTCAGTCGCCAGCGGCGGGGCCGGGTGATCATGACCGCCCCGCGCGTCGAGCGAAGTGAGACTCGAGAATCTCGATCAGCCCCTGGGACGTGGAATGGTGGGCCTGTATCGGCTGGGCCAGGCCCAGATCGGTCACAGCCGCCGCCGTGACCGGCCCGATGCAAGCCACGACGCTCCGAGCCAGGAGTTTGGCGGAATCGGGTCCCACGAGAGAAACGAAGTTGTGCACGGTAGATGGAGAGGTGAACGTGATGGCGTCGACCCCGGCGCGCAGCGCGGTGAGGCCGAAGCGATCAGAGGCTGGCATGACGGTTTGGTAGGCGACGACTTCATCCACCACGGCCCCCGCGTCACGCAGCGCCTCGGCGGTTTCTTCGCGACCGATGTCGGCCCGAGGCAACAGCACCCGCTGGTTGTCCAGACTGCCCAAGGCGTCCGCGATCGCGGCACCGCGGAAAGTCGTTGGTACTGCGTCGATCGCGGCGCCGCGCTCGACCAGTTCCGCCCCGGTGGCAGGCCCGACGGCGGCAATCCGTCTGGCACCGGCGAGGTTCGTTCGCCCGAGCGCTCTGAGCCGTTCCCAGACTGCGCTCACCGTGTTGGCGCTGGTGAAGACGATCCAGTCGTACTGGTCCAGGTGGGTCAGCGCGTCGTCGAGTGCCGCGCAATCGTCCAGCGGCCGGATTTCGATCGTCGGGAAGAGGATCGGAATCGCTCCTCGAGCCGACAGCGCCTGGGCGAAAGGCTCCGCCTGCGCGCGGGATCGAGTGATCACGATCGATCGTCCTTCCAGACCACTCATGCGAGGAGTGCCTCGGCACCCTTGGCGAGCGCTTCGGCTGCGAGGGTCAATCCGAGCAGGCGTCCGTCCGCTAAGCGTGACTCGCCCGCGATCCGAATTTGCCGTCTGCCATCCAGCGAGAGGACCAGGCACCGCCAGGTGTAACCGACCCCCAACCACCTCGCCCGAACGCCGCGATCGGTGCGGCACAGCCTCCGCCGAGTCCCTCGAGAAATGCCCGCTCGGCGTCGGTCGCGGCGCGCACTTCTGTCTCCTCCAACCCGCGCAACAACTCGAGCATGGCGGAATCATCGTCGCGGCACTGAACCGCCAACGCACCTTGCCCGGGGGCGGGCAGCATGATCTCGAGCGGCAGGTATTCCGTGATCGCGGAGGTGAGACCCAACCGATGGACTCCGGCCGCGGCGATCACGATCGCGTCAAACTCTCCCGCCTGCGCCTTGGCGACCCGAGTGTCCACGTTGCCGCGCAACGGGGCGAGTTGGAGATCCGGGCGGTGCACCAGGAGTTGAGCGGCTCGTCGCGTGCTGCAGGTGCCGACCTTGGCACCGGCCGGAAGCGTCGCGAGGGTCCAGCCCTTCGCCGAGATCCACACCTCGCGGGGATCTTCCCGCATGCCGACCGCGGCGAGCGTCAATCCGGCGGACGGCTCGACCGGAACGTCCTTGAGCGAGTGGACCGCCAGGTCGATCGTGCCTTCGTAGAGCGCCTGCTCCAGCTCCTGGGTGAACACGCCCTTCCCGCCAATTTCCGGCAGCGGGGTGCGGAGATCGCGATCACCTTCGGTGGTGATCTCGATGCTTCGGAACTCGATGGTCGGATCGAGTCGAGCGAGCGCCTTCGAAACCAGGCCGGTCTGGAGGCGTGCGAGTCGAGAGGCACGGGTCCCCAGGCGTATGGCGCTCAAGACCGAAGTCATGCCCGGTCAGGCTCCGCGTCGGCTGAGGAGGGCGAGGAGAGGTGGAGATCAGAAGAGTTCTCGGATTGTTTCGACGTAGAGGCGGGAACGGACAGGGGTCGATCTCGTTGCGGAGTCGAGTTGATGGGGCATGGAGCAGCTTGGTGACGAGCGCCTTGGACAGCGCCTCGATCTCCTCGCGCACCTCAGGGTCCTTCGCATCGAGCCGGCGAAGGACCCGTTCAGTCTCCTGCAGCCGAATCTCCTCCCCCGGGAGTGCATGGCGGTGAGGACGGGTCTGAGTTGTGCGCCGTGTCGCCAGGCTTCAAACAGCGTCACTTCTTCATCGATAATGGCTTCGACCAGCGGAACCTCCCGACGCCGGTCCGGCGAGATTCCCGTTCAACCTCTGCTGCAGGGTGTCGAGGTCGTACAACCGTACTCCGGGGAGTTCGCCAACCTTGGGATCCACATCGCGCGGCACGGCCAGGTCCACCAGGGTCAAGTCATCTCGCCGACGACCTTCGACCGCCGACTCCACCATCTCTCGACCGATCACTGCGTGCGGCGCTGCGGTCAAAGTCAGAACGATGTCAGTCGCGCGAAGCGCCTCACCGAGCTCCTGCCAGGGCAGGGCACGCGCGCCGATCGCCGACACAAGGCTCTTCGCGCGATCGGGATTGCGGCCGATGACGCTGAGATTGGTAAAAGCCATTGCTTCGCAGGAGAGTTCCCAGCAGCCGGGCCTGCTCTCCGGTTCCTACGATCAACACCGCGGACGCCGCTGACGCGATTTCGCGTACCAGCCGCACCGCCTCCGAAGCGATGCTCATCGGATTGCGGCAGATTCCCGTCTCGACTCTGGCCCGGCGCCCTGCGCGTATCGCGGTCCGGAAGGCCGCCTCCAGAATCGGACCTGAGGCGTTGGCCTGCATCGCCAACTCATGGGCGGTCGCCACCTGGCCCAGTACTTCGGACTCGCCGATGATCATCGAATCGAGTCCCGTGGCGACGGCGCAGAGATGCCGCAACGCCTGGGTGCTCGCGTGGGTGTATAAGGAAGGACGGATGTCTTCGGGCGAGAGTCGTCCAAATCGGATCAGCACATCGGCGAGCAGGGCCGGAACATCGGAGAACCGAACGGCGGGATTGTGCGCCGCTGCATAGAGCTCGGTTCGGTTACAGGTCGAGACCAGAGTCAACTCCGGCGATCCCGGCCGACCGCAGTTCCGTGTCCCGCGCCTTCTCCAGGGCGGAAAGAACTTCTTCCCTCCCAAAAGCAAGTCGCTCGCGCACGACAAGCGGCGCGGTGTGATGACTCAGGCCGACGCAGGCAAGCGGCATTCGGTTCACTCCTCCTTGAACCGAACGTAGGGTTCGCGCCGCCTGGGCCGCTATTGGGAGAAGTACCGGGTTGAGGGCTACGTAGTCTTACGGTAGACGGGAGACGGGAGACGGGAGACGGGAGACGGGAGACGGAGATGGGAGACGGGAAAAGCGGGAACAGGGAACGGGGAACAGGAGTCAGGGATCAGGTGTCAGGTGTCAGGGCCCATGTTCAGCGCTCCGTCTCCGATCAATATTGGTAGCTGTGGCGAACACATCGTCTTCCAGCTCTGGAACCAAGCGGCACCACGGCCTGGTCCGGCTGACGCACTGGCTGAACGCCTTGCTCCTTCTCGGCATGATCGGGAGCGGACTCCAGATCTATGGGGCGTTCACCCACTTCGGGCCCCGAGGAGACCCCTATCCGCTTCCCAATCCGTGGGACGGCCACGGGTTTCCGAAATGGGCACGGCTCGGCGGTTGGCTTGCCGGCGGGCTCAATTGGCACTTCGCCCTGGCCTGGCCGTTCGTCGTCACGGGCATCGTCTATCTGGTCTTTCTCGCGCTCTCCGGCGAGTGGCGGTCTCTCCTGTTCCGGCCCCGAGACCTGCGACCCGCGTGGCAGATGCAGCTCTACTACCTGCGTCTACGGAGGGAGCACCCCGCTCAGGGGAAGCACAACGCACTCCAGAAGCTGGCCTACACGACTATCGTGCTCCTCGGCGCCGTCGCCACGCTGAGCGGATTCGCCATCTACAAGCCGGTGCAGCTGGCCTGGCTCACCGCGCTCTTCGGCGGCTACGAGCTTGCCCGCTACTGGCACTTCGTGACGGTCTGGGTGTTCGTCGGATTCACCCTGATTCATGTGATCCTGGTATTTGCGGTCGATCCGTCGTCGCTCCGGGCGATGATCACCGGCTGGTACCGGGGAAAGTTTCCGAGCCATGACTAAGCCAGGAGAGGGGCTCAACCGGCGCGACTTCCTCCGATTGGGACTGGTGGCTGGCCCCGCAGGGATCGTTGCCGCGTGCGGCTGGGACGGGGGACCGGTGCTCTCGTCCAAGCTGCGGGCGTTCAGCCGAGTCAACGACTGGGTAGGGGAGAAGATTTGGCTCTCAGGAGACCGACTGGCGCGCGAATACCCCATCAGCGCTCGCACCGCCGTGGCACGATTCCCGGCGTACTCGATCACCTACAACAAGACCGGCGGGTACCCGGGCCTCGAGCGGCCGGACGCGTGGGCGCTCGAAGTAAAAGGCCTGGTCCGGAAGCCGACTCGGCTGACCCTTCCAATGATCCAGATGCTGCCGCGGCTGACATACACAGTCAAACACCATTGCGTCGAGGGCTGGACCGCGATCGGCACCTGGACCGGCGTACCGGTTTCCTCGATCGCCGCGATGGTGGAACCCACGCCGGAGGCCCGCTACATCCGCTTCGACACCTTCGACAGCGGTTACTACAACGGGTGGGATCTGGCGAGCGCGATGCACCCGCAGACGATCCTGGCCTACGCCTGGAACGACCAGCCTCTCACGATGTACCACGGCGCGCCCCTCCGGCTCTACTCACCGATCAAGCTGGGGTACAAGCTGACCAAGTATCTCACCGCGATGACCTTCACCCGGGATCGGCCGGGGGCTACTGGGAGGATCAGGGATATCCGTGGTTTGCGGGGTTGTAGGGCAGACGGGAGACGGGAGACAGGGACGAAGACGGGAGTCAAGGGAGACGAGAGACGGGAGACGGGAGACGGCGAGAGAGGCGAGCTGGAGGGAGTTGTCATTCCGAGGGAGCAACGCGACCGAGAATCCCAATGCCTGGAACGCCATGACAGGCTGGCATCTGATCCTCGCTTCGCTCGGAATGACAACCCAATTCTCCGTTTTTCCCGTCTCCCATCTCCCGTCTCCTTCTCCCGCTTTTCAGTCCCGCATGAAATGGCAGCTGTACCCGCCCGGATGCTTGCGCAGGTAGTCCTGATGGTACTGTTCCGCGCTGTACCAGGTGGAGGCTGCCTCGATACTCGTCGTGACCGGTCGCTTCCACTTGCCCGACGCCGCGACGCGCGCCTTCACTCGCTCCGCAATTTCTCTCTGCTCGGCATTCTGCGGAAAGATCGCGGAGCGGTATTGGGTTCCCACGTCGTTGCCCTGGCGATTGAGCGTGGTCGGGTCGTGCAGCCGGAAGAACCACTTCTCCAGCAGCTCTTCGTAGCTCAGCACGGCCGGGTCGAAGGTCACCCGAATCGACTCGGCGTGCCCCGACTTGCTGTCGTGAGTGTCGTCGTAGGTCGGATTCTCGAGATGGCCGCCGGTATAGCCGACATCGGTGTCGATCACGCCGGGGACGTCTCGCAGGATGTCCTCGACGCCCCAGAAACACCCGCCTGCTAACACGGCGACCTCGGTCTGCCCGGCCACGGCGGCGGAAGGGGTCGTTTTATAGTCTGCTCGTTCACTGTCGGTTCTCCTGTGTGGTAGCACCTAATAACGCTACGAGCGGGCCCGCGGATTCGTCCCCGAGGCCCTCTCTGATCCTTATGCGTTGGCTGGGGTTAGTCCAGCCCTGACCTCACCCCTGTCCCCTGCGGACCGGCGGACAGGGTGGGGACGGAGAGGGGCCGCAGCGAGGATTTCCTACTGTCCCTTTCAGGAGGTCCACTACCTGGGTCAAGGGACTCCCAACCAGAAACGGACTCAGTATCGCGAGGAGGCTGCTGGCTACGCGGTGCCATGGGGTGGCAGGTTGTGCTCTACGAGCCACTTCTGCCGAGCTTCCGGAGTCGCTGCCGGGTCGGCGTTGTCCGCTACTCGGTTGGTCTGGTCGCCGAGGATGAAGACGGCAGGGACAAACATGAGGCGAGATAACAGGCGTAGATCATTCCAGATGCGCTAACTGCTGCCGCGATACTCGGCTTTCATTGCGGACGCGAGGGTTCCGGAGTCCAGGTAGCGAGCCAGCGGAGGAAGGTGTGTAACTCGACCACGCAGAGGACAAGCACGAGGGCCGAGGCGTAGAGGGAAGCAGGCGAACATTGCGGCTATGTCGGGCCAGAGTTGCGGGATCGGCCGTGCGGGTGGCTCCAACCATCAAGCCCCCAAGGGCGGCGACGACCAGCGCCAGCGGCAGGAAGGTGATGACTCGAGTGGTGCCTGCTGTCGAAAGAAGGAAGTTGGCAACGGACGGAGTGAAAAGGTGGGTCGAGGGATCGAGCAGGTAGTTCAATCAGGACGAAGGTCCGTGCATCGGCATACGAGTTGGCGCAGATGAAGCAGCCGACCCCAACCACCAACACAGGAGGCATGCCCGAGCACCGGACCCGCAATCTTTCACACAGGCGACGAGGATCAGAGGCTCAAGGCCAGAGCGCCGAGGGCGGCGAGGGCCGCGACAACGACGTGCCGTACCAGGCGATTCGTGCAGGGAGGCCCTCGAGCGACAGCGCCGCGTTGAACCCGGCAGGGGATGCCGGCAGGCGAATTTCCTGGCAGATCCCAGGCAATCGATCTGCGACAAGCCGACAGCCAGGCCGAGCTGGTAAAGATGATCCGAATCAGCTCAGCGAGAATCAGCGCGACGAGGGGATCGCCGCAATGCGAATGGACCAGAGATCGCGCCCCAGCGCTTTGAGGGAGACAGCGCGGAGTAGTCCGCGTTTGGCAACGGAATAGCCGCGTTGCGATCGCGAGTGCCCACCGAAACTCTCCTTCGTCCGGGACCGCGAAGTGGGAACGGTGTGAGATGGTCGTCGGTACGACTTCCGTCAAAGGGGTCGGGGATGAGCGGCCTCCCGGTGGTTCGTCGCTGTCGCCTGGTCGCCTGTTCCTCCTCTTCCCCGTCTCTCTCGTCTCCCCGTCTCCTGTCTCCCTACCTAACTCCCTGTCCCCGGTTCCTCAATGGGAAGGAGACTCCGGCAGCTTCCGCGCGTAGGTCTCCGGTGGCATCCTGAGCAGACATCCTGTCCGCGTTTTCTGCCCGCAGCCCAATCGCGATTCCGATGACTGCATCTCCTCCACCTTTCCTACCTTGGGCCGAATTCCTAGCTCCTCATCCCGCTTTGCTCGCTGGCTCAGGTCCTCGCATCCTTATCATGAAAGTCCGGGACCTGCTCAAACTGCTGGCCGACGACGGCTGGTGATTTCGCACGGACTCGAGGAGCCACCATCAATTCAAGCATCCTCGGAAACCCGGATTGGTAACCGTTGCCAGCTCGCCGCGGGACGAAATTGCCCCAGGCACGCTGGAACAGCATTCTCAAACAGGCAGGACTCAAACGATGAAAGTTCTCATCGTCGTCGAAGAGACTCGGGCTGGATTCTCCGGCCTATCTCGCCCGACGTGGAGGGATGCATCGCCACTGGCGGCACTCGGGAGGAAGTGGAACGGGTGATGCGCGAGGCCATCGAATTCCACTTCGAGGGTCTCCGCGCTGAAGGCCAGTCCGTTCCCGCGCCGCACTCCTACGCGACTTTCGTAGAGGTGGGCGGCGTAGCGGACCGGCGGCTGGCGGACGGGGGTTTTGTCATTGCGAGGTCCGCCGAGCGCAGCGGAGGGGCCGAAGCAATCTCACCCGCTGTCCCGGCCTCGACCGCTCCCTGTCGAAGTCGCGTCCAGACCGGCTAGACCGGTTGAGATTGCTTCGGTCGCTGGCGCTCTCTCGCAATGACAAAAGCAGACCCCGTCCTGGTCTCCGTTCCCTTCTCCCACAGTTCGGTCACAACACTCCCGCCCATCTCGCGATATAGGACTGCACAAATTAGTGCATCCACACCAAGCAGGTCGCCTTAGTCAAACGAGTCACTCTTCAGCAGTACGGTTGAAAGGAGACTTCTAATGTCTTCCACCTCTCACTCCGACATCCGCAATATCGTGCTGGTCCACGGCGGCTTCGTGGACGGCTCTGGTTGGGAAGGGGTTTACCGGGCCCTCAAGAAGGACGGGTTCAAGGTCAGCATCGTGCAGAACCCCACGCTCTCGCTGGCCGGCGACGTCGAGGTCACCAGGCGGGTCATCGCGGCGCAGGACGGCCCGGTGGTGCTGGTCGGCCACTCCTACGGCGGTGCCGTGATCACCGAAGCCGGCAATGATCCCAAGGTCGAAGCGCTGGTCTACATCGCCGCCTTTGCGCCGGACGCGGGCGAGTCGGTCAACAGCCTGATCAAGGATCCTGTGCCGGGCGCGCCGGTTCCCCCGATCCTGCCGCCCCAGGACGGCTTCCTCCTCCTGGACCGGACCAAGTTCGCCGCGTCGTTCGCCGGCGATGTCGATCCGGAGCAGGCCGCGTTCATGGCGGATGCCCAGGTTCCGTGGGGCGTCGAGGCCGCTGCGGGACCATCAGCGAGCCGGCCTGGAAGTCGAAGCCGAGCTGGTACCTCGTGCCCACCGAGGACCGGATGATCCCGCCGCCGGCTCAGCGCTTCATGTCCAAGCGCGCTGGAGCGTCCGTCGTGGAGGCGGTTGGCAGCCACTCGATCTACGTCTCCCAGCCTGCTGCGGTGGCGGGGTTGATCGCGAGCTGCGGCGAAGGCGAAGGCGGTGGCGCAGGTCTGACCTAACCCCTGTGCTCCTCCCGCGTTGACCTAACCCCTGTCCCCCTTCCCTATTGGGAAGGGGAACGGCAGCGCGGAATCTCACCCATCGTCACCCGCCATCCCCGCCACGACGCATTCCGCCAGGTGAACCGGGTGAGATTGCTTCGGTCGCTTCGCTTCCTCGCAATGACATGACCTGCCGGTCCGCCCGTCTCCCATCTCCCATCTCCCGTCTCCCGACTCCCGTTTCGAATTTGATCCCCGGTGGCTCACGCCCAGCCACCCGGGTACATTTCGCTGTCCCTTCAAAAGTCGAGCTGTTTGACGGACCTGCGCACCCAGCTGCAGACGGCCCTGGCTACTGCCTATACCCTCGAGCGTGAGCTCGGGCGCGGCGGCATGGCGACGGTTTTCCTCGCTCAGGACCTGCGGCACGACCGGCCGGTCGCGCTCAAGGTGCTCCACCCCGATCTGGCACGCACGCTCGGACCCGAGCGCTTTCAGCGGGAGATCAGCTCGCCGCCCGGCTGCAACACCCGCACATTCTCACCGTCCACGACTCGGGCGAGGCCGCCGGCCAGCTCTGGTTCACCATGCCGTACGTCGAGGGCGAGTCGCTCCGCGACCGACTGCAGCGCGAGCGGCAATTGTCGGTGGACGCCGCGATCCGGATCGCCACCGAGGCGGCCCGCGCGCTCGAGTACGCCCACCGACACGGGGTAATCCATCGGGACATCAAGCCGGAGAACCTGATGCTCACCAGCGATGGCTCTACGCTGGTGGCCGACTTTGGCATCGCGCGGGCGTTCGCCGGTGGGGAGGATCGCCTGACCGAGACGGGACTGGCGATCGGCACCCCGGCCTACATGAGTCCCGAGCAGGCGGCCGGCGAGCAGACCCTCGACGCGCGCACCGACGTCTACTCCTGGGGGCCGTGCTGTACGAAATGCTCGCCGGTGAGCCACCGTTCACCGGCCCCACGGTGCAGGCGATCATCGCCAAGCGGTTCAGCGGCGAGATTCCGCGGGTGCGACAGACGCGGCCCAGCGTGCCGGAGCAGGTAGACGCCGCGGTCGCGCGCGCGCTCGCACCGGTAGCGGCGGACCGCTTCGACTCGGCCGAGGAATTCGCCCGGGCGTTGACGGCCGCTGGGTCCAGTACTGCGGCGGCGACCTCACCCCGTGCCCAGCGTTGTCCCAGAGCCTGGCGCTTCCACCAGGGTAGCGACACCGCAGGCCGGGCGACCGGCGGCGCGGCGCGTGCCGCTCGCCGCAGTCACCTCGGGCTCGGCTTCCTTGTCGGCCTTGGCGTGCTCTTCGCCTGGCGACGCAACCACACCCCAGGCGAGGAGGGCACCGGGCCCAAGCGGCTCGCGGTGCTTCCGTTCGAGAACCCGGGCGATTCGGCTGACGCCTACTTCGCCGACGGGATCACCAACGAAGTGCGCGGCAAGCTCTCGCAGGTGTCGGGGCTCGCCGTCATCGCGCGAGCCAGCTCGAACGAATACCGCCACAGCAGCAAGGCGCCGCAGCAGATCGCGCGTGAGCTGGGGGCCGATTACCTGCTCACCGCAACGGTGCAGTGGGAAAAGGCACCCGGCGCCCCGAGCCGGGTTCGGGTCAGTCCCGAACTCGTCCGGGTGGAGCCTGGCGCAGCGCCGACGACCAAGTGGCAGCAGGGATTCGATGCGTCGCTGACCGACGTCTTCCAGGTCCAGGCCGACATCGCAACGAAAGTGGCCAGCGCGCTCAACGCAGCCCTGGGTGACAGCGTGCGCCACGAGCTCGCGGCCAAGCCCACCGAAAATCTCGTCGCTTATGACGCCTATCTGAAAGGCGAGGCCGCCTCGCAGGGCATGGCCGTGGCGGACCCGGCGAGCCTGCGCCGGGCCGCCGGCTTTTACGGGCAGGCGGTCGCGCTGGATTCCGGGTTCGTGCCGGCTTGGGCCCAACTCTCCCGTGCCTACTCGGTGCTGTATTTCAACGGAACGCCGACACCCCAGCTGGAGGCGCGGGCTCGGGAGGCGGCGAACCACGCGCACGCCCTCGGCCCGGACCGCCCCGAAGGGCAGCTGGCGCTAGGCGAGTATTATCGGAGTGTCCAGCAGGACAACGCTCAGTCGCTCGCGGCGTGTGAAGCGGGGCTCAAGCTGGCGCCCAACAACGTGGACTTGCTGGTGACGGCGGCGCTGGCTGAACAGGGTCTCGGAGATTGGGACGCGGCACTCGCACATCTCACCAAGGCGAGTGCGCTCGACCCGCGCTCGGCCAACACGGCGCGGCGTACAGCAAACGCCCTGCTCCGGCTGCGGCGCTACCCCTGAGGCCCGGGCGGCCGCAGACCGTGGGCTCGCGCTCGCCCCCACAAACCTCCTCATCATCGAGCAGAAGGCCATGGTGGCTCTCGCCGAGGGCGACCTTCCGGGGGCCCGGGCGGTCGTCGGCGCGGCCTTGGGGACCGTGGAGCCGACGGCGCTGCTCACCTTCTTTGGGATCTATTGGGACCTTTACTGGGTGCTGGACGACGCCCAGCAGCAGCAGCTCCTGACGTTCCCCCCAGCGCCTTCGATGATGACCGGGCAAACTGGGCCTTCGTGCGGGCCCAGACGTACTGGCTGCGCAACAACCCGGCTAAAACGAGGGTATACGCGGACTCGGCACGACTTGCGATCGAGGAGTTGATCCGGGCTACTCCTGAGAATGCTCAGAACCACGTGGTCTCACGGCCTGGCCCTCGCCTATCTGGGCCGGAAAGCCGAGGCGATCGCCGAAGGGCAGCGCGGCGTCTCGCTCCTGCCGATTAGCCGCGACGCCTATAGCGGCACGTACTACCAGCACCAGCTCGTTCGCATCTTTCTCCTGGTTGGCGAGCCGGAGCGGGCGCTCGATCAACTGGAGCCCCTGCTCAAGATGCCTTACTACCTCTCGCCCGGTTGGCTCAAGATCGATCCCGACTTCGCGCCGCTCCGGGGCAATCCGCGCTTCGAGCGATTAGTCGCAGGGGGATAATTCTCAAACCTCACCCCCTGTCCCCCTCTCCCTCGCGGAGAGAGGGAACGCTAGCGAGAGCCGGTCCGCCGGTCCGTTGGTTCCCCGTTCCCCCATCCCGCTGTATTCTCCGGAGTTCTGCCTGACACCGCACACCTGACACCTGATACCCTGACCCCTGACACCTGACTCCCAGCTCTCCCGTCTCACCACCGCCCTCTCCGCCCGTTACGCCATCGAGCGCGAAATCGGCCAGGGCGGGATGGCCACGGTCTACCTCGCCGACGACCTGAAGCATCGCCGCGCAAGGTGGCGATCAAGGTGCTGCGGCCGGAGCTGGGCATGCTGCTCGGTGCTGCGCGGTTCACCCGCGAGATCGAGGTCGTGGCGGGACTGACCCATCCCCACATTCTGCCGCTCTACGATTCGGGTGACGTGCTCCTGGAGCATCCCGAGGAAAGCGAGAGCCTGCCCCGAGCGGAGCGAGCGGGACCTCAAAGGCTCCTCTTCTATGTCATGCCCTACGTCCGCGGCGATTCGCTGCGGCATAAGCTGCTCCGGGAGAAGCAGCTCCGATGGACGACGCGATGCGGATCATTCGCCAGGTCGCCTCGGCGCTGGATCATGCCCATGCCCGCGGCCTGGTCCACCGCGATATCAAGCCGGAGAACATCCTGCTCAACGAGGGCCAGGCGATGGTCACCGACTTCGGCATCGCTCTCGAGGCCGCAGCGGTGCCGGAAAAGCGGCTGACCGGGTCGGGCGTGATGGTGGGGACGCCGTCCTACATGAGTCCGGAGCAGGCTGCCGGCGAGAGGACGCTCTGACGGTCGCAGCGACGTCTACAGCCTGGGCGTCATGCTCTATGAAATGCTGGCGGGCGAGGCGCCCTTCACCGGGCCTACGGCGCAGGCGGTGATTGCCAAGCGATTCACTGATCCCGCCCCTCGATTCGCCGCTTGAGACCAGCGGTGCCGGCGTCGGTGGACGAAGCAATCAAGAAGGCGCTCGCGAACGTCCCCGCCGACCGCTTCCCGAGCGGTGCCGCCATGATCGCGGCACTCACCGCGCCGGTCATAGCCAAGTCTCCCTCGGTCGCGGTACTCCCGTTCCTCAACTTCAGCGCCGATCCGGAGAACGAGTTCTTCGCCGACGGAATCACCGAGGACGTGATCGCCCAGCTGGCGAAGATCCGCTCGCTCAAGGTCATCTCCCACACCTCGGTGATGCCGTTCAAGAAACGGGAGCTGAGTCTCAAGGAGATCGGGGCGAGACTCGATGCGGCGAACCTGCTCGAAGGGAGCATCCGGCGGGCCGGGAGTCGAGTGCGGATCGTCGCCCAGTTGATCGACGCGGAGACCGACCGCCACCTCTGGGCCGAGACCTATGACCGGGACCTGACCGACATCTTCGCGATTCAGAGCGATGTCGCGCTGCGGATCGCGGGAGCGCTCGAGGCGGAGCTTTCGCCCGAGGAGCGGAGCCGGATCAAGAAGCAGCCGACCGACGATCTCCAGGCGTACCAGTTCTACCTGATGGGGAGGCATTGCCTGGCCCGATGGACCAACGAGGGGTTTGTCCAGGCGATCAAGCACTACGAGCAGGCGATCGCGCGGGACAAGAACTACGCCCTGGCATACGCCGACCTGGGGTACCTCTACACCGAAATCGGAATTGGGGTGGCCGGTTCACTCCCGCCGAAGGAAGCGTTTGGAAAGGCGAAAGCCGCAGTGGCCAAGGCACTGGAGCTCGACCCCGATCTCCCCGACGCGCATGCGGTGCTGGCGCACCTCAAGATGGTCGACTACGACTGGGCCGGCGCCGAGGCGGAATACAAAAGGGCCATCGAGCTCAACCCGAACAGCGGTGTCGCGTTCGACTCGTATGGTCTCATGCTGGCCGCTTTGGAACGCTATGACGAGGCGATCGTGGCGCAGCAGCGAGCGCACGAGCTCGACCCGGTGACGCATCGGATGGACATCGCCACCACGTACCTGAGGGCTAGCCGATACGAAGAGGCGATGCAGGCCATCACCGCTTGCCTCGAGCTCGATCCGCACCTCGCCCTGGCGCACGCGACGCAGGGATGGGTCTATCTGCTCACGGGGAAGCCGGAGCAGGGAATCGCCTCGCTGCGCTATGCGGTGCTCCTCTCCCTGATAGCACGCTCTACCGGGCGCAGCTCGGCCAGGCCTTGGCGCGAACCGGAGAGACTGACGAAGCGAGGGAGATCCTGCGCCATCTCGAGGCGATGTCGACCAAGCAATTCGTCTCGCCATATCACCTGGCCTACGTCTACACCGGCCTCGGCGAATTCGATCGGGCGATGGATTGCCTGGAGCAGGCGTACGAGTCGCGCTCGGGTGGGATCTTCGGAGTGAAGGGGTCGTTTTTGTTCGCGTCGTTGAGGGGGCAGGGAGAGGTTTCAGGTCGCTGTTGAGGAAGATGAATCTGGCGGTAGAACGACCTCACTCCCTGTCCCGCGTCCCTACCTCACCCCCTGTCCCTCCTTCCCTATTGGGAAGGGGGAACGCAGGCTGAGCTACCTGCGGGTTAGGTTAGGCCTCAGGTTCACCTCATCCCTGACACCTGACACCTGACACCTGATCCCTGACACCTGACCCCCGCCCTTGCGCCACATCCTCGAACTTCTCGGTGTCGCCGTCTTCGCCATCAGCGGCGCCCTTGCCGCCGGGCGAAAGAGTCTCGACTGGCTCGGCGTCTGTGTCATCGCCATGGTGACTGCGATCGGCGGCGGCACGGTGCGGGATGTCCTGCTCGACCGCCACCCGATCTTCTGGATCGCTCATCCCGAGTTCCTGCTGGTGTGCCTGGGGGCCACAGCCCTCACCCTCCTGTACGTGCACCTGATGATTCCAGCCTTCCGCGCGCTCTTCGTGGCCGACGCGCTCGGGCTGGCGTTCTTCACGATCGGTGGCGTGCAGATCGCGGAGCAATCCGGCGTATCAGCACTGCTCGCCTTGCTGATGGGGGTGATTACCGGGGTGGTCGGTGGGGTCGCGCGCGATGTGTTGCTGGCCGAGATCCCACTGATCCTCCGGCCGGGACAGCTGTATGCCAGTGCCGCGATCGCGGGTGCGGGGTTGTATCTCCTGCTCGAGCGCGTGGGCGTATCCCGCGACCTCCGCGTCGCTCGTTGGGATGGCGACCATTGCGGCCGTCCGCTTCGCGGCGATCGTGTGGCGGCTCCAGCTGCCGGCGTTCACCCTGAAGGAGGAGGACGACGAGCGGGAAAGTCTTGAGACGTGGTTGTCATCCCGAGCGCAGCGAGGGATCTCGATGCCCGGGCTTCTCAGGACTGTTAGGATCGAGATTCCTCGCTGCGCTCGGAATGACAGCTCATCCGGTCCGCCGGTCCGCCGCTTCTTGTCCGCCGCTTTTTGTCCGCCGGTCCGCCGCTGTCCGCCGCTGTCCGCGGCCCTGACCACGCCCGCCGCGTGCCCGACCTGTATCCAAGGGCAGTGGTCAGGTAACTGGACGGATCCACGTCGCAGCCGGGCCCGCCGATGTACGCAGTTCCGGTAGTGCCATGAAGACACTCCTGCCACCCCCGACATCATCTTGTTGCGAAGGGTTCTGGCCCGAAGGAGGCCGCATGCCCACGCTCGCCGTACGCGTACTCACCATGCTGGGTTGTCTCTCCACCCTCGCGGCGATACCCGCTCTGGCACAGGGCGGCTCCGACGGCGAGTGGACGATGCCCGGCAAGGACTACTCCTCGACCCGCTACAGCACGCTGAACCAGATCACCGCTGCCAATGCGACGGGACTGCGCCCGGTGTGGACCTTCTCGACCGGAGTGCTCGCGGGTCACCAGGGTCAGCCGCTCGTGGTGAAGAACACGATGTACGTGGTCACCCCGTGGCCCAACGTGCTCTACGCCTTCGATCTCACCCAGGAGGGCTATCCGCTCAAGTGGAAGTACCGTCCTGCCGTGAGCCCCAACGCGATCGGGGAGTCCTGCTGCGACGTGATCAACCGCGGCGCCTTCTACGCCGACGGGAAGATCATCTACAACCTGCTCGACGGGCACACGGTTGCAGTAGACGCGGCGAGCGGCAAGGAGCTGTGGAAGACCCAGATCGCCGATCTCGGCGAGGGCGAGACGACCCCGATGGCGCCGTTCGTGGTCAAGGATCGGGTCATCGTCGGCGCCTCCGGCGGCGAGTTCGGCATCTATGGCTTGGTGAAGGGGCCTCGATCTCAAGACCGGCAAGATCGTCTGGACCGGGCGCAACATCGGCCCCGATGCCGACATGCTGGTCAAGGCCGGAACCTTCAAGCCGTTCTACGACAAGGGCACCGACCTCGGGCAAGACGAGCTGGCCCGACACGGCGTACAAGATCGGAGGCGCACCGGTGTGGGGATGGATGTCCTACGATCCCGAGCTGGACCTGGTGTACTACGGCGTAGGTAATCCATCGCCCTATCAACGCCGAACAGCGGGTCGGGCGACAACAAGTGGACCGCCAGCATCCTCGCGCGCCATCCCGGCGACGGCTCGCTGGTGTGGGCCTACCAGGTCTACCGCCGCACGACAACTGGGACTACGACGCCGTCTCCACGATGATCCTGGCGGACATCAAGATCGGCGGGCCGAGTGCGGAAGGCACTGGTCACCTTCAACAAGAACGGTTTCCAGTACACGCTCGACCGCGCGACCGGCGAGCTGCTCGTCGGCGCCGCCCTACGTGCAGGTGACCTGGGCCAAGAGCATCGATCTCAAGACCGGCCGGCCGGTGCTGGATTCCACCAAGCAGACCGGCGCTTCCAAGGGCAACGTGAAGGGTGTTTGCCCCAGCCTCGAAGGAGGGGTGAGCCCGGCCTCGCCGGCGGCCTACTCTCCCACGCACGGGACTGTTCTACACGTCGACCAATAACATGTGCATGGACTACGCGGCGGTCCCGGCGCAGCACTTCCGCGGTACGCCCTTCATCGGCGCGGGCACTCCCTACTACGCCGGTCCCGGCGGCAACCTCGGCGCCTTCATGGCGTGGGATGCGAGCACCGGGAAGATGGTCTGGGAGGATAAGGAACACTTCCCCAATTGGAGCGGCGCATTGGTCACCGCCGGCGACGTGGCGTTCTACGGCACGCTCGACGGGTGGTTCAAGGCGGTGGACGCCAAGACCGGCAAGCTGCTCTCCAAGTTCAAAGTCGGCTCCGGGGGTCGTGGGGAATCCGATCACCTACCGTGGTCCCGATGGCAAACAGTACGTGGCGGTCTACGCCGGCATCGGCGGAGACTGGTTCCTGCTCGCGGGAGACGTCCGCTCCGACGATCCAGCCGATGTGCGCCCGCCGTCCGATCCCTACAAGGACATCGGGCGGCATACCAGCCAGGGCGGCATCGTCTGGATCTTCGGGCTCTGAGGGAGGAGGGACACCATGCCAACCATCAGAAGCATCACCGCGATGACTGCGGGCGTGATCGTCGTCGTCGCGGCCTGTAAGCCAATGGAACAACAGCCCAAGGAACAAGCGGCCGGACCCGGCATCGCGTCTCCCGACCGGATTCATGCGGCTGGCGTCGCCCCGCCTGCCAATGCGCTCGCGGCTGCGCGTCCCGACAAGCTCAACCCGGATGCCGGAGCCAGCCTGTTCGGCTCGATGAACTGCGATGGCTGTCACGGCGGCGGACGCCGTCGGGTGGGTCGGGCCCAGCCTGGTCGACGGCCGCTGGCGCTATGGAGGGTCGGCCGAGGACATCTTCACCTCGATTTTCTATGGGCGACCGAAAGGAATGCCGGCGTACGGCGGAGTGATCGGCACCGACGGCGTGTGGATGCTGGTGGCGTACATCCAGGCGCAGGCGGTTCCCGCCGTCGTTCCGACCACCTCCTGGCTACCCGGCGGCAACGCCACCGCCACGCCTGCGGCAGCTGCGCTCCGGCAGCAGCGGCACCCGCGCCGGCCGAGCAGGCCAAGGCGGTGGCCCCGGAGGATATGCCGGCCAAGTACGGCTGCACCGCCTGTCACGCAGTGGATCACAAGGTGGTCGGGCCGGCGTTCAAGGACGTCGCCGCGAAATACAAGGGCCAGGATGTGGAAGCGAAGCTGGTCGAGAAGGTGAAGAATGGGCGGATCAGGGTCTGGGGCTCGACTCCGATGATTCCCAACCCGCAGGTGCCTGATGCTGACCTGCACGCCGTCGTCAAGTGGATTCTGACCTTGAAATAGGCCCAAGGGCGGGTGTGACTCTAGTCCTGAACAAAAAACAACGAAACACAGAGGCACAGAGAGCACAGAGAGCACAGAGACATGGAGAACGCAGAGAACAACACAAGAATTTTTCTCTGTGTTCTCTGTGTCTCTGTGTTTCTCTCTTCGGTTCCAATAGCCTAGGTCCCGACCACCCGGTCGGCAGTCTCATGAGGGAGGTGTGTCATGCGCATGATTTCGATGCTGTTGCTGGCGCCCATTGCTCTGGTCGCGGTGGCAGGTCGTCCGCAGCCGCGCGCCGTGAGCGATCTTGCCGCGAACGATCTCGCCGGCGAGTGGCGGGCGCAGCTGCAGTTCACCAGCGGCGCCTTCGCCTCGATCAAGGACCTCGATTCAGCGCTTGCACTGTTTGGGCGACCGCGACCAGGAGATCGTTTTAATCAGGCCCCCCGGCGCGCTCCCTGAACGTTGTTACCAGCATGAAGATCTCGGCGGTTTTAAAGATGCGACCAACCGGGTTCAGAACCTGGATATTCCAGGGTTCTCTACATGTTGATAAATGTTTCCACGGTATTCGGGATAAGATCAGAAGACGTTATTTCGCACGTCTTGGGACAGCATCTTCATGTCGAAGATCTGTTTACGGCGTCAGCATATTATTCAAGAAGATCAATGCATAAGTGTCAGCTTTGGGTATAATTATTCAATAAAGTGAGTAAGAAGACATTGTTAAGAAGTAAAAGAATCAAGCGTTCCATCAGCGGGTTATATGATTGAGTGACGATTCTTGTCTAGCGGGTGTTTACCATTTATCCATGTTGGGAGGGCGACCATAACACTGGAAATTCGTCCCAAATGAAAATGATTATGAGACTCAGAGGTCCCAGATCTCACTTTTTTTAGTTCAGTGGTTGGATTGATTCAGCGCCCCCTTCTTTATCAACAAGTCCTCCATCTGCATTTTCCTTTTACCTCACTTTATTCTCCTCATGGGATCTTCCAGTTCTGTCTTATGGATGTTCCAGATCATTTCTCCCCACTGGCTCAAACACACCATGAGATGTCAGTCAGCTGAGGTCCTGGCTGGATGTTAGCCTCCACCAGCCCAGAGTATTTCAGTGTCTGGCCTCTCCATGGGTTGGATCACCCATGTAGCCATCACACAGGATCATGGCTGATCATTCCTCATTCTTTCATTGCATTACCAGAAATATTGATTTAATCTTGGAAATGGATCGTTGGGACCATCATTGCCTTCCTGCTTTTCCCATCAACCATACAGGCGAGTAGGGGATGTGGCGCTCCTTCAGTTGATTTTTCCATGCTAATGGCGCAGGAGGACAGGATCAGGCAGTGACAGCGCCCTCTCCTCGGACTCAGTGTGAGCGGGGGATCAGGGCTTTTCATTAAGTCTTGTAAGGATCATTAAGTGATCATTGTAAGCCAGGCTCCACCTGCAGGGTGCTCAGTGGCAGCCACCAGAACCAGTCACCTTTGGCTCTGTGTGGCTGCCTCATCTGGCGCTCCATGCAAACCTCAGGAGTCCAGCCAGACCTGCTCCAGGTCCTAAGGAGCTCTGGAAGGGAGACCTATTCTTCTTTGTGTCATGGACCTCCAGGCCAGGGGTGCTGGCGCTTCTAAGCGCTCATTTTGGTCAGGCTGCTAGATCTGGCATCATTGGCTGCCAGGGAGCGTGCACTTACATTCTGTGGTGTCAAGCAGCCTCCCATTCCTCTGTAAGCTTTTACCTTTCATTATTATTGCTCCTCTCCTATAAGGAGCATAGTGGGATCATCTTTTTGAAGTCAGAGTACCAGTGAGGAAAAGAAGATCTGCCAATTCAAGGAGTGTGGAGAGGACACTATCAGCTGAATCAAGATCATGGGACTCATTGCACAGAAGATTTTTGCTGAAATGTTCAGGTTCTGAAATACTATCCACCAGCTGGGTTCAGCTCTGATCTTGATCAAATAAGCCTGTCAGAACAGTATCAGAAGGTGTGAAGCTGGTGAACTCTATAAAAAAATTGCCATGCACAGGAAAATCAACCACCACCAGACAGATGCACAGCTATATTCTGGGCTACTGATCAGACTGAAAAGAACATTAAAAGACATCAGAGTTAGCCAGGTATCCACAGACCACTTATGGAAGGGAAACTGAAATAGAACCGCTCTCAGACTGCAGACGTAGCCGGGACGACTGTTCTCACTCGTGTTCGCGCCGGCTACCACCAACTCACCAGTCTGCTCCGGATTGTTCCGGCGCTAACGAAGATACTGCGCGTTTCAAATCACCCTAAGCCAGAGGGTGCCGGAAATCCAGTTATGATCCACCTTTCCATCCACCAGATAAATTAAAGACCATTTGCTTCCAGTACCAGAAGGTGATCCCAAACCACCCATAATTTTGTGTTTACCAGCTAGCGTGAAGAACAGGGTGCATGGCTCAGGTTCATGGGAAGCCACATCCCTTACAATTCTATGATCTGTATGTAGAGTAAGTTACCAGCTGTCACGTCAAATAGCTCCCTTGGCTGTGGACCCTCTCCCCTTGGCTGCAGCTCAGGAGTGAGTCTCCCAAATACAGCCATGTGCCTTGTATTGAGTTAGCCCAGGCTTCCCTCTGGGACCCCTATTGAAAACACAAGTTTTTAGAGCAGGGAGAAGCATTATTAGAATATTTAGCACATATCAAGTATAAGAAGCAGACTCTGTGGAACTTGGTCATGAGGGGTGCCCCACCCCAGCCTGCTCTCATTGGAAGGAGAGGAACGTTGCTCATCTCTTAGTGGCGTGATGTTTGTCTTCCACCAAGGAGCTCTTGGCAGCCCCAGGAGCCAGGCAGCCAGGAGAGCAATGCCTGATTGGTGCTCAAAAGTCCCACTACAAGGTTGCAGTTTGGAGACCAAGCCCAGGGAGCACCCAGCAAAGACCAGAGAGACCAGGGCAAAATCCTGGCAATCCTCAGGTGGAAAATATAACCAGATATAAGGATTTTCCTTGGCGGCGCATGCCGCGTGATCCTATCAGCGCTGCCTCCATGATTGTGCTGGCGTTGATCCATCAACGCCGGGGAGATAACCCCTGATAATGAAGTAAGCCATGCCTCGGATGGAGAGCAAAAGTGAAGCGCTCACCAACGAAGCATGGTTGCCCACCTGAGCTGAAACTGGACAATAATTTCCTGGCAGCCTCCATCTGTTTTTGGGCTGGTCCACCAGCCACATTAAGATTTGCAGTCACTGCCACTAGCTTTAAGCTCTCATGGATGGACGATCTGTATGTCCGGAATAAGTGAAATGGCTGGGGTCATTTCCGCGCCAGAAGCCAAACCTTTCTCCTAACTCGGCGAAGGCGGGAATTGGCCGATCTTCCGGGACTCACGAGCGCCTCAACCGCGGGCACGGGAGATCCAGATCTGCCTGTTCCAGTGTTGTCATCAGTCACTCTCCCCGGGAACGGCACGGTACGACCGGCTGGTCAAGCGACGCCGCTACCAGCGCGCTCCGGTGCCGGAATACTGGATTGTTGATCTCGACGCACGGCTGGTCGAGCGGTGGAAACCCGACGACACGCGGCCTGCAGATTCTCACCGAGACGCTCAGGTGGACGCCCGCCCCGGGGCTCAAACCGCTCGAGATTGAGAGCTCGCTGGTTTCTTTGCGGAGGTGTGGGGGGAGAGCCATGAAGCGGGAACAGGGAACGGGCAACAGGGAACAAGGTGTCAGGGATCAGGTAGGTGTCAGGGAAAGCTGGAACAGTCTCCGTTTGTCATTGCGAGCCAGCTCAGCTGGCGAAGCAATCTCGATGCTCACCGTTGACGAAGGGCTGTATCGGGATTCCTCGCTGTGCTCGGAATGACAGCTCTTCGGTCCTGTTCGCCGTTCCCCTGTACGCCGGTGCCACGTGACCCCCGCCCTACGGGGTCACGAAAATGCAGCCCATCCCTCAGATTCTGTAACTCCCGGTAGTAGTAGAGGGCCGTCGGTTGCCTGCCCTTGAACCGGAGCTGCTTGAGAAACTCGATTTCCTCCTCGGTCGCCGTGCTGCTCATGGCAGGATTCTCCAGGAACTCGTCGAGCCCCGGTCGTCCGGCAGACAGCTCGTCGGCCGTCCGCTCCACAAACTCGAATCGCCTCACGTGCTGCGGGACTACCCTGGAGTTGAGGACGATGTCCAGCGCAAACGTGGTGAGGTCGATGTCCCAGGATTCGATCAGGGGATCCAGGAACGAGTCGCAGTGCTCTCGAGACAAGTGGAAGATGTCGGTATCGAGGAAGTCGAGGACGATGACCCGGATTTCCTCGAAGCTTCGGCCACTCAGGTCCGCCACCTGGCGGAGCCAGGAGTCGTTGGCCAATTCTTCCTTGGCCACCGTGGCGAGCACGTCGAGGAGCCGCTGGGTCACCAGCCGCTCCAGCTCGCCGAAGGGCTGCTGTTCGAAGATCGCGCGGACGTGGGCTTCCTTGTCGGGGTGGACCTTGCGAAGGATCAACTCGCGGACTTCCCGGAACAGCGGTGCGCGCTCATCGCCGAACTCCTGCTTCAATTCCTCCCTGCGCTGAACCTCCGCCAACCGCGCCAGCTCCCCGCGCGGCAGCTTCAGGAACCGGTCCATCTTGGCATAGATGTCGGTACGGCCCGGCGCGGGAGGCGCCTTCTTCCGGGTGAGCAACTGCGAGATGTACGACTCGGTCACCGCGGGCGGCGCGAGCCAGCTCCCGCTGCTCCAGGCCGAATGCCTCCAGCCGCTGCCGAATCACCAATGAGACATCCACGGCGTGCCTCCTGGGCGCAGAATCGTGGTTAACTGATCGGGGTTAATCATAATCAATTTGACATGAATAGTCGACTTGACAAAGACAGTACAGTCTGCTAGGTTCCATGCGGTGAATCAGGCCAGTCACTACCATCGTATCCCGAAGTGCCTCAAGGAGTTCAACTATGTACGCACGGAATGTGTCCATCAGTCTCAAGCCCAACACCGCCCCCGAGTTCACCCAGACGTTCGAGAAGGACATCCTGCCCATGCTGCGGAAGCAGAATGGCTTCAAGGATGAGATCACGTTCGTCGGCGCCAGCGGCAAGGATGCGCTCGCCATCAGCTTGTGGGATCGCAAGGAGAGCGCGGATCAGTACAGCCGCGACACCTATCCTCAGGTACTCAAGGGTCTGGCGAAGGTGGTTGAAGGCACGCCAGAGGTGCACGGCTACGAAGTTCTGAACTCGACCTTCCATAAGATCGCCGGCTCAGATCTAAGCCCGACGGTTGGTTCGGACGAGGGGCGGACCCAGTCCGCCTCTTCATCAAAGTTCATTGAAGGGAGAGAGGTAAGTATGCCATACGCAACTACCCTGACCGCCCCGCATTTGCGCTACGGCGGCAGATCGATCGCCTGTTGGAGGAGTCTCTCGGCCACGGCAACACCGGGCAGGGCGACTGGGTTCCCGCGGTGAGACATCCGCGAGACCGAAGGGGAGCTGACCTTCTCGGTGGAGCTTCCCGGCCTCCGGCCGGAAGATGTCGAGGTAACCGCAGTAGAAGGGATCCTGTCGATTCACGGTGTGAGGACCGCGATGCGGAGCGAGGGCGAGCAGGCGCGTTATCACCTGGTCGAGCGCAGCTACGGCTCGTTCCTGCGCCGATTCAACCTCCCGCAGGGCGTGGACGCGGACAAGATCGAGGCCGAGGTCACGGAGGGCGTGCTCCAGGTGCGCATCCCCAGGCTGGCACTGCCCGAGCCGAAGCGGATTCAGGTCAAGGCTCGCGTGGAGGCGGTCACCCGGCCGGCAAAGGCACTCGTTGCCGAGAGCCGCCCGGGTTCGCCGAAAAAGCTGAATGGGGCAGGGCGGCCGAAGTAACCCAAGGAGTGGGGCAGGAAGAGCGGAGTGGAGGAAAGGGGTTGAGAGCTGAACCTCATCCCGAGTGAAGCGAAGCGAGAGCCTGCCCCGAGCACGGCGAGAGGGATCTACTATCCGATGGTGGGAGAGTAGGTCCCTCGCTGGTATTCGGCGGCTCGGCGGCTCGGCTGGCGGCTCGGCGGCTCGGCGGCTCGGCGGACAGAGCGGACCGCCGGTCCGCTCACAGCCGTGCCCCGCTAGCCCGATCGAACAGGTGAAGGCGGTCCCGGCGGAACCAGATACCGACTGCCGCACCCTCGGCCGGCGCGTCTTCAGGAGGGACCACCACCCGCAGCAGCTCACCCTTCGAAGACCCGGCCAGTGTCAGGTGCAGTAACACCTCCCGGCCGAGCGGTTCCACTACCTCAACCTCACCGCGGGCGTCAGGAACACCCCGATCGGGAGCATCGAGCCGGATGTCGGAAGGGCGCACCCCGAGCCACAGGTCGGATTCGGGTGCGGCCGGCGGGGCTTGCAGCTGGTCCAGGGTGATGCCCGGTCCTTCAATGCGAATGGCACCGGCATCTCGCCGCAGTGTCGCCGGCAGCAGGTTCATCGCGGGTGAACCGACAAACTCGGCGACGAATCGGTTGGTTGGCTTGTGGTAAATCTCCAGCGGCGGTGCCACCTGTTGCAGTCGTCCCTCGTGCATGACCGCCACTCGGTCGCCCAAGGTCATGGCCTCTTCCTGATCGTGAGTGACATACAGCATGGTCGCGCCGAGGCGCCGGTGCATCCGGGCCAATTCGGCGCGGGTCTCGACCCGGAGCCTGGCATCGAGGTTGGATAGCGGCTCATCGAGCAGGAAGGCCTGGGGCTCGCGGATCACGGCGCGGCCGAGGGCGACCCGCTGGCGCTGTCCACCGGAGAGCTGGCTCGGCTTCTGATCGAGAAGCGCAGCCAGGCCCAGAGTCTCCGCCACCCGTTGTACTCGCTCCGCGATCACCACTCTTCCTATCCCGCGCATCCGCAGCGGAAAGGCGAGGTTCTCGGCCACGGTCATGTGGGGGTACAGCGCGTAGCTCTGGAACACCATCGCGAGGTCCCGTTCCTGCGCCGGCAGCTCGGTCACTTCGCGATCGCCGATCCATACCCGCCCCGCGGTCGGGGCTTCGAGCCCCGCTACGACCCTGAGCGTCGTGCTCTTGCCGCAGCCTGACGGTCCTACCAGCACCACGAACTCCCCGTCGGCGACCGTCAGATCCACGCCGCGGATCGCCGCGTGACCACCGGCGTAGACCTTCTCGATCCCTTCGAGGCGAATCCGGGCCACGGCTCAGCCCTTCACCGCGCCGGCGGTGAGGCCCTGCACGATCCGTCGCTGAAACGCCAGAACCAGCAGCGCCACCGGGATGGTCGCCACCACGGCGGCGGCGAGGATCTGTCCCCACGGGACCTGGTACTGGCCGCGAAACAAAGCGATGGCCACCGGCACCGTCTGGCGCTCCGGCCCCAGGGTGAAGGAGAGGGCGAACAGGAACTCGTTCCAGCAATACACCAGGGTGAGAATCGCGGTGGTGGCGATGCCGGGCAGCGAAAGCGGCAGAGTCACTTCCCAGAAGGTCCGCAGCCGCCCCGCGCCGTCCATCCGCGCGGCCGCTTCCAACTCGACCGGCAACTGGCGGAAGAATCCAACCAGCAGCCACACCGTGAGCGGCATGGCGAAGGTGAGATAGGGGAGAATCAGCCCGGGATAGGTGTTGATCAGACCCAGCTCCCGCAACAGCAGATAGAGCGGGGAAACGATGGCAATCTGGGGAACATGGTCACGGCGAGGATGAAACCGAGGATCGCGGTCTTGCCGCGGAACTCGAGCCGGGCGATGGCATAGGCGCACAGCGAACCCAGGGTCACGCAGAGCAGCGTGGTGCTGCCGGCCACCACGAGGGAATTCCGGATCGGCATCCAGAAGTCTCGTTGGTCGAACAGCGCCCGATAGTGATCGAGGACCAGCTGCCGGGGCAGGAGGGTCGGCGCCTGGAACAGGCGGGACTCCGGCGTCAGCGAGGAAACCACCGCCCAATAGAAAGGAAAGGCGAAGGCCAGGAGCAGGAGCCCGATTCCGAATCCCCAGAGGGTGCGCCGGCTCATTCAGTCGCCCTGGTGAGCCCGGCACCCAGCCACCGGATATAGGCCATTGCGAGTCCGAAGGTGATCAGAAAGATGATCACCGACAGCGCCGACCCATACCCGAACCGCAGGTTCTGCAGCAGGGAGCTGAACGTGTAGAGGCGATCGGCTCGGTCGTGGTGCCGGGCCCGCCTCCCGTCATGACGTAGACCAGATCGAACACGCGGAATGCATCGAGGGTGCGAAAGATCAGGGCGACGAGCATCGCGGGCTGCAGCAGCGGCAGGGTGATGTGCCGGAACCGGTGCCACGCGCCTGCTCCGTCCATCCGCGCCGCTTCGTACAGCGCGGCATCGATATTCTGCAAACCGGCGAGCAGGAGCAGGGCGACGAATGGGGTCGTCTTCCACACATCGGCCAGGATCAGGGGATCCACGCCGCGGTGGCGTGGGTGAACCAGACGAGCGGTGTGCGGAGCAGCCCCGCGTCCACCAGGATCACGTTCGCGATACCGGCCTGTCCGTCGAACATGAAGCGCCACAACAAGGCCGCCACCACGGTGGGGATGGCCCAGGGCACCAGCACCAGCGCCCGAACCAGGCCGCGTCCCCGGTAGACCTGGTTCAGGGCCAGGGCGAAGATCGTCCCGATCACCAGTTCCGGAATGACGCTTCCGGATCGCGAAGACGGCGGTGTGCGCCAACGCCTCCCAGAACCGGGAGGTCCGCAGCAGTTCGGCGTAGTTGTCGAGGCCCACGAAGGGCCGGCCGCGCCACGGCATCCGCAGGTCGTGGAGGTGGAGAGATTCCCAGACGGTCCACAGCAGCGGGAAGAGGGCGATGAGCGCGATCACCAGAAGGGTCGGGGCTGTGAGCCCGAGGGCGAGACGCGCCTCCTGCTTATTCGACATGAGCGGCCTCCGGCCCGAGCCCGACTCGGGTGAGCAGCTCCCGCATCTCCAGGGCGGCGCGATGCAACGCGTCGGTGGGATCGGTCTGCCCGGTGAGGGCGCGGTGCAGCCAGATCTGGAGAATCTCCGACAGCTCGGTATACACCGGGGTCACCGGTCGAGGGACGGCGCGCTCTATCAGGGCCCGTACCTGTTCCGGTGGAATCGCGAGGGCCCGGGGAAGCGTCGAATCACCATAGCACCTCGGGCCGGGTGGGGTACTGCCCCGCGACCAGCGGCACGCTCGAGCATCTGGGCCGGTGCCGTGAGATACGCAATGAGCGCATAGGCCAGATCGGGATGGCTGGAGTGCGCGTTGATCGCGAGCTGCGCACCGCCGAGTGCCGCGGTGGGGCGCCGCCCGGCCCCGCGGGCATCGGCGCCACCGCGAACCGGCCGGCGATCCGGGACTGGCTCGAGTCTTCCATCAGCGGGAACGCATAGGGCCAGTTGCGCATGAACACCGCACTGCCGTTCTGGAATGCGAACCGCACCTGCTCCTCCTGCCATGCCAGGACGGCTGGGGGAGATATGCGAGTGGCCCGGAGCGCATCCCGCAGAAAGGTGAGCGCCCGCACGCCGGCCTCGGCATCGACCGTCACCCGGCCCGACGAATCGAGAATGGCACCGCCGAAGCCGCCCAGTACTTCGAGAAAGACCGTCACCAACCCCTCGTAGCTGCGCACCCTGCCAGACGAACCCCATGGTGACGCCATGGGCTTCGCCCACGGTCTCCGCCTGATGCACCAGCTCGTCGAGTGACGCCGGCGGATGGTTCAGCAGGTCGGTGCGCCAGTAGAGCATCCCCACGTCCACGAACCAGGGCAGGGCGTAGAGCCGGCCGTCCCAGGTGTTCGCCCGGATGGTGGCGGGGAAAAAGCTGTCAACCGGAGGGCGAAAGCGATCCAGCGGCAGGATCCAGCCCGCGGCGGCGAACTCCGGGGTCCAGATCACGTCGAGCTGGAGAATGTCCGGCTCCGGGGCGCGCGCATTCAACCACTGCACGTAGAGCTGGTGGCGCTGGTCCGCCGCGTCGGGCGTGGGTCGCTGCGCCACGGTGACGCCCGGATGGCTGCGCCTCGAACCGCGCGATCTGCCGGCGTAGCACCGTGGCCTCGGCGCCGACCGCACTCGCGGGGAAGGTGATGACGCGGCGCCGGTGGAATCGGGGTGGGTGCAGGCGAGGGAGGAGCGGACCGGCGTGGACAGACAGAGCGGACCGGCGGACCGGCGGATGGCTTGGTCATTGCGAGGGCGCGAAGCGACTGAGCAATCCCCACCCGCTGCCCCTACCAAGCAGCTGCTCTTCCTCAGGCATCTCGTGACATGGGTATGGGTGAGGCTGCTTCGTCGCCCTTCGGGCCTCGCGATGACGGCGGCCTTTAGGAGAGCGCGTGTGGCGCCTTCGGCCGGGGCGATCCGTTCACCCGCTGTCGGTCTGCCACAAGACCGCCGGTCCGCCAGCCTGCCTCGCCGAGGCCGCCGGGCCGCCGAGTCCGCCTTGCCCGCCCGCCTCCCGCTATTCCAGCACCGCCGGAAGTTGAACGCCTCCAGATCAACGACACAAACGCTTCATCGAGCCGCGGGACCTTCCACTCCATCCGCTGGGAGAGGACCTCGGGCCGCTCGTCGTGGGGACGCCACCGTTCGACCACCCGGGCGTCGAGGATCCGTGGATCCAGTACTCGGGGACGCCCGCTCCCTCGATAGAGTGCGCGCTTGAGCCGAAGCGGTCGGCGCCGAGCGGTGGCCGGGGAAAGTGATTTCCGACGGCCAGATGAGCGAGCGTACCTCACCATGTCCGGGCCGCAGCCCTGACCAATGGCGCTGACGAACGCGTCGGCCGGACCAGGTCGCGCTCGCTGAACTGCTGTCGGCGGGCGAGATCACCGCGCGGCGGACGTCGGGACTTCAGCCTCCCAGGCGCCAGAGTGGGCTAGCCGCAGTCGGAATCCCGAACATCGTGCTGCGAGCTGCGCCTCTCCGGCGCTGTCGCCCTGTCCGGAGCCGCGCGGGCCGATCCTTCCGGCCGCCATCCTGGCCCCCAGCGCGGCGCGGCGGCCTATGAGAGGGGAGCGGCCTTCGGCCGGGCCGGTCCGCCCTGTCTCGCCCCGTCCACCCGTCCGCCCGCCTGCGCGTCCGCCTCGTCCGCTGTCCGCCGGTCCGCCGCTTCACCGTCCGCCGGTCCGCCGTTTTCCCGTCCGCCTTGTGCCCAAAGCTGAGGGTCGGGGTTCCGGGTGCCTCGGCGATTTCCAGCCCAGCCTTCCGGAGCCCATCGATCTGGTGCTCGACGAGATCATGATCGAACCACTTCCCAAGCTCGTCGCGCACCGTTCTGGCGTAATCCGGCTGGAGCCTGAGGAGTTCACGGAGGGCCTTGCTCGCCGCCTCACGTTCCCCGAGCTGCCCGTAGGCGATCGTGAGTGCCTCGTGGGTCGCGAAGAACTCCGGCAAATTGATCTTGAGCGCTACGCTGAGCGCGCCCCGATAGTCGCCCTGGCGATACGCGTTATAGAAGAGCGGAAACCAGTACCCTCCCGGGTGACGGGGATTGAGCCGGGCGGCCCGTTCGGCCTGGGCGCAGCCGTACTCCCAGTCGCCCGCATAGGCCATCATGCCGCCCAGGCCGGCGACGGTGGGACCGTTGAGGGGATTGAGTTCGATGGCCCGATCCGCTGCGGTTCGAAACGCCTCGAACTCCTTGCGGAAGAACAGCGCCCGGGCGAGAGCGTTGTAGGCAACCGCGCTCGATGGCGCGGCGTCGGCCGCCCGGCGCGCCGCCTGAAGTGCGCGGTCGAGCGGATCCGGCCGGGGGTTGAATCCGTTGGAGAACTCCTCGATGTACACCAGCGAGAGCATGCCCCAGGCCTCGTGCATATCCCGGCGCTTCCTGGACAGCCCGTTCGAGAATGGCCCGCACCGCCGCGTGTTCCTCCGGGGTCATGCGATAGCCATACCCGAAACTCCGGAGCACTGCCTCGTAGGGGCTCAGCTGTTCGGGACTCTTGCTCCGGAGCGCTTCACTCAGGGTGCGCGGCAGGACGCCATGCGCGTCGGCCAGCGTGGACACGATTCGAGGAGCGAGATCGTCCTGCAGCGCGAAGATGTTCTCCGGCTGGAAGGGGCGATCGTAGGTCTCGGCCCACAGATGGGCGGCGGAGTTCGCGTCGACCAGCTGGGCCGACACACGGAGCGCGGAGCCCGCCTGACGGAGGGTTCCTTCGATCACGTAGCGGGCGCCGAGCCTGGCACCGATGGCGCGGACGTCTCCTGCCTCGCCGGCGAGTGGCAGCGTGGAGCTCGTGAGCGATGACTCTCAAGTAGGAGAATCTCGACAGGCCGGTCACGATCTCCTCGGTCAGCCCTTCGGCGAGTGCCGTGATGTCGGGATTGCCGCCGGTGTACTTGAACGGCAGCACCGCGACCCAGAACTCCTCGATCGCGGCGGGTCGCGCGCCCGAGGAGCGGCCGGGAGCCGCGAGAGCGTCGCGCAACTGCTCCGCGGTCGCGAACCGATCGGCCGGCGCCTTGGCTAATGCCCGGTTGATCGCGGCCTCGAGCGCCGGCGGTACCGTCTCCCTCAGAGTGGAAATCCGCGGCACCGGCTCCCGGAACCGCTTGGCGATGATCGCCTGAGCGGTGAGCCCGGTATATGGGGGCTCGCCGGCCAGCATCTCATAGAGCATGAGTACGTGTGTAACCGGAACGGGCAAGCAAT
>ERZ1370068.1846-contig-11797_pt1 | contig 74545 bp, 118 predicted proteins | sample MGYA00561227_ERZ1370068 | MGnify/ENA primary metagenome ERZ1370068 (study PRJEB38410, sample SAMEA6850437) | metagenome | study: Metagenomic assessment of the ecological functions of the soil: analysis of the soil microbiota associated with the... | reverse complement strand
AGCGCACTTCACCTGCGATTCTGCCGCCCAGCTCGGAGGCCGACCTTCTTCAGATCCTTCGCGGCGGCTTGGGCGACCATCCGGCCGACGCCAGTGGATCCGGTGAAGGTGGTCATGTGGGTGCCGGATGGCCCGACAGCCAGCCGCCGACATCGCCACCGCCGTGAACCAGGCTTGACAACGCCGTTGGGCAGCCCTTCGTCGTGCAAGATCTGGACCAGGCGAGTGGTGGTGCCTGGTGTGAGATCGCTGGGCTTGACCACGGCCGTGCAACCCACTGCCAGCGCGAACGGCAGCTTCTGGGAAACGATCAAGAGCGGAAGTTCCACGGTGTGATCACTCCGACCACCCCGATGGGTTCCTTGACCGTTACCGCCAGGTAGTTCGGGCCCGAGGTCGTTGTGGGCGTCCCCGTACGCGTGCTGGGCGAGGCTGGCGGCGTAGTACCAGATCCCCGCTGCGCTGGACACCTCATCCCTGGCTTGCGAGATCGGCTTGCCGGACTCCAGCGTCTCGATCAAGGCCGAGCTCGTCGCGTTCGGCTTCAATCCGTGCGCGGCAACGCCCGCAGCAGAGCAGGCCTCGCTCGGCACCTGAGGTCCGCGGCCAGTCACCCGAGCTGAAGGGCCTTGTGCGCTGCGGTAACGGCGGCATCGACGTCGGCCTCACTGGCGCTGTGGTAGCTGGCGACGCGGATATCGTGGGCAGGGCTGTCGCGCAGTACCTCCTCGTCCCGCCGCCGACATGTCGCGGCCGTCGATGATGTTGGGCCAGATTGTTGGCGGTGATGGTGGTCGGGCAGTGCTGGTGATCGTGGTCATGACGGTGCTTTCGGTCGGTGCAATAGGTGCTGGCTGGGGGATTCAGGTTCCGCGGTAGCGCGGGTCGCGTTTCTCGGTGAAGGATGCGAAACCTTCGGCCGCGTCCTCGGTAAAGGCGGTAGCTGCGCAGAGCTGACTTGCTCCATCGCCTGGTACGCGTCGCCGGCGTCGATCGCCTGCTTGGCCATCTGTACGGCGATCGGGGCCCGGGCGGCGATCTTGCATGGCCAAGGCATGGGCGGTGTTGATCACCTCCGCCCTGGGCACGAGCTGGTTGGCGACACCCCAGGCCAGGGCCCGCTCGGCGGTCAGCGGCTCGCCGGTGAAGATCAACTCCTTGGCTCGTCCGGCGCCGCACCAGGTCGCGGAGGCCGACCAGTACCGCCCCAGCCTGGGAGGGTGCCGATGCCCGACCTCGGTCAGGCCGAGCGTGGCGTCGTCGGCCAGGATCCGCAGGTCGCAGGCCAGGGCCAGCTCGAACCCGCCGCCGTACGCATTGCCGGAGACGGCCGCGATGGTTGGCTGCCGTAGGCCCGCGAGGTGGTCGAACACCCGGTGCCCACGGCGGGTCCACTGCGCCCACATGTCCAGCGGCTGCAACGCCTTGAAGCGCTTTGATGTCGGCGCCGGCACAGAACGAACGGTCCCCGGCTGGCGGTGACGAGGACGACGCGTACGTCCCGGTCGGCATCGAGGCCGATCAGGATCTCCTCGAGCTGCTCCAGCATTTCCGGCGTCAGCGCATTGTGCTTGGCCGGCCGGTTGAGGCAGATCGTGGCGACTGCGGTCTGACCTCGACGCCTGACCTCGCCGACTGTCCGCGTGCGTCGGATTCGCTCATGTCGGGCCGTCGCTCGGGTCGGGCGGAGTAAGGCCGCGGAGCACGTGGTGTGCGCCCTTCTCGCCGATCATGGTCGAGGTGGCCATGGTGTTGCCGCTGATCAACTTCGGCATGATCGACGCGTCGATCACCCGAAGGCCCTCCATGCCGCGGACCTTGAGCTCTTGATCGACAACGGCAAGCTCGTCGTCGCCCATCTTGCAGGAGCCGACCGGGTGGTAGTCGGTCTTGGCCCACTGCCTCACATACTCGCGGATCTCCTTGTCGGTCTTGACGTCCGCGCTGCGGCAGGTACTCCTTGATCACGAACGGCTGGTACGCCTTGCTGCGCATCATCTCCCGGCCCCAGCGGAACCCCTCCAGCGACTTCTCCCAGTCGTACGGATCAGTGAGGAAGGCCGGATCGATGGCAGGCGGGTCGTCCGGGTTGCGCGGTGTGCAGGGTGACCGAGCCGACACTGTGAGGCCGCAGGTGGCAGGTGTTGATCGTCATGCCGTGGCCCTTCGACCCGCATCCGGCCGTGATCGATCACGTACGCCGGCAGGGCGTGCATCTGGATGTCCGGTGTGGCACGTCCGGCGTGCTGCGTACGAACATTCCGGCCTCGCAGACCGAGGCGGTGATCGGTCCCGGTCCTGGTCGGTGATGTACTGCAGGCCGGCCAGCGCAGCCTTGTCGGGCCGGTCGGAGGAGTTGTAGCTGACCGGGGTGGTCTCGGCGGTGAGGTAGACGTCCATGTGATCTTGGAGGTTCTTGCCGACACCGGGCAGGTCGTGGACGATCGGAACGCCGAGCGGTTGCAGCTCGTCGGCCGGTCCGATGCCCGACAGCAGCAGCAGCCTGGGCGAGTTGACCGCGCCTCCGCTCAAGATCAGCTCCCGATCCACCTGCACGTGCTCCGGCTTCCCGTCGATGATCATGTCCGAGACCGGTGACGCGGCCGTTCCGCACGATGATCTTGCGGGCCAGCGCGTGGGTGACGACGGTGAGGTTCTTCCGCGACCGGATCGGTTTCAGGTACGCGGTAGCAGTGCTCTCGCGGCGAGCGTTCTTCTGGGTGACGTCGTACCAGCTGACGCCCTCTTGCGCGGCGCCGTTGAAATCGGCAACGAAGTTGACGCCGAGCTCCTGAGCGGCGCGTACGAACGCCTTGCTCAATGGATTGTGCTGAACCTGCTCGGTGACATTCACCGCGCCCACGCTGCTGTGGTAGCGGTCGTTGAGGCGCTCGTTGGCCTCGGCCCGCCGGAAGAACGGCAGCACCTGGTCATAACCCCAGTGCTTGTTGCCGAGCTCCGCCCACGCCTCGTAGTCCTCTTCTGTCCGCGGATGTAGATCATCGCGTTGATCGAGGTGCTGCCGCCCAGGGTGCGGCCCTGTGGGTACCACATCGCTCGGTTGTTCAGCTCCGGCTGTGGGACGGTGGAGAACTCCCAGTTGTAGCGAGGGCCGCTGAGCTTGGTGAAGCCAACGGGCATGTGGACCAGCGGAGACCAGTCCTTGCCGCCGGCCTCTAGGAGCAGCACGGTCGTGTTGGGGTCGGCGGAGAGCCGGTTGGCTACCGCGCAGCCGGCGGCGCCGGCGCCGACGATCACGTAGTCGTAGTGGGTGGCGGGCATGGTGAACGATTCCTTCTGATTAGGGGCGGACTGGCCGTTCGGACCAGGGCGCTCGGGTGCGGATACAGGCTCTCGGATGAACTGAGCGATTCGGGACGGCTTGCGGGACAAGATCAATCCCATCGATTCCGGACGGAACAGTGCGGAGGACATCAGCTGCAGGTCAGGGCTCACCAGCAGCGGTACGCCGGCCTTGGCGAGGACATCCTTTTCAAGATCGACTCCTGGCGCGATTTCGATCACCGTCAGGCCGTCTTCGGTCAGCTCGATGACGCAGCGTTCGGTGATGTAGAGGACCTCTTGGCGGCGTTTGCGGCCCATTTCGCCCGAGAACGAGATCTGCGCAACCTCGGGGACGAACTTGGCGATCGAGCCGTCAGAGATGATCTTGAGCTGCCCGTCGGCGATCTGGATGTCCTTCTTGCCGGCAGTGAAGTAGCCGGAGAAAACGATCTTGGGGGCGCGGGTGATGATGTCGTTGAAGCCGCCCACGCCGGCCGTGACGTGCGGCCGCGCGCGGCAGGTAGGAGGCGTTGACATCGCCCGCACCGGACACCTCCAGAAACGACAGCATCGCAACGTCGAAACCGCCGCCTTGCAGCAGTGTGAACTGATCGATGCTTTGTAACAGCGCCTGCGGATTGAGCGCGCACCCGAACGCGAACCCGGTCGCCGGGAAGCCGCCCACGGCGCCCTGCTCGATGACCCAGGTGACGTCGTCGGCGTGGCCCTCCTCGAGCAGCACCCGCGGGATTGCGGCGGAGATCCCGAAGCCGAGATTGACGGTGGCGTTGACCTGCAGCTCGGCCGCGGCCCGGCGAGCGATTACCTTTTCCAGACCGAACTCGACCGGCTCGATGTCGTCGAGATCGCGATGGACCTCGCCGGACAGCGCCGGGTCGTAGAAGGTCTGCGTGGTCTGCATTTGATCGGGGTCGACCACGACAGCGTCGACAAGAATCCCGGGAACGCGGACGTCCTGCGTGGGCAGCTGGTTCTCAGACAGCCTCTTGACCTGGGCGATGACAATGCCGCCGTTGTTGTGGGCGGCGTACGCCTGATCGAGCGCGCCGAGAGTGCTGCACTCCTGCTTCGTACGAGAGGTTGCCGTACGGGTCGGCGGTTGTGGCTCGGATGATCGCGACGTCGACGTCGACCGCCGGGTAGAACAGGTAGTCGCTGCCGTCGACCTTCATGAGCTGGACGAAGTCGTCGGTGACGGCGTTCATCTTGGCGCCGTCCATCCGCGGGTCGGCGTACGTGCCGAGCCCGACCTCGGTCAGCACGCCCGGCTGCCCGGTGGACGCGGCGCGGTGCATCTGGAACAGCACTCCGGAGGGGATGTTGAGTGCCTGAATTTGATCATTGTGGATCAGCTGCCGGATCAGCGGCGGGTCCAGCTTGGAGCCGCCGGACGGGTAGGAGCCGGCCAGCACTCGGCGCAGTTGCCCTGGGCGGCACAGGTGGTCGATGCCCTTGATGCCGTACATGTCGCCGGCGGCGATCGGGTGAAGCGTGGTCAGGTTGCCGGGGAGCCGGTTTCGGCGTATCGATGCCCGATCGCCTCCAGCACGGCGTCGGGACAGCCAAGACCGGACGATGAGGAGATCGGTGATGACGGCAGAGTCGGCGATCAGCTGTGGCGGCCTCGGCGCCGGTCAGCACGGGTACGGTTCGCATATCTGCCGGGATCCTTCTGGGTCAGACGAGCAGTTGGGGACGGGGACAGCCGCAGGTCTCCCGCGGCTCGAGCTTGACTGGGAACTCTTCGCGTACGGTCTTCTCGGTCGATCCCGCCGCGCGCTCGAGTACGAGCTGGCCGGCCCGACGGCCCGTCTCGCGAGCCGGTACCGCGACGCTGCTCAGCGAGGGTCGGTTGAGACCGGCGTCGTGTACGTCGTCGAAGCCGATCACCCGGACGTCCAGATCCCACACTGCGACCCGATGTCGGCAATCGCATCCAGGACGCCGAAGGCGACCACGTCGCTGAAGCAGACGATTCCATGCCATCGACCGTGGGATCGTTGGTGAGCAAGCGCATGCGCCGCCTCCGCGCGGGCGGCCGTGCCGGCTCACATACCACCGAATGCTCCGAGTCGAGCGTCAAGCCGCGATCGCTCAGGAATTCCGCCACGCCGCTCGCGCGCTCCTCGCGAGCTGAGGCGTCGGCGTAACCACCGACAAAGGCGATGTGGCGGCAGCCGTGGCTGAAGAGATGCTCGGCGGCCGCATAGCCCGCCGTCGTGGTTTTGCGCGCCCACGTAATCGACATCCATGCCGTGCACGGCGGCGGGCCAGCAGCACCAGAGGCGTGCCGAGCAGGTCCGGAAGATCCTCGGGCTTCGTGCCGTGGGCAGGCACCAGCACGATGCCGTCCACGGCGCGTTCGACCAGCGATCTTGACGAGGCGATGCTGCAGTGTCGCGGTCCTCGCCGCTGACCGCCAGCAGGGGGACGGTGCCGCTGCTGGTCAGGGTGTCCTGAAGCCCCGCGGCGAATTCGGCGAAGTACGGGTTGGTGATGTTGGTCAGCACCACGCCGATGGCGTCGCTGTGCTGGGTGCGGAGCGAAGCCGCAGCGCGGTTGTAGACGTACCCGAGCTCCGGTCATGGCCTGGCGTACGCGGTCGCGCGTCTTCGCTGCGACGAGCGGGCTGTCGTTGAGCACCAAGCTCACCGTCGCTCGGGGAGACTCCGCAGTGCCGGGCCACGATCCAGGAGCGTTACTCGTGCCATTGGTCTCATCTCTCCGGGATTTAGATCGATCTAAGTAGATCTAGATCGATCTAAGCGGATTTTGCTCAGAAGTCAAGCACTGCGAGGTTGGCAGCACGGAAGACATCACCTGCAGGCATGACCGGCAGCTCGGTAGATGGTGACTGTCTCGCGTCAGCCTGAGGCCGAGCAGTAGCCTGACCACGTGCGAGGCACGTCGGTCGGGGCGGCCGCGCGGCGCCGCTGAGGCAAGCGAGGCACCAGGCCGAGCAGGCGCGCACCAGGGTCCGCCTGCTCGTCCAGTTGACCACCCGCCACGGTCGCTACCGCCGCGGGCTGGTGCAGGCAGCCAAGACTCTCACGCCGGAAGAGGCTTCGGTGCTCTCCGACCTGGAGGCGCACGGCCTCGACGTCAATCAGCTTCGCGATGTGCTCTGCGGCGGGCATGTCCTCGTGGACAATCCGGAGCTTTACGAACGCTGGCGGTTTCCGAAGGTGACGCGGCAGCGGCTGTCGAGTCACCACAAGACGGTCGACAAGCAGACCTATCCCGATCTGGGGATGCACGGGCCATTGGTACGCGAGAAGCTGCACGGACGAACGGCGAACGGCACCTGGGTGCAGCTGGAGAAGACTCCGGCGGCGTTCGGCAAGGGGCACCGGCTGCCATCGTGGAACGACGTGTTGCATCATGGTGGACTTCGTCGTCTATCGCGTAACCAAACGCAACGTCGGGCCGTGGGGGCTCTCGGCGGCCACCGAACGGCGCCCGATGTATCTCTCGCCGCAGCTCAGTACCTCAGTGCCGCTGCCGCAAAGCACGCAACGAGTGGCTATCCCGCGCGCTCGCCCGGCTGGATGCCGAGGACCAGGTCATCCATGACCCAACCCATTCGAACCTCGTCCGCCGGTTTCCCGGGCCGATGCGCCAGGACCCCTTGGTCGACTTGATTCCCGGACCGGGGCGCGGACGGGGTCGGGGACTGTTCGGCAACTCGCAGGTGTGGGTTAGTGAAACCGCAGCGGGCGCCGCCAAGCGCCTGCTTTCCGCTGAGAGCAGGACGGGTGGCTGGGCGCTGCCGAAAGCAGAGGCTGTGCGGCCGGTCGAGGTGAAGGTTGGTGATCGTCGGGTGCGCCTCGCGAGTCGCATTCCGGCCGCCGTGGAGGAGGCCTCGTGACCGAGACACAGTCGGACATCGGCGTACCGGCCGGGTTGATCGATGCGGTGCTGCACCTGGTGAGTACAGGACCGGTACCGCTCGGCGGCTACAGCCTCGCCGAGATGGTGGCGGTGGATGCCGTCGTCGACTTCCTCGATGAGATGCCGCCCGAAGAGGCAGTCGATGAAGCCGTACGGTCGCTTGCCGCCCGGCAGCTCTTGGTGGCCTTGCCTGAGACAGAACGGCTTCAGGTCCGGGGAGACCTGGGCATCGCGGTGGTGTTCCAGCAACGCGCCCGATCTGTCGTCGATGCTCGGGTGACCGGCACGGAGTCCGGGCAGCCGTGGCGCACGCTGCTGCTCCCGCAGCCCGAGGGGTCGCCCTCGAGGTGCTCATCGACGCGCTCGGCGTACACGAGCTCTCCCTCAGGGAGATCGACGACGCACTCCGCCGGTTGCGCGAACGGCTCCCCAACGGTGATCCCCAGCGCGATCCTGCCGTGGACCCCGACAAAGTGCTCGGAGCCGCCGAGCGTACAGCGCTGGTGACGGTGACGGACTACTCCGCATCGACCGGCGCGGAGACCGCGGAGGTGAGCGCTGACATCGTTCTCGCAGCACAGAACGACCGGCTCTACGTCTTCACCCGGGATCCCGAAAATCCTGAGCGGCTGGTCTCCCAGGGACTCGACGAACGCGAGGTGATCGAGCTCGTTCGCAGCCTCGCCGAACCTGACGAGGGCTGGGGAACGCACTCGACCGTCGAGCCAGCACCATCCGGGCGCATTGCCAAACTCGGCACCACGATCATGAGACGGTTGCGCCGAGACCAGCCGGCGGCCGCCAGCTCCGCGCGAGTAACACGCGCTCTCTGCAACGCGCCCTGCGCTCGACTCAGCTCAGTTCAGCGATGGCTGCCGCAACCTGGGCAAGTTCGGGATGCCCATCCTCCACGAATCTGGCAAAGTCCGCCTGCAGATAGCGCAGCTCGGCAAGGCCGGTCTCGGGGTGACCGGCACGGGCGATCCACTCGGCGAGCTGCCGGCGAGTGCGGAAGGTCTCGATCGATCGCGTTCCCTCGAATTCTGAGTGCGGTCGCTGCAGCAGCTCGATCAGATCGAACACCGCGCCCTCCGGATCGTTGAGCTCTCCACGGAGCACGGCCAGATCCTGTCGGCTCTTGAGCGTATCGGGATGACGGTCTCCAAGGATCCGACGCCGTCGGCGGTAGACCGTCCGCATTTCTGTGTGCGCCTTGTTCAGCTCGCCGGTCTGGCCGCGGAGCTGCGCGAGGATGTGGCTGCATGCGCATGGTGTCCGGATGGTCGGGTCCGCAAACCCGAATCCAGTCGTCACGCTGATCGAGCAGCTGCAACAGCGCACGGTCATGGTCGCTCTGGCCCGTCCAGATCGGCAGCTCCAGCCGGGTTTTCAGCGTACTTATGTGATCGTCGCCCAGAATCTGCCGCTGTCTCTTGAGCACCTCGGTGAGCAAATCTGCAGCGGCCGCGTGCTGGCCGGCTCGGCCCGTCCAGACGGCGTGGCTGTATCGGACGTGCAGCGTTAGTGGGTCGTCCGGCGGCAAAACTTGCTCGGCATAGGCAATCAGCCGGGCCAAGTCGCGACATGCCGCGTTGACCTGGCCCGACCAGCCTTGAGATGTCGCCAGCTCGACGCGGGTACGGATCGCGCGGCGCTCGGCGTCCAGTTCGCCGCCACTCGTCGCGTCTCGCAGGGCAGTCAGCTCACGGATGGAGCGCGCGACCTTACCCTCCCTGCAATGCCAGACCCCGCAGGCATATTGCACGTCCTGGACGTCCGGATGGCCGCTCCCTAGCATCGGCGCTATCCGGTCAGCGAGTCGTTCGAAATAGCGCGCGGCACGGTGCGGACGGCCTGTCTCGCCGAGGCTCCAACCCAGCCGGATCAGGATGGGATGTACTCCATCGGATGACGCGAGTGCCTCCGCGCGTAGCCCGTCGAGCCAGATCGCGTTGCCTCGCAGATCCAGGTTGCGACGAGGGTCGTTCTCCACCGCTCCCCACAGCTCCATCACGGCGTCGGCGGCGACAACCACTGCCTCAGTGACCGCGGATGCTCCCATATGATGCCGGGTCATCCGGGCCGTCAAGGGGTGCATACGCGCTTCGCGAATCTTCAACTCAGTCCCGGCGTCGTACCGGGTGCAGCTGATGAGGCTGTACGACTCCAGTGCCCGGGTGGTGCGCGTCAGATCATCAAAGCTGACCACCGCTTCGCGCTGCTGGCCCTTGGCAGCCAGGAAACGGCGTACGACCTCAGTCCTCATGATCTTGGCTTGCACACCGGCCGGGTTGAGCACCGCAATCATCAGGGCAGCCCAGCTAGCCAGTCCGGCCGGGTTGCGCTGGTCTGCCCGATCCAGGGAAATCGCCCAAGCTGCGACCAGCGGCCGCTCGTATCCCTCGGCGGTCCGGTCAGCAAACAGGCCATCAACGCCGTCCAGTTGGTCGGCGAGCAACCTGCGGTAGTTAGCACAGGTATAGCGATTCTCTTGCAAGACGCTGGCGGCCAGAGCGAGGGCAAGGGGCGTGCCGCCGAGATCATGCACCAGGCCATCCACCTCGTCGAATGTGTGGCTAACCATCTCGCCCGCTTCGACTGCAGGCCCCAGGCGACCCTGCAGATAACGTTGCCCCTCGCGCCGGGAGAAGCCCTCGACTGTGATGATCTGGCGACCCTCACCCTCCAGATCCGTGCCGCGGCGGCGGGTCAGCCACAGTGTTCGGCCCCGGGCACCACCCGGCCAAAAACCCACCAGGTGAGCCGGATCATCCACATCGTCGAGCACGATCCACCAGTCGAAGTCGGAGCGGCGCAGAGCTCGCATCAGACTCCGCGCGGACTCCTCGAGATTGCCGGGGTCGGGCGTTGTGAGTCCAAGCGCCTGGGCGGCTCGCGCGTACGCCTCAAGTACCGCATCCCGAGAAGCCGCGTCGCTGACCCAGATCACCTTGTCGGGAGCAAAGTCCTCCAGAACCGCGGCGACCAGCTGGCTCTTGCCTACTCCCGCGGGCCCCGACAGCACCAGCGGAGGACGCCCAGCTGTGCGGAGGATCTCTGTTACGTGCTGCTGGACCTCACGTCGCTGGAAGGCGCTGGCCAGCAAGGGCGGCACGTCGGCGAGGAAAGCGTCTGCCACACTGATCGCCGACGGCCGCAGCACCGCGCTGGAGACCATGTCGGCCCGTTGCTGCCGAGTCGCGGCCGACGGCTCCGGACGGGCATAGCCCAACAGCTCGCTGGCGAGGGTGTCCGCGGTGAGATCCGGCCTAGGGTAAGTGATCGTCAGACCGCGCGCGAGATGCGCCAGATCGACGCCGCTGAGCGCCCGCCTCCCATTGAAGTAGTCGGTCAGTGCGTTCATCCAGCGTTTGAACTGTCGCCGCAATGCCGGATCTGTGTCACGTCTGGCGGCCAGCTCGAGCCAGGGGAGGACGCCCTGCCCGGCCTCCGCCAACAGCCCGCGCAGCATGACCAGCCCGATCATCACATTCTGTGGCACCAGCAATTCATCCCGCGAGCCAAGGCCGCGGCGGCGAACGTCTGCTTTCTCGATCTCCCGCCAAACCGGCTGGAACTTCTCCACTAAGACGCACAGCAGGCGATCCTGACGGCTCAACGACTCGATGCCGCCGCCCATAGGTCTCGCCTGCTCGGCCAAAAGCGGACCTCCTATCGATCCGGCATTACTCCTGCTGACTCCCTCTGTAATCCGTGGCAAATCCGATATTTGCTGAGTGCCAATCAAATACCGCATAGGGCGCTGAGGCAAGAGGGGAGGCCATGAGAAATGAAATGTGGCAATGCGCAATTGCAGACCCAACGCGAGCACTCCAGGCAGGCTGTGGGAAAGCTGAATGCCCTGCTCGTCGCTTTCCTGACGGTTGTTCGGCTGGCTCCTTGTGGCCTGCGGAACCACGGAGACGACATCAGCCATCGAAACGCGGTGTCCGGATGCCGTGCAACAACTGGTCGACCCGAAGGTGATACCAGATCTCGAGCTCAGTTTGGCGGTCGACGGCTCGGGTTCGTTTATGGGCGATCGCACAGCCTCGCGCGCCTTTGTCGCGCAGCAGGTCGCGCTCACGGTGGAGGATGCGGTCGACAAGGGTGCCGCGCTTCGAGTGATCGTTTTCGGAGGCTCGGCTGGAAGCGCGCGCACTGTTGTCGAGTGCCCGGTGATGGCCGTGCGCTACCACAACGAAGCCGCTCGGCCAGCGAAGCTTGCCTACCTCAAGCAGGTCGCTCGCGATCAAGTCTGGCTGGCGGTCCGCAACGGACGCCCGCCTATGGCGCGACCGGGGACGTCGGTGGTCGGCGGCTACGTCGGTCTCGCTGATGCGACACCGCTAACCGCGGGTCGGCGCGAGGCGCTGATGCTGTCGGATGGCATTGCCGTGCCGGAGACCGCGGTCGCCGTCGACCTGTCGAACTTCAGCAGCATTGGAATGTACGGGGTTGGACAGACCGAGCCGCCGCCCAGCACCCCTGAGGTGGACAGATTGGCTCGGAGCTGGCATGCATGGCTCACCAAGCAAGGGGCTCGTCAGGTGGCGGTCTCTACTCAGGGCTACAGCTCAAAGAGGGAGGTAGCGCCATGAGTCCGCATCTGGTCACCGCGCCGGCCGACGAGGCGTATCGATCACCTGAGCCGCCGCTTGCCGATGTAGACCCGAACATGGCGACCGGACCTACCGCACAGCAGGCGAGCGATCTGCTCACCGGGCATCGGCGCGGCGTACGCCGGACCCAAACCCCGTATCGGGATCACAGATTGCAAACCCGCCTCGTGCGGCGTCGGGCCAGACAGCGTTATTGGACTGCAGCGATCGAGCGGACCGCATTTGCCGTCGAGAGTGCCCGGGGCAACCTGGCGGCTACTCCCGCCGTGCGGCGGCCCCTGGGCCGGATTGGTGCCTTCCTGGTGACAGCGTTATTGATGCTGGCGAGCTTCTTCACCATTAGCAGCATCCTCGCAAGCGCGGACCTACCTCCGTTTGAGGCATGGTTGCTGCCGCTGGCGTTCGGGCCGGTCTTCGTCCTGGCGACCAAGATGGCGGTGAGCTCGTGGCTGTCTTCGGCTCCATCCGAACGCTTGCCATCTCCGACTCATCGGGTAACGAGTTGGATCATCGGACCATGTCTGGCATGTGCCTCGCTGTCTCTGGTCAGCGGTGTAGCTGTAAAGAGCATTGCGGTCGGCGCGCTCGTCCCGCTGCCTGAGGCTGTTAGCCAACTGTCATCAGTGCTGATGTTCGCGGGACTGGCGCTGGGGAGTTGGCAGGTGCTGCTGCGACGGCCGCGCGCCAGCACAGACCGGGCGCGCGGGCGTACACAGCAGCACGTGATCAGTACCGGCGAGCGGTGATCATTCACGAGTTCGCGCATGCACGGCTCCGGGCCGCCGAGAGCGGGGCGGATGCGGCCGCCCAGGCGCTGGCCGTGCATCAGGAATGGAAGGCCGGACGCGCCCGACTTGCACTGGTTTCTGGCTGGAGCCGGGCCGTGCAACACAGTCGGAATGATGACTCGCTACTCGGCAGAGTGGAGATCCTTCCGATCTCCATCACAAGTCCATGACCATCGAACACGCGGCCACGGTTGCCGACGGCGCAAGACGGCATCGGATGCTTTGGATGGTCGTGCGGCTTATCGGCCTGCTGATTGCGATGCTCCTGCTACCGGTGCTGATCGTGCTGAACCTGTTGCTCTACTTGGTGATCTTGCCCGCCGCCGTGCAGGCGATAATCGGCTAGAGGTCGCTGGCTCTCGCGACAGGGATGACTCGTTACGTGATCAGGAGCGCTTCGCAGCGTCGGAGTTGGCGAAGACCTTCGACTCCTTGCGAGCGTGCTTGTCCAGCTTCAGCGCCTCGGCGCTGAACTCGGACAGGCCCTTGCGCGTCAGTTTGACGACGTTGACAAGTTCTTCCTTCTCCTGCTCACCGCCGGAATAGTTCGGCTCGGTTGCAATGTGGCCTACTCCAGGGCCGAAGTACTTGAATTCGCTGCCGTCCTCGAGAATCACAAGAGATTTGAAGCAGTCGTAGTCGACGCATTTCTTCTCGCCGACCTTGGAAACCTCAGCGCGAATGGTTTCACGCGAGTTGTGCGCCTCGACGTACTTCATACCCTCCTTGGGATCGGCCATCATCCAGACACCCGGCCGTGCCCCTCTCTTAGGGGCAAGCCAGGCGTCGACGGCGTTGACGAACTGGCCGCCCTCATAGATCTCGGTGTACGAGCCGAGGTACCAGACGTTGCCGGACTTGTCTTGAGCCAAGTAATCCAGCGACGCCTCACCAACCTGGCCGGAGTCAATGTCCTGGTCCAAAACGGCGACGGTCTTGACACCATTCACCATCTTCGTGACGTCAGTTACGGTGACACGCAATTGGTGGTGAAGCTTTCTGCTCCCGCGATTTATTGACCCGTCTCTCAAGGTCTGCGTACCAGGCACCAGTGGATACCAACTGTTCTGGCCGCCGATGGGATCGCCGAAGTCCTTCGGATCGAATTTCTTGTAATTCGCGTTGACCTTCTTTGCCGGCGTACTGCTCGGCTTGGAAGAAGGAGTGGGCGATGGGGTTGAGGACGTCGCCGCTATCTGCGATGGCGTGGGGCTCTCCGGTGCTGGGGGTGCTGTCTGTGGCGAGGAGCCGGCACTGCAAGCTGCCGTCGCGGATGCAACCACGAAAGCACCGGCAACGGCCAAGGCCTTACGGCGGAAGCGGACAGTCGCAAGCACTTCGCTGACGATAGCACCGAGAACCGATGTCAGGACGCGAGTGTCCGGTTGGTTACTCATCACGCAACAGCTCCCCGGGAGGTAGACGACGAATGAGGGTGGTAGCGGCCAACGACGCAGCCACCGATACGGCCAGCACCAGCCCCGCGAGTAAACCGATGTCGGCTCGCGGAATGACAACTTCTGGCTGGAGTATGAAGAGGGGTTGCAGCACGTTCACCAGGACGTACGCCATGATCGCGCCAACGAGGACCCCGACCACCGCTCCGACAACCACCACACCAACTGATTCGGTGACCAAGAGCGATCGAATCCTTCCAATGCGCATGCCCTGGGCCCGCAGCGTGACGTATTCCCTTCGCCGCTGTAGCAAAAGCCCAAACACGAAGATCGTGATCGCGGTGGCCGCCATCGCAAGGGCGTAAGCAGCGTCGAGGGTGAGCAGGCCGCGGATGTTCAGCGCCGCCAGGCTTGATTGGTCTTTGTCGAGTGCGGTTGCGCGTGTGTCGATCTGCAGAGCATCAGCTGAACCAGGTCCTTCTCGCAGCCCGGTGACGACTCGATTCAACGTGGCATCGCTCGGGTCCGTGGTCTGTGCCAGGAAGAATGCGGCGCTCGTGGACGGGATGAGCTGCATCTGACGCTCGATATTGACTACGAGGTCTGCGCCTTCGGGGAAGCCAGGAAGTCGCAGGAAAAGCCCAACAACCTTCATCTCGGACAACTTCTGCTTTTGAGTACCCCTCGCGAACAGAATCTGTACCTCGTCGCCCGGTTCCACGTCGAGCGTATCGGCGAGATCTTCGGTCAGCAGGACGCCGCCGGGTTCGCGTTGCAGGGCATCCATGGCGTTGGCTGCGGTCGTCCCGATGAAATCGCTATCGATGAGCGGGGCAACTTGCGCAAAGGCGGCGGGATCGACAGCGGCCATGTTCCCCGCATCTTCGTTCACCTCGCTCTCCAGCAGTGCGTTCTGCAGGCCATAAACCACCGGCGTCGCCGTCTCGGATACCAGGCACTTCGAGCTTCTCGGCGTATTGCGGCGGATGATCAAGAGCGCTGATCGGGGACGGCGTGACGCGTACGTCCGAACCCACCGCGAACCTCGCATCGCGCGCTTTCGCCTGGTTGTAGGACGCGCTGAACGACGCCACGCTCGTGCCGAACGCAACGATCAAGCCGACCATGATCACCGCCGACGCCGCGGCCCAGGAGCGGCGGCGGATGCTGCGTGTCAGCAAGCCCCGAAGCGGCCGGCCGAAGCGGTGGCGCAGCGGCAGCGGCAAGTAGGCGAACACGCGCTCGACGACCCGGCCGAGTATGAGAACCCCGCCGAGCCAAATCCCGATCGGAACGATCACCAGATGCAGGCGCAGGGAGACAGCACGGCCGAAGTAGACCGATCCGCGAACGCCCTCGAAGCCGCCGTGGCGGCGCTGGTACCACTCGACGCCGACTGCGGCCGCCAAGATCAGGAAATCGAGCCCGAGGAGTCGCCAGAGTGGGGCCCGTGAGGCCAGTTGCGCTCGCTCGTCGCTGATCTGACGGTTGATGGCGCGCCGGCCTGCCGCGTAGAGCGCGACGCCAGTGGCGAGAAATCCTGCGCCGGCGCCCAGCAGAGCCGAGGCGAGCAGGCTGACGGGGAGGCGCTGGCCAGAGCGTCGGCCGACAGCACGGCAGCGGCGGACGCCAGACCCAGCGCGACGCCAAGCACCGACCCGACGACTGCGAGGATGAGGGTTCGCAACGCATGCATACGGAGCAAGTGGTGCCGATTGGCGCCGCGGATTCGCAGGATCGCCTGTTCCCGGCGGAGCGCACTGGCCAGCACACCGCCCGCGTACGAGGTGAGGATCGCTGCCAGCAACACGCCAGGAAGGCCCAGGAACACGAACATCCGCTTGGCCGTGCGCGCGTCCTCGCTGGCCACCTCGAGCGCGTTGGAGATGTTGTCGATCAAGACGTCTTGCCCGGGTGCAACCGTGTTCACGGCGCCAGCGACAGTCTTCGTCTGGGCCAAGGCCGTTGCAGGATCGGCGTCGAGCGGCTCGCGCACCATGAAGACGTCGACCTCGAGGATCGGCTGATTGCGAAGAATCGTGCCAGGGGCGGTCGCCACGTTCTGGAAGGCAGGCACGATCGTGTTGGCGAAGACCTCAGGCCCGACGATCACCGTATTGCGCACGTACACGAACTGCTCGAGTTGTTTTCCCTCGCGGCTGTAGAACAGCGACTTCGCCCGCGAGACGTCGGTGATGCCGCTGATGCGTACGCTGAGGGGCTGGCTCAGCCCGGGCACGCGTACCTGGACAGCGTCACCAGGGCTGAGAGACAGAGAGCGGGCCGCCTCCGCACTGAGAAGTCCTGCGCCCGGTTCGTAGGACCCGTCGACGATCCGGATGGACGGGTCCTGTTCCAGATATCGCTTGTCGAGGCCGAAGACGCGGGCCGCCTCCGGAGGCCGCGTCGCGCCCATGGAGAGCGAGCCCGGGTCGAGATCGACGAAAGACAGCGGTTCCGCTCGGGCAACGCCTGGGATCTGGCCGAGCTGGCTCGTCAGTTCCTCGAGGCTGAGTGGTTCGGAGGTATTCGCCTTGACGGGCATACCGATCTCACGGCTGGAGAAGCTCGCGCTCGGACCCAGGGAAGGGACGGACTCGATCGCAGCGTCCGCCACCACGTCGTACGCCAGCGTCACCTTGGAATTGGGTCGCACGGTGCCCAGATTGAGGCCTAGCTTGGCCTCCCTTGGGCGAGCGGGAACTCACCGCCCGGATCGGGCATCCGCGAGCCGTCGATGGTCAACGAGTTGGGCACGTAGGTCAGGGGAGGTGTCGGTTCGTCTCGGATGACGACCTCATTGGCGGGATGGGAACTCTTGTTCGCCAAGATCAGCGTGACGTGCCCGCGTTGGCCGGGCTCGAGTCGCAACGGAGTGACCTGTTCGGTCAGCCGCACCTTATTGCCGAGGGATCCCCCAGGACACGCTGCATGTCGATCGGGATTGGAGCGATCGCACGCGCGGTCATGGTCGCCGAAGAACCGTCGATGAAGAACAAGACGGCTGAAAACAGGCCGATGCCCAGCGTCATCCCAGCAAGGGCGGTGAGACTACGTCTCGGATTGCGACGCAGGTCGCGCCAGACGTAGCGGCCGATCATGAAACACGTCCGTCTCGCAGATGGATTTGCCGGTCCAGCCGGCCGGCGGCCTCGCGATCGTGGGTCACCATGATCAACGTCGCACCGATCTCGTGCTGCATCCCGAGCAATAGGTCGATCACTCCCACCGCGTTGGCAGCATCGAGAGCCCCCGTCGGTTCGTCGGCGAGAATGATCGCGGGCTGGTGCACGATCGCCCGAGCGACCGCCGCCCGCTGTCGCTGCCCGCCCGAGAGGTGGTCGGGCAGGCGGTAGGCCAGTCCGGCCAGGCCGAGATTGGCGAGCACCGCGAGTGATCGTCCGGTTCCCGAAGGCGTTCCGTTGAGCGCGAGCTGGAGTCCGACGTTTTCCAGCAGGGTGAGAAAGGGCAGCAGATTGTCCGCCTGGTAGACGAACCCGACGTGTGCACGTCGGAAATCGGAGCGATCACGTTCGGACAGCTCCGAGATCTCGGAATCGCCAATCCGCACGCTGCCCGAGGTTGGCAGGGCGAGTCCTCCGATCACCCCGAGAAGCGTTGACTTGCCGCCGCCGCTGGGCCCGGTGATTGCCACGCTCGACCCACTGTCAACAGTGAAGGAAACCCCATTGAGCGCGCGTACCGGACCGCTGGAGGTCTGGTGCTCGACAACCACCGAGTCGACGGTGATCGAGGCATCCACGCTCATGCGGCAACGACCCGACGATCGGCGAGGCGCAGTGAGTGGTGAGCCTGGCGGGCGAGCTGCTCATCGTGGGTCACGTAGAGGACGGTGAGGTTGCGCTCCCGGGAGGCCTTGAAGATCATTTCCATGACGTCCGTGGCGGTCGTGGAGTCGAGTTGGCCCACGACCTCGTCCGCGAGGAGTAGGTCCGGTTCATTGGCAAGCGCAACGCCCACTGCTACGCGTTGCGATTCTCCGCCTGAGAGCTGTCGCGGCAGATGATCCATACGGTGTGCAAGCCCGAGGTCAGACAGTAGTTCTCGAGCCCGTTCGGTGGAACGTCGAACCTGGCCAAATCCAATAGCCAGTTCCACGTTCTCAACGGCGGTCAAAAACGGAATCAGATTGTCGGACTGCAGCACAAAGCCGATCCGATCAGCCCGGAGGTTGGCGCGGGCATCGTCATCGAGCTGATCCATTTGCTGGCCGCCAATGGAGATACGGCCCGTATCGGGACGCATTAGTCCGGCGATGAGCGAAAGCAGGGTTGACTTTCCCGTTCCGGAACGGCCGACAAGGCTTCGTCGGTCTCACCTTCGGGCAGGTCGAGGTTGAGCCCGTCCAGCACGTCAAGCTTGGAGGAACCGCTGCCGTACGACTTCGAGACCGACTCCAGGCGGACGAAGGGCTGGCTCGGAGGTCGGGGTCACGCCCTCTCCCTCCGAGCGCGGTGCATTGCGGGACCATCGCGCTTGATCATCGCGCTTGATCAACGTGTGCTGATCGCGGAGTGATGTCGGCAGCACCGTGGACAATCCGAAATCAGGGACAGCTCCTTCCGCCCAAAATTCCCGTGCGCTTGAGCTACATACGGTACGCGAGCGCCGTAAGAAACTCTTGACTCGATAGTCCAGAAGAGGGCGCAATTCCTCGATAGCGACAATGTCAAGGGAATTCCTGACCGGCGCTTAGATCAGCGCGGCCGTTCTTTGGTGGTCGACGCGTCGGCCGCGATCCAACAGCTGCTCCTGGAACTGAGCCATTCGGCCGCCTGCCGGACGCACGCGCCAGCTGATCCTCGACACCGCCGCGTGGATGCTGCTCGATGATGCAGGCGAGGTCAGGAGCCTGGAAGATATCCAGCGTGCCCTCTGAGTCCGAAATCCGCGCCCTGTCGATACAGGCTGGCGAGTGGTGGTGGGGCGGCGCCGTCGCCGACGGTCAGCTGATGCCGTTTGGCCGGGCTCCACACCGACGCAACGGCCACGTCAGCAGGGTTTGCCGATGACGATCATGGTGGCGCCAATCAGTCGGCACCGTTCCTGGTGTCCAGCGCCGGCAGGTACGTCTGGTCAGAGAGGCCGTTCACATTTGCCTTCGATGGTGATGGGGGGACTCGAACTGGTCGGCCAGGACATGGTCCTGGGCGAGGAGCCGGCCGCTCGTTGGCGTCCGCGTTTCGAGCGGCGGCCGCCAAGCACTTCCTGCGTCGAACCGCACTCCGGGCGAACTGATGTTCACCGCACCGCAGTACAACACCTGGATCGAGATGCCGTACCACCCCACGCAGGAGGCCGTGCTCGATTACGCGCGGGGCGTGCTGGACGCATGGGCCTCCCACCGGGATTGATCATGATCGATGACCGCTGGTCGGTCGACTATGGCAACTGGACCTTCGACCGTACGCGTTTCCCGACGTCCGGCCGAGATGACGCGACAGCTCCACGAACTCGGCTTCTCGGTGATGGTGTGGCTGGTGCCCTTCGTGAGCCCGGACAGCGAGAACTCACGGATGGCTGCGAGCAAGGGCTGGCTGATCAGGGGCCCGGATGGACGAGCCGGTGGTGCGCGAGGTGGTGGAACGGCTACAGCACCGTCCTCGACCTGACCCATCCAGATGCCGTCGGGTGGTTGCGCGGAGCATTGCGCGAGCTCATGGCGAGCGATGGCGTGGACGGGTTCAAGTTCGATGCTGGTGATCTTCCGGCACTATCTGGCCCTGATGACGTAACGATGGCTGGCGACGGCGCGGTCGACCAGTGCGAAGCGTGGGCGCGGCTGGCCACGCGAGTTCAGCTTCAACGAGCTGCGAGCCTGCTGGAAGATGGGCGGCCAGCCGCTCGCGCAGCGGTTGCACGACAAGCCACGGATCTGGGGCCACTGGCGGACTGGCCTCACTGATCCCAGAAGCCATCGCGCAGGGCCTGATCGGGCATTCCTTCAACTGTCCGGACATGGTCGGCGGTGGCGACGCTCAGTTCGTTCCGGGATGGGTCGTCGCTGGACCAGGAGCTCTTCGTTCAGGTTTGCGCAGTGCTCTGCGCTCTTCCCATGATGCAGTTTTCTCTGGCTCCGTGGCGCGTCCTGGACGAACGACACTCTCGCCGCCGTCCTGGCCGCCGTGCAGACGCGCCAGGCGCTGGTGCCCTACCTGTCGACACTTGTTGATCATGCCGCCATCACGGGCGAACCGGATCCTGCGTCCGCTGGCCTACCACTTCCCGGGTTATGAAGCGGTGCACGATGAATTCCTCCTCGGCGAGGAAATCTTGTGCGCACCCGTCTCTGGAACAGGGCGCCGCGACGCGCCGCGTTGTGCTGCCGCCCGGCCGCTGGTTGGGCAGCGATGGATCAGTGACCCCAGGTCCGGCTGAGTTCGTTCTCGATGTCCAACTCGAGTCCCTGCCCTATTGGCGGAGCAGCCTCTAGCTGGATACCACAAGGTCGATCATGACCCAGCCGTTGAAGATCGGCGTTCTTGGCTCCGGCTCTGCCGGACGGACACTCGCGAACGGATTCCTTGATCATGCCCACCGGGTCGCGATCGGCTCTCGTACTCCAGACAAGCTGCGCGACTGGCTGCGCGAAGCCGGCCGGGAGGCACAGGTTGGAACCTTCGCACAGGCAGCCCAGTTCGGCGGAGTTGATTGTCTTGTCCGTCAATGGCCGGGCGGCCGCCGAGGACGTGATCCGACTCGCCGACTTTGACAGCTTCGCTGGCAAGATCGTGCTCGACGCCAGTGACCCGCTCGACTTCTCCTCCGGACGGCCGGGACTGTTCGGTCGGCACCACCGACTCCTTGGGGAGAGCGGGTGCAGCGATTGATCCCCAACGCGCGTACGTGGTCAAGGGCCTCAACATCGTCCAGGCAGACGTCATGATCAACCCAACCTTGACCGGTGGCGAGCCGGACATGTTCATTGCCGGAGACAGCGATGAGGCCAAGCAGACCGTGACAAATCTGCTCGAAGAATTTGGCTGGCCGGTGATCGACAGCGGGTGGCATCGAGAGCGCCCGCTGGTTGGAAGCCCTGAGCCTGGCATGGGTCGTCTATTCGCACCGCACCGGGAAGACACATCACGCCTTCAAGCTCATCGGCAAGTAATGAGACCGCCGGCCGGGTGGATGGCCCGGCCGGCGGAATGTGCGAGTACGACGTGATCTGTAGGCTACGACTCGATCTTCTTGTTGGCGACGATGCCGCTTGGTCAGGATTGCAGCGGTCATCGGCATGTGGTCGGCAGCAGCTGGTGAGCTTGCTCTGGTAGTCGGCCTTGCCCGCGATATCGGCGTCGATTGCGGCGATCAGGGTGTTGACATGTGGCACCAGTTCCTTGGCGACCGCATCGGCAGGCAGCTCGGGGATCACAGAGTTGATCAACTGGCCGAACGACGTCCGGTACTTGTTCAGATCAGCCTTGGCCTTGGCGGCTTGCTTCTCGTTCTCTGGTCGCCTTGCCCAGGGTGTAGTTGACGAAGAATCCGATGTGTTGCCGCCAGGAGGCCAGGAACGGCTTCTCAGCGTCGGGGTAGACCGATCCGAGGGTCTTGGCCAATGCCACGGAGTTCTCATCCAGGGCCTTGACTGCGCCTGCGACCTGCGGATCCTTCAAGTTGCCCTTCTTGTACAGAGCGGTATCGATGGCATTTCCCGCCAGCCACACGTGATCTTGAGCTGCTGGGTGAGCGTCGCCCGGACAGTTGAAGCCGTACCGTCGACGTCGCCCTCAAGGCCCTTGTTCTTGGCAATGCCACCAGCAAGGACATCAGCTGTCATCAGCATGTGACCGGCCGCCATGCTGAGCTTGGTCTGGTAGTCCGGCTTGCCAGCAACGCTGGCGTCGATCGCGGCGAACAGAGGACGCGACATGCGGCTTCAGTTCCTCAGCGACCGCATCGGCGGGCAGCTCTGGGACTACGGAGTTGATCAGCTCGCCGAACGATGTGCGGTACTTGTCAAGATCGGACTTGGCCTTGGCGACCTGCTTGTCGTTCTTGGTTGCCTTGCCCAACGTGTAGTTGACGAAGAATCCGATGTGCTGGCGCCAGGAGGCCAGGAACGGCTTCTCGGCGTCGGGATACACCGATCCGATCGCCTTGGACAGCGCGACCGAGTTGGCGTCGAGAGCCTTGACTGCACCGACGACCTGCGGGTCCTTCAGGTCGCCCTTCTTCTTCACTGCGGTATCGAGCGCATTGCCTGCCAGCCAGACGTGATCATTCAACAGGCTGGTCAGCGCGGCGCGCAGCTCCGCCGCCTGGGTGCTTTCAGGAGATGGAGCCACGACTGGCGTGGCGGCGTGGGCGCCCGATGGGGAGTGGTCCATGGGCGAGCTGGATAGACGGGGACGATGCGCTGCTCGGCACGCCCGCCGGAGCGCCCGTGCCGCTGCTGCAGCCGGCGGCGAGTACGAGTACCGCGGCGGCGGAAATTGAAAAGCGAACCAAACGCTTATTCATGATGAACCTTTCTGTGATGCGCGCAATTGCGCTGAGCTTGAGAAGGCGAGCAAATGAAGTTCTGTTACTTTTGGCGCCTTCGCTGGATGTGGTGTCCGCGACCACCGTGATTGTGGCGTTCATGCCCTGGTGAATGTCGCAGTAGTAGGTGTAAGTGCCGGGTTTTGTGAAGGTGAAGCTGAAGGTTTTGCCTTTTCCGTCAAGCTTGGCGTTGAACATGCCATCCGCTTTCTGGCGAGGACCGCAGTCCGGTGGTCTTGTCGATGCCCATGAAGCGTCCGGAGGTCACCGTGTGCGTGATGGGTTCGTCGTTGCGCCAGGTGACCGTTTCACCTACCTTTCACGGTGGTCGTTGAGGGGTTGAACATCAGCGAGCTCAGATTGATCACCGGGCCTGCAGGCGCCGATGGCGCGGATGTCGTGCTGGCGGGAACCGTCGGCGCCGACTCCGGCGCTGGCGCTACAGCCGGCCAGACCGCCTGCAGCGATGAGCAGGGCAGCAGCGCCAAGAACGACCCTGTGACGTGCGGTTTGATTTTCTGCGATATCCACGCCTGCTATTCGTCATGACGGAATGCGCGGATGGGTGATTTTTCGCAATCGTTCTCTGGCTGAGCACAACATGAGACCGGGTCAATGAACCGAACCAATCCGAAACGGCTTTGAATACGAAATAGATAGGCTCCGGCTACGAAACACAACCTTCCCGGCCAACGCTGCGGTAACCCCTGCGTGTTTGATCGTCAGCCGTCCGGTTACCGTGCGGCTATGACGACGAACGACTACGCAGAGCCGGCCGCTGCTTTGGCCGGCGGCCCCATGCCGCTACTCGGATTCGGCACCTGGCAAATCAGCAATCGCGAGGCAAGACAGGCCACCGCTCAGCGCGCTCGATGCGGGATACCGGCACATCGACACCGCGACGATGTACCGCAACGAGGAGGGCATCGGGAAGGCCTTGGATTCCGCTGCGGTTGATCGGAAGTCGGTGTTCGTCACGACGAAGCTGCCGCCCCAGCATGCCGGTCGGGAGCGTCGGACCCTGCAGGAGAGCCTGACCAAACTGCGCCTGGACTATGTCGATCTTTGGCTTGTGCATTGGCCACCCAACGGGCGGGCGGCGCCTCAGGTCTGGGAGCAGCTCGTCAAGGCGCAGCAGGACAGCCTTGCAAGGGCCATCGGCGTCAGCAACTACCACTTCGCCAGATTGATGAGCTGGACCAAGGCAACCGGAGCGACGCCGCAGGTCAACCAGATCCGATGGGGTCCACCGCTCTACGATCCGGACATGGCCGCTGGACTGGAGCAGCGGGGCATAGTCCTGGAGGGATACAGCCCATTCAAGGTGAGCAATCTGCGCGATCCGATCCTGGTTTCGATCGCCGGTCGACATGACGCAACCGCAGCTCAGGTGATCGTTGCTGGCACATCGCCCACGGTTTCGTCGTGATTCCCAAGTCCGTACGCCGTGAACGCATTGTCGGCAACGCCGAAGGCGCTCGAATCCCGATCGCCGAGGAGGTCGCTGGCATTGATCGTCTTTCCGTCGTTGATCCTGGCGCACTGATAGGTTACGCGGCGGCTACGCTCGGGCTTCCATTGGCCCACCCGGGTGATGCGCGTCGCCGCTCGAGGATCTTCGACAGCTGATGCTGATCTTGATGCGCTGATGGACAAGGTGGTGCGCTGGAGAAGCTCCACCGCGGGCGGTGTTAGCCGCTGGGTGAGCGACCAGGAAAGCGAAATCGCGTCACTCTCGGCTTGATGATCACCTTCGAGGTCCTGCTCGTCGAGAGGTTCGGCAGCGCGAGGCAGGTGGCAAGGGGATGCGCGCCGGGCGGAACCTGAGCGGCGTCCGGATCCATCGTCTGCAAGGAGGCAGCATGTCCGCTCGAGCTGGTGATCTTGGATTACAGCTGATCATCCTGTTGCGCAACGCCTGCTCAGCTCAACGGAGCTACCCAGCTTGCCTATATAGCTGGCTGGGACGGCACGCTGCGGACCATCCCCGATCTGGATCCCGCTGGGACGGCACAGGACATCGTTCTGGCACACCGCCGCGCGCTGCCTCCCAAGCTCGCTGCACTGCGCGCCAACCGCCCGATGTTGCAGAAACCATCGGCGAGCATGCCTGGCCCTTACAAAGATCCTTTACGTTCTGGGGCGTCGCGTCTGTGAGAGTGCTCGACGACGTATCCCCGGAGTACTGCCGCCGCAGCCGAACGCTACTTCCGGGCCCGAGCAGGGGAGGCGTGGGCAGACCAGTTGCGAGGCCAGCCGATCGCGCGGATCCGGGCGGCGCCTCCAGTGGGCCAATCTGAGATCGATTTCGAAGACGCGATTCCCGACCGCGCTCGCTGCCCGGACGGGCCGAGCTTGGCTGGTCGACGGCGTCGCGTCCGCGCTGGACGAGCAGCGGATCAGCAGGGTAGACGACCGTCGAATCCCTGTCCTCGTAGTCGAACTGGTTCAGGAAGAACCGCATGGCGTTGATCCGGGCGCGCTTCTTGTCGTTGCTCTTGATCGAGGTCCACGGCGCGTAGTCGGTGTCCGGTGTGCCAGCAGCATCGCTTCCTTGGCGTCGGTGTAGGCGTCCCAGCGGTCGAGGGATTCGATGTCCATCGGCGAAGCTTCCAGCGCCGCACCGGGATCGATCTGACGGATGGCGAACCGGGTGCGCTGCTCCTGCTGGGTGACCGAAAACCACAGCTTCGTCAGCGAGAAGCCGCTCTCGACCAGCATCTCCTCGAACAGCGGCGCATGCTGGAGGAACTGCTTGTACTCCTCGTCGGTGCAGAAGCCCATCACCCGCTCGACCCCGGCCCGGTTGTACCAGGAGCGGTCGAAGAGCACGATCTCGCCCGCGGTCGGCAGGTGCGCGACGTAGCGGTGGAAATACCACTGGCCGCGCTCGGTCTCGGTCGGCTTGGTCAGCGCAACCACTCGGGCGCGCACGCGGATTGAGGTGCTCCATGAACCGCTTGATCGTGCCGCCCTTGCCGGCCGCGTCCCGGCCCTCGAACAAGATCACGTGCTTGGTGCCTGGTCTCCTGCGCCCAGTCCTGGAACTTCAGCAGCTCGATCTGCAGCCGGTACTTCTCCTCTTCGTAGTCATCGCGGTCCATCCGCTCCTCGTACGGGTAGTCGGCGCGCCAGGTTTCGATCGGGTTGCCGCCCGGATCGATCAGATCGGGATCCGAACCGTGCTCGTCGTGGCGGACGGTATAGCCGTCACGAATGAGCTCGCTCAAGGTACTCACGCGAAGTTCTCGATGATCATCGTGCTACTCCTCGTCGGATGACCTGCGGGCGCTGAATATGGCGCATGCGAAGAGAATGGCATAGAGGGTCTGGTTCCGGCGATCGCAATCTGCCAGTCGAGTTCGACGCTAACGGCCCAAAACTTGGGACCGCCGACTGTGTCGTAGGAACTGCAATCGGGTAGGTCAGCACATGGGCCGACCACGCCCCGCCTAGCGCCAAGGAGTGAAGATGCCAACCGTTCCCTCACTTGTCATGAACAAACGAGTCGAGGATTCCGCAGCTGGGCTTCGGGGTCTTCCTTAGTTCCACCGACGAAACCGAGAAGGTCGTCGCCGAGGCGCTCAGTGCCGGATATCGACTGATCGATACAGCGCAGGCTACCGGAACGAGGAGGGTGTAGGTGCCGCGATTGCCTCAGCCGGTGTTCCTCGAGGAGCTGTTCATCACCACGAAGTTGAGAAACAACAGCAAGCAGGGCTACGACACAACCCCGGCAGCCTTCGACGAGAGCATGAACAAGCTCAACCTGGACGTTTTGGATCTCTTCCTCATCCACTGGCCACCGCCAATGTTCGATCAGTACGGAGACGTGGCGGGCCTTCGAACGTCTGCTTCCTCGCCGATGAGCGGGTGCGGTCCATCGAGCGGTCGAACTTCGAGATTGAACACCTTAGAGCGGCTCATCGCCGAAACCGATGTGACGCCGTCCGTGAACCAAGTTGAGCTCCACCCCGAGTTCCTCAAGAGGAGCTACGTGAGTTCCATGCTCAGCACGGGATCTTGACGGAGTCATGGGGAATTTCGACAGGAAAGTAATCTTGAGAACCCTTACATCGTCGAGGTCGCTCAGCGGAAGAGCCGTACGCCGGCGCAGGTCGTGCTGCGATGGCACGTTGAGCTTGGCAATGTGGTGATCCCCAAGTCCGTCCACCTCCTGATCAGAATGGGGGAGAACATCGACGTCTTCGATTTCGAGTCGACAAGGCCGACATGCAAGCCGTAGCGCGAGGTACGGACCGGATCGGCGGATCGGGCGGCGATCCGAATACCTTCGACATGCGTTGACCCTGACTGTCGAGCGACAATTGTCGGGCGGACCGTGCCGTGGTTCTCATGCACCCGGCGTTGAGCCCCGCTTCCCAGCGCGCTGGCTGGCTGGCGGTCACTTCCTGCCGGTGTCTGGCAGCGGTGTTGGCTGGCATTAGATCTGCAGTGCCGACATCCCGCTGAGGTCGAGCCACAGCGCGTCCGGCGTACGAACTCGCATCAGCACGTCCTCGCAACCCGGACAGCGACCCACCAAGCCCGGCTCCGGGGCCGTACACCCGAAAGGTGGCCACGCGGGAGGACGTACCACAGCTGCGGCATCTGACCGATCGCCGTAGTCACCTCGACCGCGAACACCTCCGAGTGGACCCGCCAGCGCGTTGCCGTCGTAGGCCACCGGCTGTCCGTCTGCTCATCCCATCTCATTGCCACCTCCTGTCATGGGGCCGCTAGGCCCGAACCGCTCTGTCTTGATCTTGGCCGGGTCGTGCCCCAGGACGACCAAGCAGATCCGACGACGGCCTCGACGAACCGGTCGGCCCGCAGACGTAGCAGCTCGGCTCCACGCCCGGCAGGCCCAGCCGTGTGAGACAAGTCGTCTGACGCTGATCCGCCCGGCCGGCCGTGGCATCACCCTCCGGTGCGGTTCGCGTGTAAGGACAACGTGACGCCGAGCCCGCCGTCCTCGCTAACGCCGCGCCGCCGCAGTTCGCGATCGTAGATCTGATCTTCGGGAGCACGCACGCGAGTAGATGAGCCGGAACGGTGCGGCGGTTGACTCCATCGCGAGTCCGGATCATCGCCATCAGCGGTACGACCCCCGACCCGCCTGCCACCAACAGCACCGGTTCGTCGTCCTCGGGCTGCCACACGAACCAACCGCCGACCGGTCCGCGCACCTCGACCGAGTCACCGGACGCGGCCTCGTCGACGAGATAGCTCGACACCTCGCCGTCGGGCACCCGCTTGCACGGTGATCTCGATGCGTTCGCCGTCCGCAGGTCGCGGCCAAGCGAGTAGCTACGGGCCGCCTGGTAGCCGTCTGGCGCGGTGTAGGCGTACGTCGACGTGCTGCCCAGCCAGATGCCCGGGCCATCCGGCACCTCGAGAACCAGAGCGTGCTGGCGCTCGCCGTCTCCGTACGCGGCGCTCGACGAGAACGGCGCGGCGCGCCAGGCGCGGCGGACCTTCGGTCCCCTGATACCGCTGCTCGCGCCATGGGTCGCCGTAGTCGTGGTAGCCGAGTTGCTCCGCAGAAGCCGGGGGAGTCCCGCAGCATCAGGCTCGATGCCCCGCACCCACTTGGCCGACTTCCAGAGGTACAGGTGCGGGACCAGCAGTCGTGCGGGTCCGCCGTGCTCAGGGGCAAGATCTCGCCGTCGTACTCGTAGGCGACCCAGGCTTTGCCGTCGAGCAGATCCTCCAGCGGCAAGGTTCGTGGTGTAGCCGCCGTAACTGTGGGCCATGCGCGTAAGTCGGCCGCGGTCTCGACATCGCGCGAGCAGGTGTCGAGGAGACTCCGCGCCAGGTCCGTATCCAGCTTGGACCAACGCGTCACGCAGTGAATGTCGACTGTGATCGACTCCGCTGGCGAAGCGCATCAGCTCAGTCCAACTCCACCGACGGAGTGTCGCCCGGCTCAGTGGTGATCGGTGAACTCCCAGGCGTCCAGCGGGATGCGAGGCGTCGGTCCTGCGGATAGCGACCGGGAAATCCTTGGTGAGGTACTGGCCGGGCGGCAGCTGCCGGCTCGCTGTCACGCCGTCCGCCCACCGAAGCCTCTGGTGATGATGCCCATCGGCGCCCTCCCTTTTGCGGTCGGCTTGGCACCAACCTTGGCACTGTGCCGGGGGTTGTGGCCAGGCCGTGGCTCATGCCTGCGCCACCGCCCCCTCCAATCCCAACGACCTGGAAGGTAACTCGATGAGCGCAATACCCGTTGCCTCGTCCACGGCCTCTGGTTTGCGAATGGCGACCAGCTGAACCCGTGGATCGAGCTGCGGTTCCGGAGGCCGGATACGCCCCCATCGCTCCAGGCTGGCCGGGAGAGCCGGACACGGTGGCCGAAGCGCGTGAACACCCTGAAAACGTGGCCAACATCGGCATCAACGACGTCACGGGTCACTACGCCGACATCATTGACGGCTCGCCGAGCAGCCAGTGATCATCGGCCATTCCTTCGGCGGGCTCATCGCTGAGAAGCTGCTCGGCCAGGATGTCGGTAGAGCCGCCGTTGCGTAGATTGACCCCGCCCAAATCAAAGGCGCGTCCTTCCGCTACCGCTCAGTTGCGTTCCGGATTTCCCGCTTTGGGCAACCCGACGAACCTACACAAGGCCGTTTCTTTGACGGAAGGGCGTTTCGCATGGATTCGGCAATCTTTGAGCGAGGAGGGAGTCCAACGCGCTGTACGAGAAGTGGACCATCCCATCGCCTGCTAGGCCTTTGTTCCAGGCAGTCGCCAATTTCGTCATGCACCCCAGGCCAGGGTCAACACCGCCAACGAGGACAGGGGGCCGCTGCTGTTGATTTCCGGTCTCGAAGATCACACCGTTCCTGACGTGGTCACTCGATCCACGTTGAAACAGTATCGGGACTCAACTGCGGTCACAGAACTCAAGCAGTTCGGAAAGCTCGTGGCCACGATGCAATCATCTGATAGCGTCATGGAGTGGTGGTAGCCGGGGCCGCTGATTGGCTCATGAAGGGACCAGAAGCAGTCCGCAAACCCGAATACGTCAGCCTAGGCACCTTTCCCACGCAGTATTGCTGCCTGAGATCAGCCCCGTCAGGTATAGCGCCTGCCGAACTCCTCAGGCTCCAGACCAACGCGTCGCTCCACCAGCTGCTTCTGGCCCAGATCATGGCTTGCCGGTGTCCGAAGAGACCAGGCAGTCCGCCTCGTGTGAGTAGCACGGTACGGCGGCCGGGCCTGATGTCGTTGCCGCGTACCGATGCTACGAGACCGGCAAGAGCGCGCCTGTGTAGAAGGATCCGGTGATGCCCCCGGTTCGCGCGGCAAGGACAATGGCATTCGACCCCAGCCGAGAGCTCTGAGTAGCCGTTGCCCACTTCTGGTCGAGTCCGCAGCTTCGGGACACTGCCATGTGCCGACAGTCCAGGTTGACGAGTTCTGTCACGGTTACGACAGGGTCGGAGACTGCGCCGCACCGACACCGAAAGTACGCGATCAGCGCCTAGCACATGAACCAGGCCACTCATGGTTCCACCCGATCCGACGGCCACGACGATCGTGTCGAGATCCGGCGCCTGCTCCAACAGCTCCAGACCTCCATCGACGTACCCCTGCGCACCGAGCACACTCGACCCGCCGAACGGAATCACTGCGGAAATGATCCGAACGCACGCTCAGCGATGTTTCGACTGCTTCATCGATCTGCCCGCGGGTCAGATCGCCGACGCGGACCACGCTTGCCCGAGAATGCCGTCGAGAGCGAGGTTGCCTGACTCCGATGCCGACGCTCCCGGCCAGACCAGGACGACCTTCAAGCGAAGCCTTGCGCCGACCGCCGCGGCAGCCGCGGCGCTGTTTGCGGCGCTCCGCTCGTCACCAGCGTTGCTGCGCCTTGGGCCAACGCCGCCAAAAACCAGACCAGCCATTCCAGCTTGCGTACCTTGTTGCGCCACCCCCGCCGAGTCCGGTGAGGTCATCGCGTTTGATCCACAGTCGTCTTCGCCGAGACCCAAGTGCGACCGCAAGCTGGCGAGGCGCTCGCTCCAACGGCGTGGGCCAGCTGGTTAACTCGACCCGACTCCAGCGTTTACTCTCGGTCATCCTGCGGCAACCTTTCCGCGACAATCTTTCGTGGCGATATCGATTCTGCGACCAATCGGATTGCGGCTCGCCCTGACTGGCATGGCCGCGGTGTACCGGCCCGACTCTGAAATAGCTGCGCGGAATTACCCATCTGAGTGCGGTGTGCCGGTGAGTCTTTGGCTTTGCTGCGGTCTAATTTCGGTATGGACGCAACGAACCTTGCTGGATTTTACGACTTGCCATTACTCGACTGGTTCAGATCGAAGCTGGGCTGGACAAAGGAAGTATCACCCAGGTGCGAACTCAGGCGGTCCCTTAACCGCCACACATGCTGGTTGACCACGATCAACGCGGACGGCAGCCCACACGTCACGTGGGAATTGGCGCCCTTTGGGCTGACGGCTCGTTCTGTTCGAAACCGGCGGCTTACGCGCAAAGGGCAAAGAACCTCGCTCGAGACCCTCGCTGTTCTCAGCGTCGCTACCCATGACTTCGATCTCGTTGTCGAAGGCACTGGCAGCAAGATCTCCGATCCGCAAAACCGTGGTGGCCATGGCCCGCTGGGCGGCTGCTGGATGGCCTGCCCGGGCTGATGACAGCGGCCAAGCCCTCACGGCTGATTTCAGCGCTCCATCGGCGGGACCACCCTGGTTTGTCTATCGCATCGATGCCCGAACCGCCACGGCGCTGGCCACAATTGCGCTTGGTGGCGGTGCAAACCTTTCGCTGGCGGTTCTGACTACTGTTCCGGCATGGAGCCAGGCACCCGTCGTGAGCACGTTCATCTTTGTGCACGGGGCCTGGCATGGCGCTTGGTGCTGGAGTCGGCTCGTTCCAGAGGTGGAGGCGCGAGGTCATCGGTCGGTTGTTTGCTCCGTCGACGACGGTGATGCGACCTTTCCGACCGCGTGCAGATGTTGTGCTTTTCGTCGCGACCGGCGAGATTCGGACGACGCTGTATTGTCACCGCTTGGGGCGATGGTGTGCTGCCCGCGCAGCACGGCCCGCGTCTCTTCTTGATATTCCTCTGCGGCGTACTCCCGAACGTCGATGGCCGGCCTTGGGATGACTCTCGCCGCACATGGGTCGACCGGGGGCCTACGCAACCAGGTGAGACGCTGGTGGATGGGACCAGCGTGTTCCGGACGATCCGCTACGCCGATCCAATCGCGGCGTCGCGCCAACTCTGGAACTGGCCCACGTCGTCGACTACCACTGCGTACGGCTGCAAGGCGATCATCTTCGCATCGTCGGAGGTGTTCCGGCCGGTAAACAGATACACCTTGATGTTGGCCTGGCGGTAGCTGCGCGCAACATCGGCTGGGATTGTGAGCTTGGCGTTGACAGCCGTGCCGACCTTCTTGATCGTCGACACCGACGGCCAGCCCCCAGTCCCTGAGGTGCCCAGCGCGTAGCTGATCGTGTGGCTTGCGATCAGCGACATCGCAGCTTCTGATCTTGTTCAGCGCATCAAGCCGGCTGGCGGTTGCCTGCAGCTGGACCCTGGAATTCTTGATCGCGTCCCACAACTGTTTTGCCTGGGCGTCGGTGATCCGAGAAACCTTGATCTCCAGGGCGAACGACTTTCCGACTGAGTTGCCGTAGCTGAGCAGGTCGACCAAGCGCAGCAGCTTCTGGCCACCGACATCGGTGCGACATTTGTCGCGGATTGCGGACCACAGCCACGACGAGACGTTGCCCGTGCAGTTTGTTGTCCGATTGAGTGTGGCATCGTGCAACATCACCATCGTCCCGACGCTGTCAGAGTCAGGTCCATCCTTGGTCCAGCGAATGTCCCCATCCAGGATGTCTGCGCGGTTCTTCACTGCGTACTGATATGCAGGCAGCGTGCCTTCGCCTAGTTTCGAGGTCCTCGCGCCACGGTGAGCCACGATGAGTTCCTCCATGGAATCGGCGTACGCGATATGGGCTGCGAACACCAAAGCAAGTCCACCGGCGACGACACACGCACAGCGCACGCAGACGATTTCTCATGGCTCTCCTCGCTAGGGAAGGGGAGTTCCGCAGAGCTGCGAGCATCGGCATTGCGCGAGCAGCTCCCGGAAAACTTGAGCGCGAGCGCGCCACTCTAACTAGACGGCGGCAATCCAGCGCAAACCGACACGCCGCCGAAGTCGGCAACTGTTATCTGGGACAACTAGCCTGAAATCACGAGAATTCGCGAGACAGTTATCCACGTCCGGCGTATCGAGCTGCCTCTCAATTTTGGCCGAGTTAGCCGTTTGAGCCTGAACCTTGTGCCATCAGGGAAGCCAGATTGCGTATCGCAACATCCCCAGCCTTCGACGACCGAATCGACAGTATTGAATCTCGGCGGCGTAGGCCGGCTCGGCGTTGAAACTGTGTGTCCGAACCCTCTTGACTCAGGTTGAACGCATTGGACAAACTCTCTTGTCGTCATCGCTCAGCTTGTCTAGCAGCTGTCCGAGGCGCTCTTTGCCATCCTCTGCCGACTGCGCCCCGAGAGCCTTCAGAAGCGTTGGACTGGCTTCAAGTTTCGCCAAGCTAAGTCCACCAGCCGTCCGGAGATTCTGGAGTTCGCTAATCAGCTCATCGTCTGCCATGTCGGCAGTCTAACGAGATGCCCCCCACAGATTCGCCCGAGGCAAAACCTGGGTGGCCGACGCAAAAGGGTGCGCGCCAAATGGTGGGACGCGACAATGCGCAAGGAGATCACCCCGTGGCGGTTACGAGATAACGTCCGTACGCGTCCACGGTGCTGAAGCCTCGGATAGTCAGGTTCCAGCGCTACGCAGGTGAAGATCTCGCGTGCCTGATCGAGGTGCATTGTCGACGGACGTTCCTGCCGCCATCGGGCAAACTCCACCTCGACGAGGGGAGTCGACCAGTTGTCGCGTGACGCGTCGGCCATCAGACAACGGGATGCCGTAGTGCAACCACTGCCACACCTGCGACCGGGCGATCTCGACTGTGGCCGCATCCTCCATCAGGTGGTCGATCGCCACGGCGCCATTGCCGCCTACTGGCACGCCAGGCATCCGAGGTAGCCCAGAGACACACCGCACATTGGCTCGCAGCCCGGCCTCGGTGACATTACCGATGGCCGTCTCCACCGCAAGGAGATCCGCGGCTGAAACCTCCACGTCATCGCGCACGCGGTCCAGCTGGTTTGGGTGCTGACCCAAGACCTCGTCGAAAACCGCTGCTGCAGATCGGAACAAGGTCGGGATGGGCAACCCACGACCCGTCGAAACCGTCGTTGGCCTCCCGGTCTTTGTCGCGCGCGCACCTTGTCAAACGCCAGCTCAGTTGCCGTCTCGTCACGTCGATCAGGTACGAACGCGGCCATCCCGCCGATCGCATGCGCGCCGCGCCGGTGACAGGTCGCGACGAGCAGCTCCGTGTAGGCGCGCATGAACGGCTGCCGTCATCGTCACCTGCGAGGCGATCGGGCAGCACGAAGCGCCGTCCGGCGTACGGAACTTCTTGATGCAAGCTGAAGATGTAGTCCCAGCGCCGCGCGTTGAGCCCGGCAGAGTGCTCGCGCAGTTCGTAGAGGATCTCGTCCATCTCGAAGGCGGCGGCGATGGTCTCGATGAGCACGGTGGCGCCGATGGCCATCCGAAATCCTGCTCGTTCTGCGCCGAGGAGACGACGTCGTTCCACAGCCGGGCCTCGAGGTGACTTTCCAGTCTTCGGCAGGTAGAAATACGGTCCGCTGCCACGATCCAGCTGGCGCCTGGCGCAATGGAAGAGAGTAGAGCCCGAAGTCGACCAGGCTTCCCGGACATGGGCTTCCACGTTGACCAGAATGTGATTCTCGGTAAATGCCAACCGCGTGGCGCGCACGACGATGGTGGGTATTTCCTCACCTAGACGATATTCCTCGCCAGAGTCGGCAGTGAAGCATGTCACGCCGATCAAGAGCATCGCATGAGATTCAGCTGACCGGTGACGATGTTGTGCCACGTCGGTGACGTTGGCGTCTTCAAAAGTCGGCAAGCCACACTTTGGGCGCCAGAGTTCAATGCGTTCACGGTCATGGACCGGGTTGTCGGTCCCGTCATCTCGACGCGGCGGTCCTCCAAGCCTGGAGCTGGGGAGCGACGCGCCAATCCGCGTCTTCCCGAATGTTGCTTGGTTTCGGCAAGAAAGTCGGGATCGTCACCGGCGGCAACGCGGGCGCGGCGCTCCTCCCGCGCTGCCAGCCGGTCGTGGCGACGTTCTTCGAACGTGTTGTGCAAGCGATGGAGAAACGTCAGCGCCTCAGGAGTAAGAACTTCGTCGTAGCGCTCGCCCGGAGGCCCCAACGACGCGGATGCCGTCGCTGGGGTTCCATGTCGATTCCTCTGCGTTAGTGGAATTGTTCGGCCTCGGTCGAGCCGACGAGAGCAAGAGTGTCGCTGTTCGGTTTGAGCGCAGAGCTCACGAGGTCAAAGTAGCCTGTGCCCACTTCCCGCTGGTGCTTGACCGCGGTGTAGCCGCGTTCGGTGGCAGCGAACTCGGCCTGCTGCAAGTCGACGTACGCGGTCATCCCATCGCGCGCATAGCCATAAGCACAGGTCGAACATCGACAAGGTTGAGCGCGTGGAAGCCCGCAAGCGTAATGAACTGGAATGCGTAACCCATCGCGGCCAGTTCGCGTTGGAACTTCGCGATGGCGGAGTCGTCGAGTGCGGCCTTCCAGTTGAACGACGGCGAGCAGTTGTACGCGAGCAGCTTGTCCGGAAACTCTCGGTGCAGAGCTTCGGCGTAGTCTCGCGCGAAGTCGAGGTCCGGCGTGCCGGTTTCGCACCCAGATCAGATCGGCGTACGGCGCGTAGGCCAGGCCGCGCGGAGATCGCCGCATCGATTCCGCCGCGAACGCGGAAGAAGCCCTCGGCGGTGCGTTCGCCGGTGCAGAAGCGCGCGTCTCGTTCGTCGACGTCGCTGGTGAGCAGCGTGGCGCGCGAGTGCATCAGTGCGCGCAATGATGATGCTCGGAACGCCACATGATGTCGGCCGCCAGCCGCGCGGCGTTGAGCGTACGGAATGTGTTGTCCGGTCGGGATGAGAACCTTTGCCGCCGAGGTGTCCGCACTTCTTCTCGGAAGCGAGCTGGTCTTCCCAGTGCACGCCTGCCGCACCGGCCTCGATCATGCCCTTCATGAGCTCGAAGGCGTTGAGCGGGCCGCCGAAACCGGCCTCCGCGTCAGCGACGATGGGCGCCAGCCAGTCCCGTCCCGTTATCGCCCTCCGACCACGCGATCTGATCGGCGCGCAGCAGCGCGTTGTTGATGCGCCGCACGACCGCCGGAACCGAATTGGCCGGGTAGAGGCTCTGGTCGGGATACGTGTGGCCGGCGAGGTTGGCGTCGGCGGCCACCTGCCACCCGGAGAGATAGATGGCTTGCAGCCCGGCCTTGACCATCTGTACAGCCTGGTTGCCGGTGAGGGCTCCGAGCGCCGCGACGTAGTCCTCGGTCTGGAGCAGATGCCACAGCCGCTCCGCGCCGCGGCGGGCGAGCGTGTGCTCCTCGTGGACGGTGCCGCGTAGGCGGACTACGTCGTCCGCGGAATAGGTACGCGCTATGCCGTGCCAGCGTGGCGACGTCGCCCAGTCAAGGGCGATGTCCTCTGCGGTCGGCAACGCCGTATGAGTGCCAAGATGAGTCTGCGTCTCGGTCATACGCCCTTCTCCTGCGGAGTGCTGCTTACGCCCTACCGGCGATCGGTCGCAGGCACTATGAATAAACCATTGCCGCAACTACGCAGCAGTCTTCAATGCACCTGTGCCTGAAAGATCAGCGATTCTTTCGCTATGGTGAATGTCATGACAGATCTCGAGGTCGCTCCAGCTCCCATGGATTTTCTGGCGCTCGGCCGCCGGTTGCGGCATTACCGCCAGGCGAAGGGGCTGACGCTCGATGAGATCGGTGCCGCCGTAGGCCGGGCTCCAGAGTCATCTTTCGCTCATCGAAAACGGTCGACGCGAACCCAAGCTGTCCCTGCTGCGGGCACTTGCGACGACGCTCGGCGTTCCGCTCCCGGACCTGCTTGCCGCCGAGCCGCCGAGCCGACGCGCTGCGCTGGAGATCACTCTCGAACGCGCGCAGCAAGTGATCGCTGTATCAATCACTGGGTTTGCCCCATGTCCATGCAGGTCGCCGTCTTCCCATCGAAGCCCTCAGAGGCGCTCGTCGGCTTGTACGAAGAGCTCGTGCGCCGGGCGAGCGAGCATGCGGCAACGCCAGAAGAAGCGCGCCGTGCAAATGCGGAACTTCGTGCACAGATGCGCGAACGAGGCAACTACTACCCCGAGATCGAAAGCGACCCGCCCAGACGGTTCTGAATGCCGTCGATCACCATGGCGGCCCGCTCGCAGCGCGTCATGGTCCAGATGGCCGAACACCTCGGTTTTGAGCTGCACTATGTGCCTGACCTGCCGTTGTCCACGCGTTCGATTGCCGACCTGCGCAACAGGCGGATCTATCTGCCTCAGGTCCAGGCTCCGGGAGGTCATGACGTACGGCTCCATGTCCTGCAAATGCTCGGCCACGTCGTTCTTGGCCATGCCGAACCCAAGGACTATCCCGACTTTCTCCGGCAACGCGTCGAGGTCAACTACTTCGCCGCGGCGCTTCGTGTCCCGGAGCAAGCGGCTGTTGATCTTTTGCAGACAGCCAAGAAAGAACGACAGCTTGCGATCGAGGACCTGCGCGACGCGTTCGCGGTCTCTCATCAGACGGCGGCACACCGGTTCACCAACCTGGCGACGCACCACCTGGGATTGCCCGTACATTTCATGCGCGTTCACGAGAATGGCGTGATTTACAAGGCGTACGAGAACGACGGCGTCAGTTCTTCCACCGATGTCCTGGGTGCGATCGAGGGGCAGCCGGTCTGCCGCAAGTGGACCGCCTACGCGGTTTTCGACGTGCCCGACCGGTCAGGCGCGTACTCGCAATACACGGACACGCCGCGTGGCACATATTGGTGCACGGCTCAAGCGGAAGCGACGAACGACGGCGTGTTCTCGGTCAGCCTTGGCGTGCCGTACGCGCACGTGAAATGGTTCCGTGGCCGGGAGACCACGGCACGGGCGAAGTCGCTGTGTCCTGACCCGGATTGCTGCCGGCGCCCGCCCGCCGCGCTTGCCGCTCGCTGGTCCAAGCAGGCTTGGCCCAGCGCCCGGGCACATTCCCACCTGTTGGCTGCTCTCCCGCCGGGCACGTTTCCCGGTGTCGACGACACCGATGTGTTCACGTTCCTCGAACGGCACGCACCGGCGGACGATTCCACCGGCGAGGAGAGCACACAACGCACGCAGGCGGTTTCTCATCGCTCTCCTCGCGAGGGAGGCTGCAACACGCTCGCCAGGAACCGAGCTCGTTCTAGCTCGCCGAGTCCGGCTGACCGTGCACGTACGATCGCCTCCGGCCCGGCCGCTGACCTGCAGCTTGCCGAAGATGCTGGAGATGTGGCTGCTGATCGTGTTGGTGGATAGCCCAAGCTTGGCCGCGATGGCTCAGTTCGATAGCCCCGAGGCGATCAATTCCAGAACCTCACGTTCTCGACGGGTCAACTCGTAAAGGCGGACTGCCGCGGGGCGCTCAGAGCCTCGAAGCGCGCGCCGCGCGAGGCCGGGTCCGAAGATCGCCTCACCAGCAGCGACAGCCGCTAATCGCCCGCACCAGATCAGTCTGCCTCCGCACCCTTGAGTACATAGCCCAATGCGCCAGCGCGCACTGCGCCCAAGATCGACTCATCATCGTCGTACATGGTCAGCATCAAGATCTTGACCGACGGCGCCGCCTTGGCGAGGTTGCGCACCACCTCGATGCCACTGAGATCAGGAATCCAATGTCCAGGACGAGTAGATCAGGGCTTGAGAAGTATGGCCTCGCGAATCGCATCGGCTCCCAGTGCTCGCGGTGCCGACCGAGTTCGTATCCCTCCATCGAGGAGCAGCGCGCGGAGGCCTTCGCGCACCATCGCATGATCATCGGCGATCAATACGTGTGATCATGAACCCTCCAATGGGAGTGCCACTCGGACCTCGCCTCCAGCTTCAGTTGGGCCAGCGCTCATCCGGCCGCCAGGGCTGCTGCCCGCTCCCGCATCGACGACAATCCGATTCCGGGCGCCCACGGCGCATCCGCCGTGCCATCGTCGGTGATTTTCATCTGCAGCGTGATTGTCATCGATCCACAGTGAGATGGACGCCGAATCGGCGTGGGCGTGCCGCAGCACGTTGGTCAGCGACTCGGTGGCTGCGCGGTACGCGGCTACCTCGACCGCCTCATGCAGCTGGCCAAGATCAGCAACTCCATCGGAGGTGAATTGGAGCCGTGGCCCGCTGAGGGGTCTGTACCGAGTCAACGTAATCCTGCAAGGCTCCGACCAGGCCGCGGCCGTCCAGCACGGGCGGGCGCAACTCGTCCACCAAACCGCGAACGTCGGTGATAGCAGCGGCGACGTTTCGCTCAAGCTCCCAGAAGCAATTCGGCGGATTTGGCAGGTTCCGCGGTAGCGAAGCCGCCTGGCCGCCGCAGCCTTCAACATCACACCAGTAAGCGCCGGTCCAAGGCCGTCATGCAGATCTCGCCGCAATCGCTGGCGCTCCTCCTCCCGGGCGTTGATGAGATCGGATCGGGATTGGACAAGTTCGTCGGCGAGCTGGGTGGCCTGTGAGCGCGACCGCGAGCAGGTCAGCAAGCAGGGCAACGATGCGCTGGTCGGCCTTGGACAACTTCCGTTCGCCAGTCCGTGGGTTGATCAGCAGCTCCCCGATCTCCGTTGTTCCCCGCCGCAGTGGCGCTACGTAGGGCTCATCCATGTGCGCTGAGCTTGTCCGGAGCGTGCCCTTCGACAAGCTCAGGCGCGTGTCGGAGAGCTCTCCAATCTTCGCAATCACGGTGCCGTTCACCCGGATACGCCGCAGCTGGCACCCGGAGGGTTTCACACAGCGCGGATAGAGCGCCCTCAAGTCCGGTGCCGCCCGAAGCATGCTGTCCGAGGCGGCTGCCGACCTCGGCCACTGCTCTTGCCGGATCTTGCCGCGAGCCGTAGAACAGCCGGTCGACCCGGCGTTGCAGCCATACCCGCAGGGATTGAAGATTGCGGCCAACGCCAGCACGATGATCGCGGGACTCCGCAGCAGTCCGCCCGCGGCCGAGCACGACGATCCAGCAAGGTGATCAGTCCCAGATAGGCAGCGATCACCATCGCGGACAGCAACAGATAGAGGGCAAAACGGGAGACCACCAGCCGGATGTCGAGGAGCTGATAGCCGCAAGATCGCGATCATGATCGCGATCGGGATGAGTGCAATCGCGAACAGCGTCACAGGAGTCTGGATGCCCAATGGGTCAGGCACCGTCCATGCGACGAACACGATTCCCACCGCGAGCAGGAGCCAGAGCATCTGGCGCCGGATGCGGTCATCGCCGCGTACGTAGCGCAAGATCAGCGCCAACGCGGCCGCGGCGTAGACGACGTCGCCCAGCACACCAGTGACGGGTCCTAACCAGACAAAGTTCTCAACCCGGGGCCACACGAGGTACGCCCGAACGCCGAGATCTGCGGCGAGGTTGTCCGAGGGGGAATACCGGCGGTGGCGGCGAACAAGATCGCATTGAGCGCCACTACCGGAACTGTCCAACGCCATCGTCGTGACAGGAAGTGTCCAGTGGGGAAGAGCAGCAAGATCATCGGAACGCAGTATTCGATCGCCCACGGCCACGAGAGATTGGCCCAGGTAGCGATCAGTCGCCAGAAGGGTCTCCCATCTCCGGCGTACGACCCCCAGGCCAGCAAGGAGAACGCGGCAGCCGAACCGGCGTAGCACACCCCACCGGCCAGCAGCAACCAGCCGATCGGATTGCGTGGTCGCTGCCATCCGATCGGCAGGCCGGCAACCGCGAGCGAGCCGCCGATGACGGCGTTGGTGACGACGAAATGGTTCAGCAGGAAGGTCCAGCCGCGGTCCGATGCGACGCCGGCGGTAATGGCGATGATGACCTCTACCAAGGCGATGGCGAACATGATCGGTGCGAGGACCGGACGACTGCTGCGCTCGCCCATGCCTCGATCATCCACCCCGTTCTGCCACTAGCCGCATCGTGGTGAGCCACTAGTTGGGTCATCCACGTCTCCTGCCTCATCTGGTGATCTCGTGCCTTCTGACAAAGGCCGATTGGCGTCGACGCTGATAACGCCGGATCCGCCACACCAGAAAGGGAATCACAGGTGAGCACCACACGAACCTCGGGCCGAATCCCGTAGCACCATGGCAAGAGGCCGGAAACGGTTACCGAAGTCGGCGCGCCAAGTCCCTCTCAGTCCTCGAGATCTGCGCGGCTTCTGGCGGACCGCTCTGGCACTGATCGCGCCGCTGCCTGGTCTGCTCATGGCAGTCAAGATCATCGATCTCCCCCTTCGGAGCGCGGAGAGATTTTGCTGCCGTACTGGCGGGCGTATCGGGCGATCCGGCGCGTGAGCAGTTGGCACTCTGGCTCGGCCTTGGCTTTCTCACTCGCTGTGCTGCCCGCCGTATTGGCCGTTGCCTGGACGCTCACGCCGGAAATCGCCCTGGTTCGCTTTGGCCGGCGGCGTGCTGAGTGTGATCGGATTCACGCGTTGGTTTCGCCATCGCCTGACTCGAGTGCCGTCGCGCTGGTGGCTGTGGAGCAGAGCCTCGATCCTTCAAAGGTCGCCGTGCTCAACGAAGCGGTCTCGGCCATCGGCGGTGGTCCGCATTGTCTCGCTCGATTTTCTTGATCGCGCAGCTCGGTAGGGCTGATTCATGCTCGGTGTTTCACAGTGGCGGGCCAGGACGGGGTCTCGCGTGCACTTGCGGTTCTGCTCTGCCTAATCGGGGGCAATGCACCTTGTCCCGACCGGAACCACTGTCGCAGCCGTAGCGTGGCTTGCCACCGGGATCGGCTGCATCGGTGCGACACTCAGGCTCCTTCGGTCCGGGAACGATGACTTCGACCTTGCGCCAGGCGGGAATCCAACGGCAACCGGCAACGGTGCGCGTGGCTGGGCGAGATGCGCGTACCGTCTGGCGCACCCTGCTCGCCATTGCTGGCCCACCGCTCGCCCTTTACGCTCGCGTTCGGCCGATTCCTGCTGCCGTACGATATGTCGGATGCGCCGGAGGTGATCTTCGACAAGCTGGCCGCGCACCCGGCCTCGGCATGATCACTATGTGGATCGGCGTGGTCCTGGCTCCGCACGTGCATCGCCGGTGTGGTCGCGGTCGGCTGGCTGAGCCGCCGCCGAGTGCCGATCTCGACAACCATCGGTTTGATTCTCGCTGTCGTCGGCTTCACCTGCCTGTGCTGCCGGAAACTCTTTCGGAGAGCTGAGCACCGCGCTAGTGGCGAGCCATCCAGAATTCGATCGGGCGACCGCCTACGCGGTGGGCTCCGGGCTGGAGCTTGGGCCGGTGTCCAACCTGACTGGGACGCTGTTTGTGTTCGGACATCTGATCGGCACGGTCATCCTCTCGGTGTGGCTCTGTGGCGGTCGCGTACGCGCGCCCCCCTGGGCGGCGCTATTCCTGGCCATCTCCCAGCCCATTCACCTGGCCTCGGTGCTGCTCGGCAACAGGCCGTTGGATCTGGTCGGATGGGGCGGCACAGGCAGTCGGATTTGCCGTGGCTGGCTGGGCTCTGCTGCGGATGAACAACGACCGACTTCGACTTGGCGCTCTCCGACCGTACCCAGCCAACCACCAGGGAGGTCCTGGCAATCCGCGGATCGAGCCTGGGCTGATCTCGACCTCATCTGCACGCTGCAGGAGTCCGTCCACCGCGCATGATCAGCCGGGGGCTTGGGGAAAGTGCTGGACGATGACATCTCCGAGACCAAGATCGTGCAATTCATCAGCAGTTTCTCGGCATAAAGTGGGTGTTAGGCAGGAGGCACCCGCTACCGACGGGCAGTGGACAGCGCCTCCGCCCGGAGGAAGTCGCAAAGGGGCGTGGTCCTGAAAGATGGTCGGACGGATGCGCAGCGCGGCGTTGTCGAGAGGTGCGTGATGCCGCCAATCGAAGTCCAGCGAGCTGAGATCCTTCGGCACGTCGACCGCATACGGCCGCAGCAGCGCCCAGGTCGATCACCTCCAACGCCCGGGCGTTCGTGGAGGCCAGCACCACCGGTGGCGCCACGCCAGCCTCGTAGGCTTGCGCCCAACGTTCAGCCACCACGCACCAGCGATCGCCAGGTCGCAGACCCGGAAAGCCATAATCCGGTACTGGGGTGATCAAGTCACTGCCGACGCTGCGCTGATGATCAGAAACTCCGCCGTCACGACCGCGCATACCAGGTGGCGGGCCTGAGCTGGTCCAGAGCTGCAGCAGCCGTCGCGATAGAAACCGGTGACTGGATCGCTACCGCAGGCCTGCAGTTCGGTACCGAAGACATTCGTTTCACCATTCACAGCCCAAGTGTGAACCTGGAAGCCTGGTGTTGACCGGAAAGCCCGCGTTGACCGGAAGCACCGACCAAGCGTGCAGGCTCGCCGTAGCTGCCTGAGTCGGAGGCTGCGTGCCATCGATCGGGTTTCGATGAGCACGTCCATGATCGAAGAAGGTTGGGCGGCACTGAACGCCGGGCGACGCCGCGACGGCTCGCGACGCCTTCGAGGATGCCCTCGCTGAGGTCGAGACCGGCAGCGCGCGAGAAGGGCTCGGTCAGGCGCTTTACCTGCAGCGCGACTACTCGGACGCCATCAAACAACACGAACGCGCCTACGCCGCTTACCGCAGGGAGGGTCAAACCGTCGCGGCGCCAGACGTGGCCGCCCGCATCTTGGCGTGGATCACCGGCAATGTTCTCGGCGATTGGGCGGTACAAAACGGATGGCTGGCCAGGGCGCTCAGGATCCTCGCCGAAGTCGGAGAGGACGCCCCCGAGCACTGGCTGGGTGCTGATCATCAAGTCTTACGCCGAACCAGATGCCGCCGCCCGTGAGGCTATGGTTTCGTGAGGCAATCGCGATCGGACGCCGGTTCGCTGATCCGAACATCGAGATCGAAGCCTGGCCTCGCTCGCCGGCCGCTTTATCTCATGACCGGCCGAGACAACGCAAGGACTCGCGCCTCCTGGACGAATCGATGGCCGCACTCTGTGCTGGCGAGCTGACCGAGATCGCCTCGGTGGACAGCCTGTTCTGTGGCCTCTTCTGGGCTTGCGAGTTGGTCAGCGACGTCGTACGCGCGGACCAGTGGATGCGAGCCACAGCGGAGGTGATGGCCAGCCGGAACGTGGTCGGCGCATTCTGCCGCGCTCACTACGAGGGCATCCTCGACCGCGGCTGGGCGCTGGCAGAGGCCGAGAGTGCAGCTCATCGACGCTGCTCGACACTTCGACCGCGGGATGCCTGCAGCGACGTGCTGCGGCGATCATCCGGCTAGCCGATCTGCGGGTCCGGCAAGGCCGCCTGGAAGAGGCTGGGCAGCTGCTTGAAGGGGTTGGAGCAGCACCCAGACGCCGTACGCACGCTCGCGGCCTTCCATCTCGCACGTGGCGATGCCGCACTCGCCAGGGATCTGTTAGAGCGAGCCACCGAAGTGCGCCGACGACGAAGGTGGCCGCCATCGGCGCGTCCACCATGCTGGGCCCGCTCCTCGCGCTGCTGGTAGACGTCTACCTCGAGCAGGGCTGCATTCCAGAAGCTGAACAGGGCCGCGCAACGCCTGCACCGCATCGCGCAGGCGCAACACGGGACCATACCTGCCGGCAGCCGCTGCCCTCGCGCAAGGCCGAGTCTGCGTCGCCAGCGGCCGAGGCGATGCACGGGCCTGTCTGAACGCCGCGCTGGACGGGTTTGCCAAGTCGCAGCTGCCGATGGAACTGGCTCGCACCCGGCTGGAGATGGCGTACGCGTTGGCCGAGCGGTCGCCTGAGGTGGCGATTGCCGAGGCGAAGGCGGCTCTGGAGGACTTCGAGCGCCTCGACGCCGCGCGGTACGCGGATGCTGCCGGAGCGTTGCTGCGCTCGCTTGGCGCGCCTATTCGTACCGGCCCGAAAGGGTTTCGGCGCCCTGACCAGGCGCGAAGCCGAGGTTCTTGGAGCTCATCGGCGCGGGCCTCTCCAACTCCGAGATTGGCGATCGCCTCTACATCACCCGCAAGACCGTGGAGCACCACGTCGGGCAACGTGTTGTCCAAGCTCGGCCTACGCAACCGCGCCGAGGCCGCAGGTTATGCGTTGCGTCAGAGAAACCAGCACGTAGTTAGGGGAATTCCCCGTTACTTCCGCAGCGCCGAGCTGTCCATCCTGCAGGTGCGATTACCCGCATCGAGATGGAGGAACCATGGCCAAGACCTATGACGCCATTGTGGTGGGCGCCCGCGTCGCAGGATCGCCGACCGCGATGCTGCTTGCCCGCAAGGGGTATGACGTATTGCTTGTCGATCGGGCGAGCTTCCCAAGCGACACGATCTCGACTCATCTCAGTCCATCCGCCGGGCATCAACGCGCTGCAGCGCTGGGGATTGCTGGACAAGGTTGCTGCCAGTGGGTGTCCCGCCGTCGACACCTACGCGCTTCGACTTCGGCCCGTTCACACTCTCGGGAGCGCCCGACCCGGACGGCGACCGTCGCGTACGGCCCGCGCCGTACGGTGCTGGACAAGCTGCTGCTGGACGCGGCCGGTCGAAGCGGGCGCCGAGGTGCGCGAAGGCTTCAGCGTCGGAATCCATCGTTCTGCGAAGATGATCAAGTCATCGGCGTGCGCGGGCACGGCAAGGGCGGTACGACCGTCACCGAGCGCGCCCGTGTCGTGATCGGAGCCGACGGCCGGCACTCGCTTGGTGGCGCAGGCGGTCGACCCCATCGCAGTACCACGAGAAGCCACCGCTGCTTGCCGCCTACTACGCCTACTGGAGCGGCCTGCCGATGCGATGGCCGCATTCGAAACCTACGTACGCCCCAGCCGGCGGCATGGCGGCGTGGCCGACCAACGATGACCTGACGGTCGTCATCGCCGGCTGGCCGTATGCCGAGTTCGAGGCCAATAAGAAGGACATCGAAGGCAACTTCCTGCAAGACGTACGACCTCGCACCGGCCTTTGCGGAGCGGCTGCGGGCCGGCGCCCGAGAGACCCGCTTCGTCGGCACCGCGGTGCCCAACTTCTTCCGCAAGCCGTACGGTCCGGGATGGGCGCTGGTCGGAGACGCCGGGTACAACAAGGACTTCATTACCGCCCAGGGAATTCACGACGCGTTCCGTGACGCCGAGCTCTGCGTCACCGCGCTGCACGAAGACATTCGGCGGCGTTCGCTCCTTCGACGCTCGCGATGGCGGACTACCAGGCCCGTCGTGACGCGCAGGTGCTGCCGATGTGTGAGTTCACGACAGAGCTCGCAACGCTGGAGCCGCCTCCGCCCGAGCTGCAACAGCTGCTGGCAGCCATGCGCCGGCAACCAAGAAGCCATGGACGGCTTCGCCCAGGTCAACGCCGGTGTGACCTCACCGGCCGAGTTCTTCAGCCCAGAGAACGTCGAAAAGATCATGCTGGCGGCCAGCTTGGTGCCCTGGGAGGACTCAGAGCGCCTTGCGTGCTAGGACATGCTTGGCCGCGTCGTCATCGCTTCCTGGTGAATGACTCGGCCGATCCAGCCATAGACCGCCGCCTCCCCAAACCCGCTGGCCGACGCCGCCGCAGTGCCCGCCAGCCCCCGCTATCGGCGCTCAGCCGAATCAACTCGGCGGGACCTCGAAACCGCGTCGGCCAAGACCTGGCCACCACCGCCGGTGAAATCGCCTTCGCATTCAATCGCCAGAGTCGGGCAGCTGATCTGGGACGCGACGTCGAGCATGTTGTAGCGGCGCAGCTCGTCGAAGTAGGCGCGCTACGTCGCTGAGCCCATGTGAGGCCATCCTGGCGCCGAAGAACTCAGCTCGATCCCGGCTCAGTCGCATCTGCAGCGCGCGGCAACTGGAGCAACAAAGCGGGCGAAGCGGCCACTGGGAAGCCGAGCGGTCAGGTCGGGCTGCGCAGGATCACACGACCAGAGCGGCGATCCGGTGTTCGGCAGTCGCGGCACGCGGAGCCAGATATCCGGCGAACGATCGCCCAACCAAGATCAAGTTGTCTGCGTCGACTTCCGGTCGCTGGAGCAGCCAGTCGATGGCCGGAGTAACCACGTGCTCGAAATCAAGACGAAAGACCAGACCCTGCTCATACAGCGCGGCGCCTTGACCGGGTCCCTCGAACACGAACGCGTTATAGCCACGCTGCAGAGCCGCAGGAACATTCGACCAACCCGACTCGGCGGTCGAGTCGTATCCACACGGCAACAGCAAGGTCGGGCGCGGTTGGGCCGAACTGTCGGGCGCGAAGAAGTAGCCCTTCAGATGCGTGCTCGCGTACGGAATTGCTGCGGTCTCGGCCGGGTGGCTCATCAACTCCGATTGCCGACTGAAAGGTCTCGACGTGGGCACGGTGGGCAGCCGCAGCCGCGGGTCACCAAGATCATGACGCAGGAAGAAGTAACTCTGCCGGTGGTATTCGCTCGCGCGCAGGTACGCCGCTCGCGCGCTGGCCCGCTCGTGCAGGCGCATCAGTTCTTCCGCCCGCGTGGCGACCTTACACGCGCGTTCGGTCACACGCGCGGTGCCAGCGGTCCGGGCTCGGCCGGCGAATCCTGCGGGCCACGGCCAGGGCTTCGCCTAGGTCGCTGGCATCGGCATACGCGGCAGCATCGTTCGTTCGAACTGCCCGTCCGGAATGCTCGTCGGAGAACAATCGCAGCGCTGTGCTCATCGTTGGTTCCAGTCATGGGTTCTGACCCGCGGAGTCGAGTCGATTAGACACCAGCTTGACCGACCACCGACCAAAAGACAGTGGTCAATTTCGCCTAACTCGCACGTCCTCCTCGCTGTAGCACATGTGCTATGTTTGCCGTGTGGCAGCTGAAGTGGGACTCCGAGAGATGCGACAGAACGCCAGCGAGTTGGTACGTCGGGCGGAAGCAGGAGAGCGGCTCACTGTGACGGTCGCAGGTCGGCCGGCTGCGGTGTTGGGTCCCATCACACCTCGCCGTTGGCGGCAGTGGGATGAGATTTCCGATCTGTTCCGCACAACCTGTTGATGCGGGCCTGGTGCAGGACCCTGATCGCCTCGACAACCACCCGCGCGATCCCTGGGCCATGCCTTGAGCCGCGGCATCTTGGACACGAGCGTGCTCATCGCCGACGATGTGACACCCCTGCCCGGTGATTTGGCTATCAGCGTTGTGAGCTTGGCAGAATTTGCATTTTGGGTGTATTGCTTGCCGACGACGATGATGCTCGGGCACGGCGGTTGAGCCGGTTGAGCGCCATGCAGCGCCGGTTCGATCCGTTGCCCGTCGACGAGGTGGTTGCGGAGAGTTACGGCTTGCTGGCATCGCGCGTGGTTATGGCGGGCCGTCAGCCACGCGCCCGAGTAATGGACTTGTTGATCGCAGCCACGGCCCGCGCGCATGACGCAACGCTGTACACGCGGAACATCGATGATCTGCGCGGACTCGAAGGCTTGGTTGCGATCGCCCTCGTGTGATTCATTTCGCTCGCCCGTCGTGCTGCGATGATCGTTACGGGGGTGTCTATGACGCTGCGTGAGCGCGCGGGCTGCCGGTAGCGAGCAGGCGCCGGTTGCCGCACCCTGGCCGTACTGGTCACCTGTGCGTTGTTAGTGCTGACGCAGCTTTATTTGGCAATACCACTCGCAGAGGTGATCGGCAGAGTTTTTGGAGCTCGCGGACCAGCCGCTGCCGCTACTTTGGGTGCGACCTACTCGCTGGCCTACGGTCTGGGCTTCTTGATCTTTGGGCCGCTGTCGGATCGCTACGGACGCAAACCGATCTTGGTGCCTGGGATGGTGGCGCCAGCGCTGGCGACTGCTGGCCTGGCCGCGGCGTCGTCGCTGCCGATGGTGGCGGTGCTGCGCACTGGACAAGGTCTGGTCGCGGCGAGCTTTTCCCGTGGTGGCACTGGCGTATGTGGGCGAGGCGCTTCCGCCACGCTGGCGACTCAACCGGGATCGGCGCCATGTCCACCGCTTTCCTGGTCGCCGGCATTATCGGCCAGGTGTACTCCGCAGGCGATTGCCGAGACGCTCGGCTGGCGTTGGGCGTTTGGACTCGCGGCGCCGGCGTTGGCAATCGGCGCCGTTGCGATGGCCATCGTTCTGCTGGAGCCGGCTCCGGAGCGGCCCGCCGGTCAGCTGGGGTGGGAAATATCGAGAACTTGGCGCATTGGCGGTCCGGCGGGAGCTCGCATTGCCGTACGCCGCCAATATTCCTGTGCTGTTCAGCTTTGTCGCGATGTATGCCGCCTTAGGTCCGCTGCTGCAAAGCCAATTCGGGCTGGGCCATGGCAGCGTGTTGTATGCGCGTTTGGCCGGGCTACCGGCCTTGCTACTTGCTCCGTTGGCGGGCTGGCTCTGTGGGACGGTACGGCGCCGTCCGCATCGCCGTCGCCGGTTATCTGCTCGCCGCGCTCGGCCTTGCCGCGCAGGCCATCTCCGGTCGCTGCACTGTGGGCCCTGGTGCTATCCAGCGTGATCTTCGTCTTGGGTATCGCCACGATCGTGCCCGCGTTGATCGCCCTGATCGGCGGTCGTGAGGCTCCTCCCGAGCGGGAGCTCTCGCCATCTCGGGCCTGGCGCTGTTCACCGGAGCCTCGTTTGGTCCACTGGTTGCCCAGCTCCCCATCGGCTTTTCGACCCTGATGCTGGCACTTGCTGGGCTGTTGCTGATTGCGGCTGCGCTCGTGGCGGCCAGCAGCCGACCACGAGCGGATGTCGCGGTCTGAGACCGGACTCAGGGTCAGGCGAATCTCGGCCTATTCGTGACGTCGGGGCTGCTGTGGTTGGTCTGGTGTTACGCGGTGCGTGAAAAGCTGATCCGGTCCATCTCCGACGCGGGTGTGAAAACGATCACCAAGAAGCTCAGACTCGCGCTGGCGGCATACCTCGTCATGATCTTGCTCGGGCTGTTCTTGCCGCTTGCGGCAGTGATCGGCTATCTGATCATCGCCGTCTACAACATCGTTCCGCTTGGGGCACCGCGCGCCGCACGCAAGGCTGCCGCCGGTTGCAATGACACCTAGGATCGGACACGTTGAGCTGCGGGTCTCCGCCAACGATCGAGTTTGGCGGAAATTGCAGGCAAGATTCACCTACGGCGGGTGATGCGAGGCCGCTCCGGCGTGTGGGACTCTTCGATCATTGGGACCTGCTGTGCGAGAACTGCATGTGCAACCGAACTGCGTTGGGCTTGAAACTGAGGTCGAGAAAGGAATGCGACAATGGCAACCGTGACTGCCAAGACCGCGTCCGCGTCGAAGCGCACTGCTAAGACTGCGGCTACCTCGAGATCGCTCGACCAAGACTGCGTCGACCCCAAATCGCTCGGCCAAGAAAGCGGCCGCTTCGAGTCGAACGGCCAAGACCAGCGTCGACCCCAAATCGCTCGGCCAAGAAAGCGGCCACTCGAGTCGTTCAGCCAAGAAGCGGCCACTTCGAGTCGAACGGCCAAGACCGCTCCGACCGCCAAGCGCACGAGTGCCGCGCGTACTCGAAAGCGCAGTGATGCGCCGGCAGAGCTTGTCGCACCTGAGCAGCGAGACAGCCGCCGGCAAGGCGGCACGCGCGACTACGCCATTGGAAGCACACGCCGAGTTTCAGCCAGCGAGTCAACGCGATCCTGTGGCCTTGTTGCTCAGTCAAGCCAAGACGCGCGTACCAGATCTGGTGCCGATTCGACATGGCCGGATGTTGGTGCTCACCATTCACCTTCTATCGAGGCGCTGCATTGGTCATGGCCTCCGACCTCGAATCGAAACCCCAACGTCAGATCTGACGAACGCAGCTGTGCGGCGATGCACACCTGTCCAACTTCGGCGCGTACGCCTCGCCGGAGCGTCGCTTGGTCTTCGACATCAACGACTTTGACGAGACGTGCTGCCTGGCCCCTTCGAATGGGATATCAAGCGCTTGGCGGCGAGCTTCGTCATCGCAGGACGGAACAACGGGTTCACCAAGAAGCAGTACCGCAGAGGCAACCCTGGCTGCGGTGGAGGCCTACCGCACAGCAATGCGAGATTTTGCCGCCCAAACGATCCTCACCGTCTGGTATCAGCACCTCGAAATCGAACAGGCCCTCGCAGACTACAAAGCCACACTTACGGCTGGAAAAGTCGAAGGAGCGCAAGGCAAGGTTCAAAGCGACCGAAGCTGCGCTTGCTAAGGCACACACCCGCGACAGCCTGCAGGCGATCGGAAAGCTGACTGCGGTTGTCGATGGCAAGCGGCAGATCATCAACAATCCGCCGCTGGTGATACGCGGTGAGTACATGACCGACATGGACTCCGATCTCCTTTTCGATCGGCTCCGTGCTTTGGTGGCTAGTTATCGCAAGACGCTGCAGTCGGACCGCCGGCACCTTCTGGATCACTTCACCCTCACCGACATCGCGCACAAGGTGGTTGGGGTCGGGAGTGTTGGGACTCGCGCGTGGATTCTTTTGCTTGAATCCGGAGTCGAGAGAGAGGCCCTGCTCCTGCAGGCCAAGGAGGCTGGGCCTTCGGCCCTTGCAGGCTACGCAGGCAAATCGGAGTACAGCCACCAGGGGAGCGCGTGGTTGCCGGTCAGCACCTGATGCAGGCATCGAGCGACATCTTCCTCGGCTGGCTCCGCGCGCGGCCGGCGGGGGGCGGCCGGTACATCGACTACTACCTGAGGCAGCTGCGGGACTGGAAGATGTCCGCCGTCATCGAGGAGATGGTCCCCGAGGGCATGGAGGTTTACGCGCGGCTCTGTGGCTGGACGCTGGCCCGCGCGCACGCCCGTGCCGGCGACCGCATCGCTATCGCGGCGTATCTCGGGAACTCGGACAAGTTCGACAATGCAATCGCCGATTTCGCCGAGGCGTACGCCGATCAAAACGAACGTGATCACGCCGCGCTCGCTGACGCTGTCACGGCTGGCAAAGTCGAGGCAGAGTCCGGGGTCTGATCGCACAACTCCAGCGACTACGTTCAGCGCGTGGGACGTGGAGTGCGTCATGACGCCGCCGATGTCGGCTGGATCGCCATTCCACCGGGTCTGGAGCGCCGCAGCGACTTAGGAACGCAGCTCCAGCTTCAGGTCGCTGGCTTTGTCGAGGATGCGCCGCAATGTGAACGTGAGCCCGGGTTCGGTGCGCTTGCGTAGGGCAGACACTTGGTCCACTGATAGAGCAATACTCGTACGCGACCCTGTGGTCTCCACGTTTTCCGGTAGCAGTGAATTCAGCTGAGCCGTCGTGATCACTCCGGCAGACAGGCCGGTAGGCGCATCGATCAAGGTCCGGACGCGCCGACCCGCGTACAGGTTCGCGGCAGCAATCCCTTGCTCACTGGAGGCGAGCACTGACTTCTGGGCGGCGTGGCTGATCCACAGCGGTGGGGACTGATCATTGAGCACCTGGGACGCGATCTGTGCTCCTGCATCAGGTCGCCCGATCCTCCTGGCGGATTCGGCCATCCGGCTGATCCGATCCGGCTCGGCCAGCAGCTGATCGATCTTGTAGCCCACGGTCGTCTGGTAGTTGCAACGTACGGCAGCGCCCTCCTCCAGCAGGAAGTCGCTGTTGCGCACCTCCTGACCCGGAATCGGGTGAATCAGCACCATCGGCAGACCAGCGGCCATGCATTCTGAGGAGGAAAGCCCGCCTGGTTTGCCGACGAACAGCGTCGCCGTCCGCATCAGGTCGGCCATGTCGTTGGTATAGCCCAGTACTCGGTATCGGTCGCGCTGGAAGGCCGTCAAACCCTCGATCTGACTCTTCAGTTGGTCGTTACGCCCGCACACCACCACAGCTTGGAAATTGTTGGCGATCCGCATCGTCTGCTGCACGATCGTCTCCGTATAAGCGCCGCCTGCGGCGCCGGCCGAGATCAACATGATTGGCCGATCCGACCGCAAGTCATAGCGCCGAAGGACCGCGTCGCGGTCGACTTCGGCGTTGAGACCGGGTCGCACGGGTATCCCGGAGACGGTGATCCGGTCCTCAGGCACCCCGATGGCTGACATGTAAGCCTTGGTCTCCGCGCGCGCCACGAAGAAGTGGTTGAACGCGTTGCTCAGCCACAGTCCCTGGAAGTCGTAGTCAGTAGTGACCACCGCCAGCCTCGTGTCGAGCACGCCGCGCGTCAGCATCAGGGACACCAAACGTGTCGGCAGGAAATGGGTGCACACGACGATGTCGGGGCGAAAGGCCTTGATCGCCTTAGCTGTCGCGGTCGTGTTCAGGCGATCCCACAGCGAGATCCATTTCGCCAGCTTGAAGGGTGGATCGTTGGCGTCGTAACCCCAGCCGACGAGCCAAGGTACGGCTTCGACCAGGGCAAAGTACCCGTCGTCGTAAAGGGTCCGATAGACCTCGTTGGTCGCCTCGAGGATGTCGAGCTTTTGCACCGCGTCGACTTCGCGGGCGGCGCGAAAGCACGACTCGAGGACGCCGGCCGCGATGTTATGACCCGAGCCGATGCCGGCCGCGAGGATCAGGACACGCTGGCCCATCTGCTGATGGTAGGGCACTCGGCCGTAGGAGTCTCCGCCCAATTCCCCAACCGCTGCTAGCGTCACCCGTCGTGAGCAAGCCTGCCGCCGATGATGAGCTCCTGGCCAGGCAGTCGGCGTTGCAGACGGAAGCGGCCGCTCTCCTCGACGAGCTCGACCGATCCGGAATCTTCGCCGACATTGGCCCGCTGGAAGTGGCAGGGAGCTATGTCTCAGGCCTGATGTGCTGGCGCGATCTTGACGTGATGCTGCTCGTCGGAGCAGGTTACAGCCCACGTGATGTCTTGGAGTTGATCTCGCGGATCATGGATCTTCCGGCCGTGGTCGGTTTCGACTATCGGGACGAACGGGGTGACCGCAGCCCAACCGGAACGACCAGGGACGAGCGGTATCACGTTCCGTTTCTGCTGGAGCGCGGCGCCGGCGTCTGGCGTCTGGACCTCACGCTCTGGCTGCATGATCTTCACGAGAACGTCACCGAGTGGCACCGCGCATTACGCGGCTCGATCACCGATGAGCAGCGGGCGGCGGTGTTACGGATCAAGGACGGTGGTTTCGGCTGCCGAGCTATCCGGATGAGATTGGTGGCTTTGAGATCTACACCGCCGTCATCGAGGACGGCGTACGAACGCCCGACGAGTTTCGCAGCTGGCTTGTCCACCGCGGATTATCCGAGACCTGAGCTGTCGTAACGTCTCACTCTGAGGGTCTTGGGGGCCGAGACGTCAGCGTCGCGATCACCGTAAAGTAGCGGGCAGGAGTGTGGATGCACGAGCTCGCCATTACCCAGAGCGTTGTCGACATGGTCGTCGAACGGACAGCCGGCCGGCGAGTTGGTCTTGTGCGGCTCGACGTCGGCGCACTCTCAGGTGTGGTGCCCGATGCGATGCAGTTTTGCTACGAGCTCCTTATTGACGGCACATCGCTGGAAGGCTCGACGCTGGTGATCGAGCAAACACCGGGGGCCGCGCACTGCCGAACCTGCGGCCAGGATTTCGCGCTTGACGACCTGATCCTGCTCTGCCCATGCGGCAGCGCCGACGTCGACCTGGTCGCGGGCCGTGAGCTCCGGGTTCTATCGGTCGAACTGGAGGTGGAGTCATGTGCCTGACCTGCGGCTGTGGCAACGATGAGGACGTTCGCGTGCTCACCCTCGACACCGATGATCAGCGGCAGCGGCATGATCACGCACATCACGATCACGCCCACACTCATGAGCACGCACACCCACCACCATGATCACGAGCATCATGATCACGACCACAGCCATCAGCCGTCCGATGCGGTCCAACGACCGATCGCGAGCACCGAGAATCTGATCATCGGTGAGGCAATCCTGGCCAAGAACGATCACCTGGCCCAGCACAATCGTGACCTGTTCGCTCAGCGGGGCATTACCGCGCTGAATCTGATGAGCTCCCCGGGTTCGGGGAAGACTTCCCTGCTGGAGCGCACCATTGCTGATCTGGGCGATGCATCCCGGTCTGTGTCATTGAGGGCGACCAGGAAACCACCTTTGACAGTGACCGCATCCGGAGGGCTGGCGCCCGCGCAGTTCAAGTGAATACCGGAGCCGGATGCCACCTCGATGCACCGATGGTCCAGAAGGCGGTCGAGGCACTGGATCCTCAACCGGGATCCTGGCTCTTCATCGAGAACGTCGGCAACCTGGTCTGCCCAGCGTTGTTCGATGTCGGTGAGCACGCCAAGGTAGTGATCATCTCGGTCACTGAGGGTCAGGACAAGCCACTGAAATATCCGCATATGTTCTTCGGTGGCCGACCTGGTGATCGTCAACAAGACCGACTTGCTGCCCTATGTCGACTTCGATCTTGAAACCTTCAGCGGCCATGCGCAGAGCCTCAATCGCGGCGTCGAGATCGTGAGCATGTCGGTCAAGTCGGGCGACGGCCTGGCCGACTGGTACGCCTGGTTGCAGAAAAGTGTTCGCACCCGTTAGGTGAGGCTGGGGTTGCTTGACTCAGTTCGGGGCCGAATGTTAAGACGGGGAAGCTGCAGAAGTAGGCCGACGGCCGGCCCCAGCAGCGTGGGTCACCGCAGATCCAGCGTGGGAAAGGTGGCTTCTATGCCGACGCCCGCCGCCCTCAAGGCAGAAGAAACGCTCATCCACGTGTTGTGGATCAATGCCGGTCTCAGCTGCGACGGGGATTCTGTCGCCCTGACCGCTGCGACCCAGCCGAGCATTGAGGAGATCGCTCTGGGCGCGCTTCCTGGGCTTCCTCAAATTGCCGTGCACTGGCCATTGATCGACTTCGAGTGCGGACCCGAGGGTGGCCAGGATGACTTCCTGGAGTGGTTCCGCAAGGCCGACCGCGGCGAGCTCGAGCCGTTCGTTCTGGTGGTCGAGGGTTCGATCCCGAACGAGAAGATCAAGAACGAGGGCTACTGGTGCGGCTTCGGCAACGACCCGGCCACCGGCCAGCCGATTACGACGTCGGAATGGTTGGATCGGCTCGCTCCCAAGGCCACGGCCATTGTCGCCGCCGGGACCTGCGCAACGTACGGCGGTATCCACGCCATGGCCGGCAACCCGACCGGAGCCATGGGGGTTGCGGACTATCTCGGCTGGAGCTGGAAGTCGAAAGCCGGCATCCCGATCGTCAACGTGCCTGGCTGCCCCATCCAGCCGGACAACCTCTCCGAAACCCTCACCTATCTGCTGTACATGGCCACCGATCAGGCGCCGATGATCCCGCTCGACGAGGCGCTGCGACCGACCTGGCTCTTCGGCGCCACCGTGCACGAGGGCTGCGACCGGGCTGGCTATTACGAACAGGCCGACTTCGCCACTGAGTACGGCTCGCCGAAGTGCATTGTCAAGCTCGGCTGCTGGGGACCCGTGGTCAAGTGCAACGTGCCCAAGCGGGGCTGGCTGAACGGCGTCGGCGGTTGCCCGAACGTAGGCGGCATCTGCATCGGCTGCACAATGCCGGGCTTCCCGGACAAGTTCATGCCGTTCATGGACGAGCCCCCGGGCGGCAAGCTCTCCACGACCGTGGTCAGTGCCTGGGGCGCGACCCTGCGTCGCCTCCGTTCGGTGACTCAGCACACGATCGACCAAGAACCCAAGTGGCGTAAGCCCGGTTCCCAACTCACCTCGGGCGCGACTCGCACCTGGTAGGCACCGAAGTCCTAGTACTGCAAGGAGGCAAGCGCCCATGACCACGACCATGGCCAGGCCCAGCAAGCTCAGTGAGAACGCCGAAGGCCTGGTCGAGGTGGCCTGGGACCCCATCACCCGGATCGTCGGTAGCTTGGGCATCTACACCAAGATCGACTTCAAGCAGCGGGTGGTCAGCGAGTGTCGCTCGACCTCGTCGATCTTCCGCGGCTATTCGATCTTCATGAAGGGCAAGGACCCACGGGACGCCCATTTCATCACCAGCCGGATCTGCGGCATCTGCGGCGATAACCATGCGACGTGCTCGTGCTACTGCCAGAACATGGCGTACGGGGTGAAAGCCGCCACACATCGGCGAGTGGATCGTGAACCTCGGCGAGGCCGCCGAGTACATGTTCGACCACAACATCTTCCAGGAGAACCTGGTCGGGGTCGACTACTGCGAAAGATGGTCTCCGAGACCAACCCTGGTGTGCTCGAACGGGCCAACCAGACCGAGGCGCCACACGCTGGTGATCATGGCTACCGCACGGTCGGCGACATCATGCGCGCGCTGAATCCGTTCACCGGCGATTTCTACCGCGAGGCCCTTCAGGTCAGCCGCTACACGCGGGAGATGTTCTGCCTGATGGAGGGTCGGCACGTTCATCCCTCGACGCTCTACCCGGGCGGTGTCGGAACGGTCGCCACGATCCAGTTGATGACGGATTACCTGACCCGGCTGATGCGCTACGTCGAGTTCATGAAGAAGGTCGTGCCCATGCACGACGACCTCTTCGACTTCTTCTACGAGGCCTTGCCGGGAGTACGAGAAGGTGGGGCTGCGGCGTACGCTGCTCGGCTGCTGGGGCTCCTTCCAGGATCCGGCGGTCTGCAATTTCAACTACCGGGACATGACGGACTGGGGCCGGGCCATGTTCGTCACGCCGGGCGTGGTCGTCGACGGCCAGCTCGTCACCAATGACCTGGTGAAGATCAACCTTGGAATTCGGATTCTGCTCGGGTCCTCCTATTACGACGATTGGGAAGACCAGGAGATGTTCGTGCGGAACGACCCGCTGGGCAATCCGGTCGATCGACGCCATCCATGGAACCAGCACACCAAGCCGCACCCGCAGAAGCGCGATCTTGACGATAAGTACAGCTGGGTGATGAGCCCGCGCTGGTACGACGGTCAAGATCATCTCGCGCTCGACACTGGCGGCGGTCCGCTCGCCAGGTTGTGGTCCACCGCGCTGTCCGGGCTCGTCGACGTCGGCGGATATGTCAAGGCCACCGGCAGCCAGCGTTCAGATCAATCTGCCGAAGACGGCGCTCAAGGGCCCAGTGAGCCTGGAGTGGAAGATTCCGGAGCATGGCTCGAACACCTTGGAGCGGAATCGGGCGCGGACCTATTTCCAGGCTTACGCTGCGGCCTGCGCGGTCTATTTTGCGGAGAAGGCGCTGGAGGAGATCCGCGCCGGGCGGACCAAGACCTGGGAGAAGTTCGAGGTGCCGAACGAGGGGATCGGCTGTGGCTTCACCGAGGCGGTCCGCGGCGTGCTGAGCCACCACATGGTGATCCGGGATGGCAAGATCGCCAACTACCACCCGTACCCGCCGACTCCGTGGAACGCGAGCCCTCGCGATTCGTGCGCGGACGCCCGGTCCGTACGAGGATGCCGTGCAGGGCCAACCGATCTTCGAGGAGAACGATCTGGATCACTTCAAGGGCATCGACGTGATGCGTACGGTGCGCAGCTTCGACCCGTGCCTGCCGTGCGGCGTGCACATGTATCTCGGCGGCGGCAAGGAGCTCGAGCTGCTGCACTCGCCGACCCAGTCGGTAACCGGTGAGTGAGGCATGCGCCCTGAGCCAGTCGACGGCGGACTTCGAGAAGCTCAGCCCGCGTCGCTGGACTCACTCAGTGAGACCGGCGAGCGGATCGACAGCCTGCTGAGTGCTCTTGGCACATCCGGGCCAGTAGCCCAGCAGCGGGGCGAGGACCTGGTCGCGCTGGTCACCAATCTCTACGGGGCAGGTCTGGAGCGGCTGCTCGAGGTATTGGCCGACGCGGGTCGTCTCGACGCGGTTGCTCTCGACGCGCTTGCCGCTGACGAGCTCGTCTCTGGCCTGCTGCTGGTGCACGGACTCCATCCGTACGACGTGACGACCCGGGTCGCAGCGGCGCTGGACAGCGTGCGGCCTTACTTGGGCTCTCACGGCGGGGATGTCGAGCTGTTGGGAATTGACGACGCTGGCGTGGTCACGCTGCGCATGCTCGGCACATGCGACAGCTGCCCGTCCTCAACGGTGACGCTGCAGTTGGCCGTGGAGGGCGCGATCCAAGCTGCTGCGCCAGAGGTCACCGCAATCCAGGTCGAGCCGGGTGCGCGATCGACCCCCGGACTGATTTCCGTCGAGTCGCTGCGGGTTCGGCTCGACCAGGGCGAGACCACGGCCGCCTGGCTGCCGATCCCGGAGTTGGCCGACCTCCGGCCCGGCGAGATCGGCGGCTTCTCAAGGACGGGATTTCCCTGGTGGCCTGCCGATTGAGCGCCGAACTCTTCGCATATCGTGATCACTGTCCGAGCTGCGGCGAGAGCCTGGTCGGTGCGGTGCTGGAGCGTCGGCTGGGCGACAGCGCGGCGAACTTGATCTTGGTCTGCCCCCATTGCCGGGCTCGTTACGACGCACGACGAGCCGGGGCCGGCCTGGACGGCGATCAACATCTCGAGCCGCTGCCGCTGCTGCATCGTGACGGGGTGCTCAGCGTGGCCATTCCGGCGGGCGTCTGAGGGGCAAGCAATGGCAGGCAATCCTCAGGCGCCGAACCCGTTGTCGGTGCTGCGTCGGATCGCAACGCGCCCGCCGCCCGATCCGGACCTGCAGTCGTGCGATATGTGTGCGGAGCCGATCACTGATGATCATCCGCATGTGGTCGACATCCAGAGCCGCCAGCTGATGTGCACCTGCCGGGGCTGCGGCCTGCTGTTCACTGCTGACTCGGCCAACCAGCGCTATCGCGCCGTGCCGGATCGCTATCTCTCGCTTCCCTGACTTTGAGCTCAGCGAAGCCGGCTGGGAGTCTTTGGACATTCCTGTTGGGCTGGCCTTCTTCTTTTCCAGCTCCGTGTTGGGCCACATTGTGGCCTTCTATCCCGGCCCTGCCGGTGTCACAGAGTCAGAGCTGGGACTCGCCGCCTGGACGGAGGTGCTCGAGCGCAATCCAGAACTGGGGGCGCTCAGCGATGATGTCGAGGCGCTGCTGGTACGCGCCCCAGATCATGATCATGAAGCGCAGTGCTTCCTGGTGCCGATCGACGCGTGTTATGAGTTGGCTGGGCGGCTGCGAAGTGTATGGCGCGGCTTCGACGGCGGCCAGGATGCGCGTGCGGTGATCACCGACTTCTTCGCCACGGTCGCGGCGCGTAGCCGGGCGGTCACGCGGGAGGCGAGCGCGTGATCGATCTCGACTTTCGCATTGACGACGTGATCGCGGAACCGTACGCCGCCGTTCCGCAGCTCACCGCTCGCCTCCAGATCAGCGAGCGGTCAGGCGAGCAGGTGCACGCCCTGGCACTGCGCTGCCAGGTGCGGATCGAGCCGCAGCGCCGGGCGTACGACGCGCAAGAAACGGCAGGACTGGCTGATCAGTTCGGACCGCGGGAGCGATGGTCGCAAACCCTCAAGCCGTTCCTCTGGATGAATTGCTCGACCGTGGTCCAAGGCTTCTCCGAGACAACGCTTGCTGATCTTCCCATGCCGGTGACCTACGACCTCGAGGTGACTGCTTCGAAGTACCTGCACCAGCTCACCAGTGGCGAAGTGCCGCTGCTCTTCATGTTCTCCGGAACCTGCTTCACCCGGGGCATCGCGGGATTCGGCGTGGAGCAGGTGCCCTGGCATCTGCAGGACTCTTACCGCATGCCGGTCGCAGTCTGGCGAGCCTGCATGGACCAGCACTTTCCCGGCAGCGGATGGTTGCGACTGAGTCGGGATGTCCTCAACGAACTGACCCGCTACAAGGCCGAACACGGCCTCGACCAGCTGGGACTCGGTCGTCGAGCGGCTGCTCAGTGGGGAGCGGGTGAGCAAGGCGTGAGCGTGCAGTCCGCAGGTTCTGAACCGGCCGGCCTGGACAGAATCCGCGCCGTGGCTGACGCGGTGCTCTACGAGGGTACTTGCTGTACCCGTACCGGGCAACCTCGAGCAAGAACCAACAGAGATGGCAGTTCGGGGTACTCGGGCCACACGGCGCCGAAGCGGCCGGAATCGGTGAAAACTCACATCTGTCCATGCAGACCTTGCTCCACCTTGGCCCAAACGAAAGCATCGAGAACTCGCAGGCCAGCTTGACCATCCACGTTCGCTTCCTGCAGTTGCAGCAGCGGCGAGCCGAGCAGGCTGAGGCTGGCGGGGGATATCTGCCCGTCCCGGAGCTTCGGGTCGACGGCGAGCGCTGGTTCAGCTGGGACGAGGCGGTAGAGGTGGAGGCCAGCCGCACCGTGCCGCTCGCCGATCTCCTGCCCGGTGCCTCATGGAGCGTGGTGGCCGAGGCAACGGAAAACAGCGAGCCGGTCCATGATCAGCTCGGCCACCTGGCCGGCCGACTGGTGCGGCAACGCTGGGTGGTGTCAGCCACTGTCGCCGCCGGGCTCGAGCCAGTCGAGGGGTTGCATCGGCTCACTGTGTCCATCGATAACGAGGAGACGGCCAACGGTCTGACCAACAAAGGACGAGGCGACCCGCCGTTCCCTGCTCGGCACGCACGTGATCATCGAATGTCGAAATCCCTCAGTGGCGTTCCTCTCAGTGATCGACCCGCCCGCCTACGCCCAGAAGGCCGCCGACCAATGTCGGCAGGTACCGCTGTTGGCCGGTGCTTGCCGGCGAGCCAGGCGAGGTGTCGGCAGTCCTCGGTTCGCCGATCATCCTGTACGACTATCCCGAGATTGCCGGAGAAAGCACCGGCTCCCTGTTCGATGCCACCGAGATCGACGAGATCCTCATGCTGCGGGTGCTGACGATGACCGACGCCGAGAAAGCGGAGGCGCGGGCCACCGATCCGAAGGCGGCGGAGATCATCGAGCGCTGCGACGCCATGTCATCCGAGGACCTGATGCGGCTGCACGGCGCGCTCCGCGACCCGGACCCGTTGCCACCATCGTGGAATGACGCAGACGATCCGTTCGCGGTCTTCAATGATCATGACCCGGAAACCAGCGCGAGTGGTGATCTCCGGCGAAACCGTCCGCAAAGGAAGCCTCGTCAGGCTGAATCCGCGGCGGCGCGCCGATGCCCAGGATCTGTTCTACGCCGATCAGTTGGCACGGGTCACCGCGATCCATCGCGATCTTGATGACGAGACCCATCGTCGCCGTCGTACTGGTCGACGACCCGGCCGGCGATCTTCATGATTGGTATGGCCGGTACCTGTACTTCTCTCCCGATGAGGTTGTCCCACTTTGAGTCACTGACAATGAAGGAAGGTGAGAGCAGATGAAGGGCATTGGGATTGCCGCGGTCGTTTTGGCCGCCGTGGCATTCGCGGTCGGAGTATTCGTGGGCGTCCGGTCCATCCCCGACGCCAAGCGGTATGTCGAGATGCGGCGAATGTGAATCGCAATCAATCCTCCGACCAGAAACCGACCATTCTCGTCGCTGGGGTCGGAAACATCTTCCTCAGTGACGACGGCTTCGGACCGGAGGTCGTCCGCGCACATTGCCGGGGACGTCAGAGCCGCTGCCGGCGCAGGCGCGGCTGGTCGACTATGGGATTCGCGGCATGCACCTCGGCCTACGACCTGCTTGAGGGATACGACGCGCTGGTGATGATCGACGCTCGTCCAGGAACCGGGCGCAGCTGGTGAGCTGGTCATTCTGGAGATCGGACGCAGATGACGTCCGAGGGTGGGGAGTTCGATGCTCACGGGATGGATCCGGTCGCCGTGCTGTCAGCGCTCCCGGACCTGGGCGGTCAGCTGCCGCCCACGCTATCTGGTGGGCTGCCGGCCGGCCGAGCTCAGCGAAGGAATCGGGACTGACCCCGGCCGTGCGGAGCGCGGTGCCAGCGGCCGCGGCAGGCCGTACGCCGCCTCGTGCAGACAGCTGATCGACGATCAGCACACGCGTCGGAGAGCAGGTGTAGCGCCATGTGTCTCGGCATTCCCGGACAGGTCATCCGAGATGCTCGAGGGCTATGGAGGTCAGCTCGCGCTGGTCGACGTGTCTGGGCGCGCACACGCAAGATCAACATCGGGATGCTCGAACTTGATCAGCAAGCACCTCGCTCCGGGTGACTGGGTGCTGATCCACATGGGCTTCGCCCTGGACCGAATCGACGAAGCCGAGGCGCGGGAGGCGCTCGCCGGCCTGGAGCTGATGGGCCGGCCACAGCAGTGAGCGATCGCACTCATGCACCTCACGCCCGACCGCGCCGCGCAGCATCCGCCCGTCTCGGGTGCCTGGGCCGGTGTTGTTCGCTCGCTACGCGTTTCCACCGAACTTCCACGGATATTGCGGCCCTGGTGACCATGAGTCGTTCTTCTCCTACGGCGTTGCAGGTGCCGATCGATGGCGGCCTGCGCGAGCTCGCCCGGCAATTCGCGGGGGCCTGGCCGTATCTGGAGTTGATTGCCGCCGCCACCGGGCTTTCCGATCCGCTCGATGCCCGGGTCGTTGAGGCCTACTGGGTCGGCAGTCAGCGGCTCGATCATGTGAGCACCCGCGCCGTCGGCAACTCGATGGAGGAACGCTTCCGCCGGATCACGGGTGGCAAGTTTGCGACGCTCACCACCAGCGTGCTGGCCGGCGGCGTGCCGCACCACAGCTTCGCGGTTTTCTGCATCTATCCCTGGACCGGTCTGCTGAGCGATGGGCGCAAGGCCGCGACCGCGCTGACGGTCTTGGATCGATGCCGCATTCGCTGGGGGCAGGTGCAAGCCGTGACCGGGGACCAGGTGGTCGTCGAGTCCCGCCCCTTACGTGGGACGGTCGCCGACTGGGTCTCGGCGAGCCAATGTCTGGAGTCCGTGGTGCGGGCCATCGACGGGGTGAGCATGATCGGCGAACTCGCGCCTGGAGATTGGGTGTCCCTGCACTGGGAGTGGATTTGCGATCGGCTGACCGAGCCGCAGGTCCGCTATCTCCGCGACTTCACGCTTCGGCATCTGAAGATCGTGAACGAGGGGCAACCTGCACTCTGGACCCGGCCGCATTGCTCGGGACGTAACGCCGGCGGATGCTAGTGATCATCCGGCAGCAGCCAGGCATGATCAAGAGACCAGGTGATCTTCTCGCCACGTACATGAGTCGGCGCCGCCAGGCTCCGCAGCAATAGATCACCTTCAGCGGTCTGCAGGGCGTAGTCGGTGTGCGAACCCCGGAACCAGACGTCCACTACGACGCCCGCCCGGTCGCCGCCGAACCGCACCCAGTCGGGCCGTACCAGTAGCGGCCCCGACGCAGCCGGACAAGATCGAGGCCGGACCGGTCAGCCTGGCGGCCGCGGCGCTCACCGGTTCTGCGTAGAGCTGCTGCGGCGTACCCGCCTGGATCACCCGGCCAGCGACCAGCAGGGCGACGCGATCCGCCAGCCCCAAGGCCTCGGCGGCGTCGTGGGTTGCATAGATCGCCGCCGCAGCCGTCTCCGCCGCCGCGCCGCGATCTCGCCTAGGAAGACATCGCGGAGATGCGCATCGAGATGAGCGGTCGGCTCGTCGAACAGATAGAGGACCGCATGACGGGCGAGAGCCCGACCGAGCCCGACCCGTTGCTGCTCGCCACCCGACAGCTGCCGCTGGCTTGCGGTCCGCGAGCTCGCCGATGCCGAGCCGGTCGAGCAGGTCCTTCGCTTGGACTCGAGCCGTCGCCCGGTCGAGGCCGCGCCGTCGCAGCGGATACGCCACGGTGTCGACGCGCGGTCAGGTGCGGCCACAGCCCGTAATCCTGAAAGACGAAGGCCATATCACGCCGTTCGGGCGGATCAGCCCGGTTCGGAGCCGCGACCAAGCGCGTTCCCAAGGTGATCTCTCCGCTGCGCGACCGGAGACGAACCCGGCGATCGCGTTCAGCAAGCGTGGACTTGCCCGAGCCAGATGGGCCGAGCAGGGCCAGCACTTCGCCTTTCGCGACCGAGAGATTCACAGAGTCGAGGACCGTCGATCGTGCCGTACGCCACAGTCAAGCCTCGGACGTCGAGCAGCGTCAGGCACGGGCGCGCCGGGAGAGCGCCCACAGAGCCGCGGCAGGCAGCACGACGACCACGAGTCACGAGCACAGATAAGGCCGCTGTGACGCCGATCTCGTCCAAGGTCGGCACTGTTGAGAACCACCACAGCGAGGGTCTCGCTGCCCGGCCCGTACAGCAGGCTGCGACATGGTGACCTCATGCAGAGCGGTGAGAAAGCACAACGCCCAGCGCGGTGATCAAGGCGGCGACGGATCAGCGGTAGAGCGACGGTGCCCAGCCCGGTGGCTAACGTCGCCCCGCTCGCGCGGGCCGCACGGACGCCCTGCCGGCGGCAAGCGGTCGACCGCAGCGGAGATCGGTCGATGCGCCAGAGCCCAGAGCTTGGCCAGATATGCGAGGAGGATGATCGCCACGGTGTCGGCGAGCCACCGGCCGTATCCGAGCAACATACCGATCGCCACCGTCGAACCTGGAAGCACCAGCGTGAGGGTGATCAACACGCTGATCCCTCGACCAGGGCGTGTCCGACCCAAGGCAGCGGTGATCAGCCCGAGGATGAGGAGGATCGAGGCGGCCGAAAGGGAAAGCAGCAGGCTGCGGCCGAGCGCCTGACCGGTGCGCGGCGTCAGCACAGCGCGAAAGTTGTCCCACGTCCAGTTGGCCGGCGTCGATGGTACGCCGACCGCTCGGGTGATCGCCGCACTGATCAGCGCGATCAGGGGCAGGCCGCAAGTGGCGATCAGGTACATCGCCAGGACCAGCGGCTTCAGCGTCCTACCGAGCCGGCTGCCACTCGGCCAGTCGGTGTCGGCCGTCGAGGTGCGGCGCAGTTGCAGCCGGATGCCGAGCAGAACGTCTGCCGGCCCTACCACGACGAGCGTGAGGATCACCAGCAGCACGGCCAGCGTGGTCGCGTCGACGAAGCTCTGCGGGTCGCTGCTATAGGTGAGATCGGCGTAGATCCGGGTCAGTGATCGTGCTGAATCCGGCTGGAGTGCCGATCACCTGAGGCACCGCAAACGTGCCCAGAGTGAGCACAAAAACCACGACCGCCGACGTCGCAATCGCCGGGGCCAGGAGCGGAAGGGTGATGGTCCGCAGCACGGTGAGGGCCGTCGCACCGCGAGGCGTGGGCGGCGCGCTCGGTGATCGGTTCCGCCCTAGTCGCCAGGCCAACCATGATGATCAGATAGACCAGCGGCACGGCCGAGACGGCGACGATCACCGCCACTCCACTTGAGCCCTGAACCCCGGTCCAGACGAACCCGAACAATTCGCTCGTCAGGCCCCCGCGCGCATAGGCACGAAGCCAGCTGTAGCCCAGGACGAAGTCTGGGATGAGCAAGGGCACAAGTACCGCCGCTCGCCAGAACGCTCGACCGGGCAGCCCTGGATCCCGCAGAGCGAGCGCGATCGTAACCCCGATCGGCACCGCGAGCGCGGTGACGGCAGCTGACAACTCAAGCGAGTGCGCAACGGCAGTGCCGAATCCAGGCTCGGTCAACACTTCCGCGAGACGTCCGCGGCCCTCAACCCAGCTGGTCCTCGTCAGCATGACGATCGGCACAGCTGACGACGATGCCAGCCGAAGCGATCAGTACGATCCACCCGACCCAGATCAAGCCACGGTCGCCAACCTGCATCACTCCCCGCCGAAAATCGTGGCGTAGTCCTTGAGCAGCGCAGCCTTCTGGCTGGCCAGCGCATTCCAATCAGGCTGCACCGTTGGCGCATTGTCAGGCTTCGTCGGGCCGGCGACGTTCGGCAACGTCGGATAGGAACCGCTGCTGCCGATCACGGCCTGGCCCTCCGGGCTGGTCAGGTAGCTCGCGAAGTCCTGGGCCAGTTGGCGATTTTCGGTGGTTTTGGACACGGCGACCGGCCCGTAGATCGCTATTGCACCCGGCTTCGGCCAGGACACGGTCACCGGCGAACCACTCTTGGCGGCGGCGTACGCCGAAGTGGCAATGGTCATCCCGGCGTCGTAGAGCCCCTGGGCCACCCCGGTGGTGACGTCGTCTGGGGTGCTGACCTGGACTGCACCCTTGGACTTCAGGTTGGCGTAGAAGTCGGTGCCGAAGAAGGCGAGTGCGCCGAGCGCCGAGGCCGCAACCTTGGGGTCTGGTACGGCGACTTTGCCGGCGTCGGCCAGTCGCCGCCAGTCCGACGGGGCCGGCTGGCCCTTCCTGGTGATCGCAACCATGTAAAGCAATGCAATCCCGACGTAGTCCGGCGTACGCATCGCCTTCGGGATGTCGGTTTGCAGGCGTCCATCCTCCGACGAGGCCCTGTGTGACGAAGTCCTGCATGGTGAGCGGATCGCAGGCCCAGATCACGTCGGCCTTCAGGCCGCCGGAGCGTACGTCGGTCGCGACACGCGCGTTGAGTTGACCGGTCGGGGCGCGGAACAGTTGCACCTCCGTACCAGGGTGGGCGGTCTTGAACGCTGAAATGACCGGTTGAACGGTGGTGTCGTTGACGCAGGTGTAAAGCGTGATCGAGTCCGAGCCGGAAATAGCCGGCTGGGAGCAGCCCATGATCAGCAGTAGTAGACCAACCGCCATTACCGCGAATCCCCGGCGCCCCCTGCTCATGGAATTACGGTAGTACCAGAAAACCGTCGGCCCTATACCGGCGTACCGGTTGGCGCCACTGGCTGATTTGAGCCAATCTGACGGATAGTTCAATACCCGGCCGAAAGGTGGATGTATCGACATGGCACGAATATCGGCTCTCGTGAAACGCCATCGGCTGACAGCGTTCTTCATCTTGGCCTACGTCTTGTCGTGGTGGGCGTGGATCCCTTATGCACTTGGCGTCTTTCCCAATCCGGTCGCAAGCTTCGGGCCATTTCTTGCTGCGCTCGTCGTACTGGCGCTCACGGAGGGCAAGGCTGGCCTGCTGGGCCTGTTTCGCAGAATGATTCGCTGGCGTGTTGCGCCCGGATGGTACGCCGGTGGCGCTGTTCCTGCCAGCGGTGCTTACCGCTGTCGCAACAATGCTCAACGTCATGCTGGGTGCTCAAGCTCCGTCTCCAGCCCAACTCGGCGCCTGGCCTGGCATCCTCTCCACTTTTGCAATCGTCCTTCTCGTTCCAGGCGTCGGCGGCGCATGGGAGGAGCCCGGCTGGAGGGGTTACGCAGTTCCCCGGTTGCAGCACGGCCGGTCGGCACTCGTTGCCAGCCTGATCCTCGGCGTTCTCATCGCCGGCTGGCATCTGCCTCTCATTGTGGTTGGGCAGGTCCACTACCCAGATATCGTGCTGATTCTTGCCGCAGTGATCGTCTTCAACTGGGTGTTCAACAATGCCAAAGGCAGCGTGTTGATCATCATGTTGATGCACGCCGCCAATAACGCGGTATCCGGCAGCTTCTTCTCCCCGATGTTTTCAGGAGCCGACTCAGTTCGCGAGGCCTGGTTGCTGGCTTTGGTCTGGTGGGTCGTGGCGGCTCTGGTGATCGTAATTTCCGGTCCGACGAACTTCTCGCGCAAGTACCACAAGCAGGAGGAGCCACCTGATGACGCCGACCGAATCAGGCCAGCTGATCGAGCCTGTTCCGCCCGAGATCAAGAAGGGCTTGGTAGGTCGAGACCTGAGAATAGAAGGAGCGTGATGATCATGTCATCGACCGTGAGATGGGGCGGAATCGCGGGTGTCGTGGCTGCGGCGCTACTCGATCCTGTCAGCCATCCTCAACCAACTGAGTCCGATCCAGCCGACGTACTGACTCCGACCGCCAGTTATCTCTACCTCGCCGTCGTCCTCGCTGCATACGTCGCAGTAATCGTTGCCGTGCTGGGCATTCACGCATTGCACAGCGGAAGGCCTCGGTACGGCCGATTGGGCGCCGCCGGAACGGTGCTGACCATCGCCGGCTACGCGATCATCGCCATCGTCACGGTGATCAGCATGGTGCAGGGACAGCGATCACTCCTCACCGATTCGCCTTGCCGGCGCAGGCCTGCTGCTCGTCGGCTCCGCACTCCTCGGTGTGATCATTATCCGTGCCCGGTTGTTGCCCTGGTGGTGCGGCGTGCTGCTCATCGTGGCCTTCCCGCTAGGTGACATGTCGCGAACGCGATCTTCAGTTCCGCCGAGAATCTGCTGCTGGCCTTGCTCTGGGGCTCTGTGGGGATTGCGCTTCTGTCACGACGTCAGAAGGTCGCCGAGCCAGCCGTGACGCAGCCTGCCGTGAGCCGGTTTGCTGGGATGGGTTGGAGGATTGGTGAGAAAGCATCCGCTCATCGCGTTCTTCGTTCTTGCCTACCTGCTGACCTGGTGGATCTATCCGCTTCTCAAGGTCTCGCCGCTGCTCGGCATCTTCGGGCTCTTCGGCCCGGCGCTCGCTGCGATCATCGTGGCGGCCGTTACCGAGGGCAAGTCAGGCGTCAAGGCGTTGCTCAGCCGTGTCGTACGCTGGCGGGTCGGATTGCCGTGGTATGTCGTCGCGCTCGGACTCCCGACGGTTCTCTCCTTGGCCACCGCAGGTCTGTATTACCTGCTCGGAGCATCCGGAGTTCGTCAAGGTCGGCGCGTTGTCGATCTTCGACTTTAGTGCTGTTCGTTCTCGTGGTCGGTGAGGAGTTGGGCTGGCGTGGCTACGCCTTGCCGCTGCTCCTCGAGAAGCGATCGCCCTGATCGCGAGCTTGATCTTGGGTGTGTTGTGGGGGTTGTGGCATCTGCCGACGTTCCTGGTGCCCGGCACACCGCAGTACGGGCTGCCGCTGGTGGCGTTCGTACTGCTGACCGTCGAGTACTCGAGTCGTGATGACGTGGGCTCTTCCTCCACACGTCAGGGCAGCGTGCTCATCGCCACGCTTGTTCCACGGCGCCGATCAACCTCTCTCAGGGCATTTTCCTCGGTGCTATCGAAGGCGCCACCAGGTACTGGCTGTTGTGCATCGTGTACGGCGTGGCCGCCCTCATCGTGGCTGTCATGCTCGGATTGCGTTCGCGGCGCAGTCCCATGGAGGAAAGCCCGGCTCGAGTCGATGCCGGGGATGCCTGATCGATATCGGGGCGAAGGATTACTTCTTGATCAATTTGCCGGAGCCGCTGATCTCTTGGGTCACCTTCGGATCTCCGCTGTAGGTCAGCGTGCCGCTGCCGCTGATCGTGACGTCGAACGTGTCGCTGTAGCCAGCACACTTGCGTTTCCGCTGCCGGAGATGCGTGCCTTGACGCTCTTGCTCGTCAATTGCTCGGCTCGATAGCCGACCGGAGCCGGAGATGTCCAGATCTTGGTCGCCGACGGTGCCGCTGGCGATGATCGTTCCGGAGCCGCTGATCTTGGTCGTTAGTGAGTTGGTCGTCAGGTTGGACGCTCGAACGCTGCCGGATCCTGACACCGCTATGCCGGTGAGATCCTTCACAGTCAGCCGAGTAGGTGATCGGCTTGCGTCGGGACGATCTCGGTGTTGGGCTTCGTGCCGAGAATCAAGGGTGTCGTCCGGAGACATCGCTCGTCAGCTAGCGGCAGGAGGTTGTCCTCACGCCGAGATGCTGAGCGATTCGGTCCCCGTTTTCTCGATAGTGAGCTCTGCGCGTTCCGCTGAGCTCGACCTTGCGTGAAGCCGCTTACCTCGCGTGTCTCGGTGACGACTTGGCCGGAGCCTTTGGTGACCGAGCATGCCGAAACCAAGAGGACAACAGCTAACAACGCCAGAGCAGGACGCAATCGCATAGGGACGTAACCTCCCAGCAGAGGTGACACACCGATTGGAGATGAGGAGTTTGATGAACCGAACCGTGGACACACACTACCTAGACGTTCCTGGGGCGAAGATCTATTACGAGGTGCGCGGGTCAGGGCCGTTGCTCGCGCTCATTGGGCACCGATGGGCAGCTCTGGCTTCGTGGCACTAGCGGATCTGCTGGCCCCGCAGTACACCGTCGTGAGCTACGACCCACGGGGGAGCGAGCGCAGCCACGGTTACTGACAGGACTGAGATCACCACGCCCGAACTGCTCGCCGATGACGTCCATCGCGTGCTGAGCAACGTCTCTGAGGAGCCGGCGGCGATCGTGGGCAGCAGCGGTGGCGCGGTCACCGGTCTTGCCCTGGTTACGGCTCACCCCGCACAAGTCAGCGTTCTCATCGCACACGAGCCGCCGCTCTTGACACTGCTGAGCAACGCGGCGGAGGAGCTCGCAGAAGTGCAGGAGATCTATCAGACCTACCTGCGGTCGGGCAGCGAAGCGGCCATGCGTCGGTTCCTGCTTTCGATCGGCGTACTGGGCGAAGAGGGTTCGCGACAGTTCGCGGCCATGCCAGAGCCGGAACCGATGCCCGCACCAGCGGTCCCCCAGACCGACAACGACTTCTTCTATGCCAATCAGATCCGCGCCACAACCGGCTATCGGCCCGATTTGGAAGCACTGTCGCGAGCGTCAACCAGAATCGTCGTTGGTGTAGGCGCGACGTCAGCCGGGCAACTCGCGCATCGTGGCGGTCTGGCGTTGGCGGAACATCTCGGCCTACCGGCCACCGAATTCCCCGGCGACCACGGCGGATTCGTTGGTGAAGCGCCGGCCTTCGCCGAGAAACTCCGCGAGGTACTGGTGAACTAGCCCCACCAGTTCGAGGGCAGGTCTGCCACGCTGATGCAGCGACCGGTGACCGAACTCGGGTGTGATCCTGATGTCGCTGAGTACGATCACCCGGAGCCCACGGCAAGGTGGGGTCTGACGAAGATCATCTAGCTCAGCGGATCCACAACTGCTTGCGCCGTACCGGTGACGACGACGCTCCAGCCGGTTCTCTCCCGATCATCGATTCCGTCTATTTCGAACGCGACCGTGGCCGAGCTGAAGTGCACTGCCCAGCTTGCTGTTCGGGTCAGTCGAAAGACCACCCTCTCGGCGTGGATCAGATAGTTCACAGGCATGATCACCGGCATTCCGCCAGCCGGTTCCACGAAAGCGACTCGACCGAAGTGATGCCCCTTGAGCAGCTCGACGCATTTCGCTCCCTGCCAGGTCGTCCATGTCAGCCATTGGCCCCTCCGATCACTCTGTAGGTGATCATGCCGTACCGGCGGATGCAACCGAAACGGGTGTGACAGGCCAGCGGTGGTAGGGGCACACTGAGTCCATGGCGGATTGCTGCAACCAGCCGGGCTACCAGACCGTGTTCAGCGGCCGCTTCTGCCCGGCGGGTCGCTCGCACGTACCGCAAGCGCGGGCTCGACCGCACACAGCGCCGCCTTGTGTCCTTCCTCACCGACCGCGGCATCCAGAATGCATCTGTATTGGAGATCGGCGGCGGAGTGGGTGAGATGCAGATTGAGCTGCTGTCCCGCGGGGCCCGCAAGGCGACCAACCTCGAGATCTCTCGCGGTTACGAGACCGAGGCGGCCGCGCTGCTGAAACGCTCCGGCATGGCCGATCGGGTGACACGCCGGTTCGTGGACATTGCAACCTCGCCCGAGGAGATCGAGTCGGCTGATGTCGTGGTCTTGCACCGGGTGGTGTGCTGCTATCCCGACTACGAGCGCTGCTCTCCGCGGCCGCCAGTCATGCGAAGCGGCTGCTGGCGTTTTCCCACCCGCCCCGGAACCCGTTCAGCAGGATGATCGTCAGCGGCGAGAATTTGCTGCATCGATTGAGGGGCGGCGACTTCCGCGCATTCGTGCATCCACCCGAGGCGATGATCGCGACGGCTGAGGCGCAGGGCATGTCGGTGAGCTACCAACATCGCGGGCTGTCTTGGAACATAGTGGGCTTCGAGCGGTTCGCCCCAACAGCCTAGAAACGGCCGGTGGCAATGGCAGAGTACATCTGCGACAGATGCGGTGAAGTCAACCCAGTCGGCACCGTTTTCTGCGTCAACTGTCACGCGTTCCTTGCCTGGGATGAGGTCGAGCGTGACGAGGCGGCTCCGCTGGGAGCAAGCCGCCGCCAGCACGTCCGGCGACTCCGGCCCAGGATCTGAACAGAACGTTGAGACCCGCGTCATGCCGCGGATCAGGGTGCCGGCCACCCCGCCGGACAGCGAGACAGACGCGAACATCGTCTTCGCGGCAGGGCGTTCCGACTGACAGCACTGAGGGTCTGTTCCGTATCACGGCCGAACAGCGCGCAGTGACCGTGCCGCCAACCGGGGAGCCGGCGGTGCTGCCCGTGCGCGCCATGAACACCTCCGCGATTGTTGATGGCTATCTGGTGGAGGCTCCGGGCGCACCGGAATGGCTGAGTGTGGATCCGAGTCAGGTCCGCCTCCTTCCGGGCAGCGAGGAGGCGTTGCCCGTCAAGGATGCGAGTCTCTTCGGCTGCCCTGGTTCCGGCGCAGGAGCTCGAGATCACCTTGCGCATTCGATCGATGAGCCAGGCGCCGGCGCACGCAGACCTGCCCGTGCTGGTCACCGTGCCAGCGGTGGACGTACCTGTTCGCCTTGATCCCGAGCCAAGCCTGCTGCGAGTGCGCGATCGAGACACTGCTCAATGCACCGTGACCGTCGACAATTCGGGCAGTAACCGGCAACGGCGCGGTTGCGGTTCTCGGGGTCGGATCCCGAACTGGCTGTGCGATTCGGTTTTGAGCCTGACCTGCTCGAGGTCGGACCCGGCGCATCTGGGTCGGTGCTGGTCTCCGTTACGGCGACCAGGCCCGAACCAGGACAGGAGATCTCGCGGCCATTGACTCTAACGGCACTCGACGGCACCCGTCGGGTCGACACGGTGATCACGTTCCAGCAATCCACCAGCGTCCGGGTCGAGGACCCGATGGTCACGCTCGAGGTTGAACCGAGTCTGGTACGCGTCCGCGACAGGACTGTCGGCATGGCCCGAGTCGTCGCGAACCAACCGCGAGGGCCGGGACTGGGCTCACGTCCAGGCTCAGGGCGAGCGATCCGGAACGGCTCGTCAGGGTGAGTTGGTCTTGCAACAGAGCTTCACGTGCCTCCCGGCGAGACCGCGCAAACCGATGTCCGGTTCGGAGGCGCCGTTACCAGATGCTGGCAGTGATGTCAGCCGCACACTGACAATCAGTGCAGTGGCAGGTCGTCGCACCGCAACAGCTAGCGCGACGTTTGTGCAATCCAGGAGTGCCTCACCGATGTCGACGCTGGCCCTGCGCGTGGAGCCGAGCATCGTACGCGTGCAGGATGCCGACGGCGCCACGCTCCAGGTCATGGTTGACAACCGCCGAGGGCACGACGGGGTGCGGATCTTCCTCGATGGCAGCGACCCCGAACGGGCTGTCCGGGCCACCTTCTCGCCGCAGGTGGTGGACCTGGGCCCGGGTCAGGTGCGAGCGGTATCCCTTCGCCTGGATTCCTGGCGTCCACCGCCGGGACAGGAATGGACCCGTCAGTTTACGATCACCGCTAGCGACGGATACACCTCAGTTGATGCATCGGGATCCCTGGTGCAGACATCGTCCCGCGCAGCGATCGAGGTGCTGGGTGTCCGGCTTGACCCGAGTGTGCTGCGACTCTCCGGCCGACGCGGGGTGCTCAGGGCGACGATATCGACAATCGCAACGGTGCTCAGCCCATTCGGGTCAGGATGCGAGGTAGTGATCCGGAGAACATTGTGCGTTTCACATTTGGACCGGGAGTGCTCGACATCCCGCCCGGGCAGGTAGGGAGTACCACGGTGACGCTAGCCGCGTCGCGCCCGCCGGGCTGGACAACAGGTGACCCGCCCGTTTAGTGATCTTGGCGTCCGATGGTGAGTCGGAGGTTCAGGGCCGAGGGCAGTCTCATCCAATCCTCGGCAGAGCGGCGTCCCCTGGCTCGGGTGCTGCTCACTGTGCTCGGCGGCCTGGCCATGATCATCGGGGTCTTCCTCCCCTGGCGCGCAGCTACTGGCCAGAGCGGTGTGGACCTCAACGCAGACAGCTTCATGCAGGTGTTCAACTTCAGTCTTGACCTGAGCGGCTTCGAACAGTTGATCTCGGTGGGGCTGGCGATCTTGGCCCTGGCAGCGCTGATGATCTTCCGGGCTGACCGGACGCTCTGGCCGACTGCAGCCGATTGTCTGCGCTGTTGGCCGCGTTGCTGGTAGTTGGGACCTTCATCGGACTAGCCGTTGCCGGACGCGACATCGGACCAGCCAGGAGCGATCTTGGTCTTCGCCGGCTGCATCGCGGGCTACATCGAGCAATACGTAACT
>ERZ1370068.8493-contig-7341_pt1 | contig 74550 bp, 103 predicted proteins | sample MGYA00561227_ERZ1370068 | MGnify/ENA primary metagenome ERZ1370068 (study PRJEB38410, sample SAMEA6850437) | metagenome | study: Metagenomic assessment of the ecological functions of the soil: analysis of the soil microbiota associated with the... | reverse complement strand
ATGTGCTTCGTTCGGTTACGTGTTGCTATCCTGCTGACGATCCGCTCGCGCTCATCGGTGCCGGTCTGGGCGATGTTGCTCACAGGCACGACCGTCAACGTCGTCGCGCACATCGGGCTCATCATGCTGGCCGGCATCGTGGTCAACCAGTCGATCGTGCTGATCGACGCGGTGAACCAGGCGCGCGAGCGCGGCCTGCGCGAAGCGCGACGCGATCATCGAGGCCGGCCGGCTGCGCCTGCGGCCCATCCTGATCACCAAGCTCACCACGATCCTGGGCCTGCTGCCGATGGCCATCGGCATCGGCGAGGGCGCGGAGATCGTGCAGCCGATGGCGATCACCGTCATCGGCGGCGTCGCTGATCGCGAGCTTCTTCACGCTGCTCGTGATCCCGGTCGTCTACTCGCTGCTCGACCGCAAGAGTCTCCAGCGCCGGCCGCGCGCGGGCGCCTGCCGCCGCGTCGCGCCGGAGCACGGCGGAGGCCTGACGATGTATCCACACCGAGTTCGCGCTCCGCAGCGCCCGTCACGACGCTGATGACTTTCATCGCGATCGCGATGATCGGCGGTCATCTCGACCTGGCTGCTGCGCGCTCGAGACTGTTCCCGGACATCACGCTTCCCGGGCATCGCGATCGCGATCCCCTACGCCGGCTCGACGCCCGAGGAAGTCGAGCAGCTCATCGTGCGCGCCGGCCGAGGAAGCGATCGCGACGCTGTCGGGCATCGAGGAGATCCGCTCGACGTCGTCGCGAGACCGGAGCCAAGCTCGATCGTCCTGCAGTTCCAGTGGGACCGCGACGCCGATCGGCCGTCGGCTTCGAGGTCCGCACCAAGCTCGACTCGATCCGCCACGAGTTCCCGCCGAGCGCGGAACCGCATCCTGACCAGATGTTCGCCGCGGGCGACGATCGCGATCCTGGCCGGTCCGCATCTCGCCGGCCAGGACGACCTGACCGCGCCAGTACGACACGCTCGAGCCGCTACCTCAAGCAGCCGATCGAGCGGCTCGACGGCGTCGCGCGCGTCGTCGCTGCAGGGCGTCGAGCCGCTCGAGCTCCGGATCCTCGTCGACCCGACGCGCCTCGCCGCCTACGGCGTCGACATCGCCGCGCCTGCGCGACGCTGCTCGAGTCGCGCGAACTTCTCGGTCAGCGCGGGCGAGATGACCGAGCGGCAGCGTCAGCGCTTCATGGTGCGGCCGATCGGCGAGTTCCGCACGCATCGACGACGTGCGCAACTTCATCGTGACCGGGAATGTCCGCCTGCACGACGTCGCGCGATGTCGAGCATGGTCGACGCCGGACCTGACGGTCGGCCGGCACCTGGACGGCCGCCCCGGCGGTCGGCATCGACGTCGTTCAAGTCCACGCAGCGCGAACGTCGTCGACGTCGCCGACCGCGTGATGGCCGTCGTCGACGGCGCAGCAAGCTGCCGCAGCTGCAGGGCATCCAGATCATCGTCCTGCGGAACCAGGCCGAGAGCATCCGGATCATCGCTGCGCGGACCTGCGCAAGGCCGGCACTCATCGGCGCCGGCGCTCTCGCTCATCGTGCTGCTCTTCTTCCTGCGCCACTGCGCCGACCACGTGATCGTGAGCCTCGCGGTGCCGGCGTCGCTGCTCGATCACGCTCGGCGGCGATGTGTACTTCCTCGGGCTCTACGCTCAACATCCTGACGATGATGGGCATGCTGCTCGCGATCGGGCTGCTCGTCGACAACTCGCGTGGTGATCACCGAGGCATCTTCCGGCACCGCCAGCTCGAGCCGCTCGGAGCCGCGTCTACGGCGACGCTGCGCGGGCGTGCGCGAGGTCGGCGTCGCGGTGCTTGCCGGCACGCTCTCGACGATCATCGTGTTCCTGCCGATGGTGTTTCGGCGAGAAGAACGAGATGTCAGATCTTCCTCGTGCACGTCGCGATGCCGATCGTGGTCGCGATGCTCGCCTCGCTGATCGTCGCGCAGACGCTGATCCCGACGCTGACGGCGCGCTTGCCGCCGCCGCCCGCGATCAAGCGCGGGCTCCTGGTTCGCGACGGCTGCAGGACACGCTACCTGCGGCAGCTCGACTGGATGTCTCAGCCACGAAGTCGGTGGCGACGCGCGCTGTTCGTCGTCTCGACCGTGCTGTCGCCGGTCCGCTGTTCGTGACAAGCGTCGTGAAAGTCGACCATGTTCCCGCAGGACGCCTCGCGACACGCCTGTACCTGCCGTATCCACATCGAAGGGGACGCTATCCCGATGGCGCGGGTCGAGCAGGCCGTGCGCCGCGTCGAGAACGTACATCGCGGCCAACAAGGAGCGGTTCGGCATCGACACGTCTACGCCATTTCGGCCCGAGCGACGACGCCAGACGCGTCATCCGGCTGACGGGCCCAGGCTGCCGATGGAAGCCGCGCGACCTCATGAAGGAGATCGAGAAGGGACTGCCCGAGATCATCATCGGCAAGCCGAGCTTCCGCTTCGACGACGGACCGAGCCGGCACGGGCTCGTTCAGCATGCAGCTCTACGGGCGAATCGACCGAGGAGCTCGCGGTGCTCTCGCGCGACGTCGCGCACCGCCTGCGCGACGTGCCGAAGCGGGCTCGAGCTCCGTGCGCTCCGACGGCCAGGCCTGGCGAGCAGGAAGTCCAGGTCGTCGTCGACCGCGACCGCGCCGTCGCGCTCGGCCTCACGACGCAGGCCGTGGCGCATGACGGTCGCGGTCGCGATGCGCGGCGATCGACGCTCGAAGAGTTCGCGCGCGGACGACCGCGAAATCGACGATGCGCCTCGCCTTCCGCGAGTCGGACAACGGCAGACGCCGTCGAGGACCTCGGCCGCGACGCCGCTCATGCCTGCCGAACGGCGCGCGCATGCAGACTCGGCGCGGTCGCCGATTTCCGGATCGACCAGACCGCGCGACGATCGAGCGTGTCGACCGGCTCACGTCCGTCGTCATCGAGGCGCATTCTCGCCGGAGAGGCGTCACTGGACGAGCGTCCAGAAGCGCGTCGAGCCGGTCATGAACGACTATCCGCTGCCGCCGCGGCGTCGGCTGGCAAGTACGGCCGCGGCGTCGAGGACAGCGACGACACGGCGATCAGACCATGTCAGACAGAACATGCTCGCTCGCGGTCGCGCTGATCTTCCTCGTCATGGCCTCGCTGTTCGAGTCGCCGCTCTACCCGATCTCGATCATCACCTCGATCGTGTTCGCGATCGTCGGCGTGATCTGGGGGCTCGCGATCACGCAGACGCCGGTTTCATTCATGGCGATGATCGGGATCATGATCCTGATCGGCGTGATCGTGAACATCGGCATCGTGCTGATCGCGCACGTGATCGACCTGCGCAAGCGAGCGGCATGAACCGCGCACGACGCGATCATCGAGGCGGCGCGGCACCGCCTGCGGCCGATCGTGATGACGACCGTCGACGACGCTGCTCGCAATGCTGCCGCTCGCGATCGGGCCACACCCAGATCGGCGGCGATGGCCGCCGCGTACTACCCGATGGCCCGCGCCGCTGATGTCCGGCCTGTTCTGCTCGGCTCGGATGACGTCCGCTGTTCTTCGGCGCCGCTGTTCTTCGTGATGGAACTGGACGACCTGAACAACTGGCGCCAGCGCATCAAGCTGTTCTCGCGGAGCGGGGCCGGCGGCGGAAGCGCCCTGAGGCCAGGGCGCGCGCCGAATCAGCGCAGCAGGACCTGTGTGCGATCCCAGTAGTCATCGACGAGCACGTTGCGTCCGGCACTGCCGCCGGTCGCGGCGGGCGGCGAGAGGCCGGCTGCGGCACCGATCTCGTTGGCGTTCCGCCAGGTCGCGCCGACCGCCATCCTGTCGCCGCGCTTCTTGATCTCCGCCACGAGCCCGTCCTGGGCGCGTTCACGAGCGCGAGCGCCTGGGCGATCTCGCGCAGGCGGGCGAGGCAGGCCTCGAGGTTGCCGTGCTTGGCGCTCTCGACGCTGCGGATTGTTGGCGAGCCGGGCGTCCATCGCAGTCCGGACTACGGCCAGCCGCGCGAACAGGTGCTGTGCATAGGCGATCACGGCGAGGTTCACGAGCCGGCGACCCTCGATCGAGAGGCCCGGAATTTCGGCCAGGGCTCCCTTCGATCGTCCAGTGTGACTCCTGCATGTCCGCTGAGGTGGCAAGCTCCCGCGCCGACGCAGCGCTCGCGCTGCTCGAGGATCTCGACCGCAAGCGTCCGGCGCTTGAAGTAGTGCCAGAACTGCCTGAGCTGCGCCATGCGCGCCTCGCGCTGGGACAGCCGTTCGCGCTCGGCCCCGGTGGACTTCCCTGGGCCTGGCGCAGGCGCTCGTCGGCGACCTTGAGGCGCTCAGGACGGTCCTGCTGGAACTCCGCAAGCTGCTGCTTGCGCTGCGCGTCCTGGCAGCTCACGCTTGAGTTCAGCCGCGAACTTCTCGAGCTTGCTCGCGGCAGGCCCGCCACAGCGCCTTGAGGCCGAAGTGCACGAGCGCATCGAGGCCGCGCTCGGGCTGCCGAGCTGCACCTCGAGCTGTTCGAGCTGCTGCTGCAGGCGCGTGTTCGCGTTCTCCTGCTGCTTGAGCTTGTTGCGCAGGTTGTGCAGCTGGTCGTCGAGGTCCTGCAGCTCCTTCTGCCGAGCTCCGCACGGTTCCAGAACAGCTTGAGCAGCCGCTCCTGCTCGGCGGGATCCGCCTTGCCGATGGAGGGCAGCTTCAATCTGCGACCATTTGTCAGGAAGCATGACAGCCATGGCCTCTCGCTCAGGCCGCCGGAACCGCGAAGCGGTGGCCGCCGCCGACGCAGTACTCCAGCCACTTGTTGAGCAGCATGTTGCACGACCAGCGCTGGCCTGAATCCGGCCCGCGGCCCTGGATGCGACTCATCTCGCAGGCGCGCGCTGCGAGGGTTCGCGCGCCCGTGCCGCAGGCCTCGGCCGAGCGCGCGTCGTGGTAGACACGCGGATCTCGGCCCGGATCGCGCGCCACGCCCGCCCTCTCGAACAGGCGAGTCATCTGAGCGCGACGTCGTGTAGCGGCACTGCTCCACGACGGAAAGCTCGAGCGCCGGCTCGCCGGCGACCGCGGAGGTGAACGATCCGCTGCAGGCGGCGCATGGTCCGGCACGAGCCAGCCGAGGCGGATGTAATTGCTCTCGTAGAGCGTCATCAGGCTCACGAATGATCGCGGCCGTGCGCGCCAGGGAGATCGTGCAGAGGGCGTCCGACAACATGGATTTGACCATATCACAGGCGAGTCATTCGGCCAAATCCCGCATGATCCGTGCGATTGGTCGTCGATTCCGTCACGGTCTCACGCGCCGCGGGATCGCCAAGGCGCTCGAGCACGCGGCTCGCGATCTCCTCGATGGATGTGTCGGTCGTCTCAAGAAACGGACGCCGTGGCGCTCGAAGCAGTCTGCTCCGACGCGCACTTCAAACGCGCACTGCTGCGCGGACGCGTAGCGGCTGTCCGGGCGGGCGCTCCTGGCGGATCTGCTGCAGGCGCCTGGGGCTCGATCGTGAGGCCGAAGAGCTTCTCTGCGGTACGGCATCGACGACAGCCGGCAGGCGCCCCGCCATCGAGGTCGTCCTCGGTCAGCGGGTAATTGGCCGCAAAAGCCCCGTATTGCAGCGCCATGTAGACGCAGGTCGGGCGTCTTGCCGGAGCGCGAAACTCCGATCAGGATCACATCCGCGCACGGTCGTAGTCGCGCGTCTGGGCCCCGTCGTCGTTCGCAAGCGCGAAGTTCGGTCGCGTTGATGCGCATCGTGTAGGCGTTGATGTCCGCCATGCCGTGCGCGCGCCCGAGCACGTGAGCCGACGGCTGGCCGAGCTCCAGTTCCAGCGGACCGAGAAATGCGTCAAAGAAATCGAGGAACAGGCAGTGCGCCTGTTTGCATCGCATCGCGCACGCTCGCTGTCGACGAGCGTCGCGAACACGATCGGCCGCGCGCCCTCCTCCCGGCCGGCCTGGTCGATCTTCGCGCACCGCCTCGCGCGCCTTGTCAACGGTGGTGATGAATGGCAGAGTGACCGGTCTGGATTCCATGCCGTCAAACTGCGTCAGCAGGCTGTGTCCCATCGTTTCGGCGGTGACGCCGGTCTGGTCGGACACGAAGAAAACGGTTCGTCGTTGCTTCATTGCGGGTCATCCGTTGGACGTCGCGGCCCGCGTCGACGGCAGCCGCGCGGCTGATCGTATCAGGTGCGGAACGAGCGAGGATCGCGCGTGACCGGCTACTACTGATCCCCTTTGCACGGCTGCGCATGACGGACGTCGATTCCGTCGGCGGCAAAGAATGCGTCGCTCGGCGAGATGATCGGGCAGCTTCGTCGGAAGCCGGCGTGCGCGTGCCGGATGGCTTCGCGACGACGGCCCAGGCCTACCGCGACTTCCTCGCGCAGGGCGGCCTTGCACAACGCATCGCGACGGAGCTCGCAGGACTCGACGTGAACGACGTCGCGCGCCTCGCGGGCAGCGGCGCGCGAATCCGCGGCTGGATCCTGGAGACGCCCTTCCAGCAGGGACTCGAGCGCGAAGTGCTCGCAGCGGCCGCGAAGCCTCGGCGATGGAGACGCTCGGCAGTCGCCGTGCGCTCATCGGCCACGGCCGAGGACCTGCCGGAGCGCCTCGTTCGCGGGCCAGCAGGAGACGATCCTGAACGTGCGCGGCGCCGCAGTCCGTGCTCGCAGCCATGCACCAGGTCTACGCCTCGCTCTATCAACGACCGCGCGATCTCCTACCGCGCGCACCAGGGCTTCGACCATGCGCAGGTCGCGATTTCGGTCGGCGTCCAGCACATGGTCCGCAAGCGATGTCGGCGCGAGCGGCGTCATGTTCACGCTCGACACCGAGTCCGGCTTCCGCGATGCGGTCGTTCATCACGGCGTCCTGGGGTCTCGGCGAGACTCGTCGTGCAGGGCGCGGTGAACCCGGACGAGTTCTACGTCTACAAGCCGGCGCTGCGCGCCGGCCGATCACGCGATCATCCGCCGGAACATCGGCTCCAAGGCGTCGCGCATGGTCTACGCCGAGGACCCGGCGCCGGGACGCTGGGTCGAGGTCAAGGAAGTGCCCGCGGCGGAGCGGCGCGCGTTTCTGCATCAGCGACGACGGACGTGCACGAGCTCGCGCGCCAGGCGCTCGTCATCGAGATCGCACTACGGCTGCCCGATGGACATCGAGTGGGGCAAGGACGGCGAGACCGGCGCGATCTACATCCTGCAGGCGCGTCCGGAGACCGTGCAGAGCCGGGCCGGACGCTCGATCGCTGCGCTACTCGCTGAAGCAGCGCTCGCGTGCGCTCACCAGCGGCCGCGCGATCGGCCAGCGCATCGGCGCGGGCCCTGCCCGCGTCGTCTCGCGATGCGCGCGAGATGTCGCGCGTCGCAGCCGGGCGACGTGATCGTCTCCGACATGACCGATCCCGACTGGGAGCCGGTCATGAAGCGCGCCGCGGCCATCGTCACCAACCGCGGCGGGCGCACCTGCCATGCGGCGATCATCGCCCGCGAGCTCGGCATCCCCGCGGTCGTCGGCTGCGGCGACGCGACGACGAAGATCCGCGACGGCGAGCCGGTCACGGTTTCCTGCGCCGAGGGCGACACCGGCGTCGTCTACGAGGGCCAGCTCGATTTCGAGCAGCAGCGCATCGAGCTCGACGCGCTGCCGAAGATCGCCCGTCACGCATCATGATGAACGTCGGCAACCCGGACCGGGCCTTCGACTTCGCCGCGATCCCGAACCACGGCGTCGGCCTCGCGCGGCTCGAGTTCATCATCAACCGCATGATCGGCGTGCACCCGCGCGCGCTGCTCGATTTCGCGAGCCTCGATCCCGGCGTGCAGGACCAGGTCCGCCGCCAGATGGCGGGCTACGACGACCCGGTGGGATTCTTCGTCGAAAAGCTCGCCGAAGGCGTCGCGCAGCATCGCCGCCGCCTTCGCGCCGCAGCCGGTCATCGTGCGCCTGTCGGACTTCAAGTCGAACGAGTATGCAAACCTGATCGGCGGGCGCCAGTACGAGCCGCACGAGGAGAACCCGATGCTCGGGTTTCCGCGGCGCCTCGCGCTACACCGATCCCGCGTTCCAGCCCTGCTTCGAGCTCGAGTGCCGGGCGCTCCGCAAGGTGCGCGAGGACATGGGGCTCACGAACGTCCAGGTCATGGTTCCCTTCGTGCGCACGCGTCGACGAGGGCCGGCGCGTCGTCGAGCTGCTCGCCCGGAACGGGCTCGCAGCGCGGCGCGAACGGCCTCAAGGTCATCATGATGTGCGAGCTGCCGACCAACGCGATGCTCGCCGACGCGTTACCTCGAGCACTTCGACGGCATGTCGATCGGCTCGAACGACATGACGCAGCTGACGCTCGGCATCGACCGCGACTCCGCGATCATCGCCCCGCTCTTCGACGAGCGCGACCACGCCGTCAAGGCGCTGCTCGCGATGGCGATCAAGGCCTGCAAGGACGCCGGCAAAGTACATCGGGATCTGCGGCCAGGGTCCGTCCGACCACCCGGACCTCGCACGCTGGCTCGTCGATCAAGGCATTGACAGCCTCTCGCTCGAATCCGGACACCGTCGTCGAAACCTGGCTGTACCTGGCCAACGCCGCAGAAGAGCTAGGCGCGCGACGCAGGCGGGCGGGGTTCCTCGCGCGCTCGAAGACCGGACATTCGCTCGCTCGGGACCCCGCCCGACGCCGCTCAGCGCGCTGCAGATCCTCGCGCAGATTCCAATGACGGCCGTCAAACGGGCGGATGTTGCATCGAGGCGATCGTTCGACGGTCGAGGCAGCGGGCGTTGACGCTGTAGCCGTCGGGATGAGGCGCGCGGGACGTAGAACGACTTGACGCCGCAGCTGGCGGCAGAAGCGGTGCTTGGCGATACCGGTGCCGAAGGAGTATTCGACGAGGTCGTCGGCGCCGACAGCAGCCGGAATTGCGTCGCGCGGCGACGATGCAGGTGCAGGTAGGCCGAGCGGGCGCACATCGAGCAGTTGCATCTCGAGGAGCTCGAGATCTGCGGGTGCGAGTACCTCGATGCGGACCCGGCCACAGTGGCGAGAACCTGCGTGCCAGAACGGCGCAGGATCGGCTCAAGTCCGCGGCGCGTTCCATGGCGCGGCGAAGAGCTGCGACCGGTAGTGGCGCAGCTCGGCGATCGACTCGTGGACATCCGCCAGCGCCGTGTGGCGCGATTCCTTGGCGACGCCGGCGGCGACCTCCGGCGCCCAGCGGCGCGCGAGTTCCTTGACGGTGCTGACGTCCAGGTTCCGGTAGTGGAAGTAGCGCTCGAGCTCGGGCATCCAGCGCGCGAGGAATCGGCGGTCCTGGCACACGCTGTTGCCGCACATCGGCGAGCGGTTTGCTCGCGACGTGCTCCGGCCAGGAACGCCGAGCGTCGCGCGCTCGGTCGCAGCCTCGTCCATGGAGCTTGCGCGTATGCGCGCGACGAGTCCGCTGCCGGTGTGGGTGCGCGTGTTCCAGTCGTCCATGGCGACGAGCGCCGACTCGGGCTGGCGCACGGCGATGACGGGCCCCTCGGCGATCACGGCAAGGTCGGCATCCGTCACGACGGTGGCGATCTCGATGATCCGGTCGCGTTCCGGGACGAGGCCGGTCATCTCGAGATCGATCCAGATGAGGCGGTCGGCCTGTGTCATGTTGCCGCTGATCTTACCAGAGGCTAGAGTGCCCCTCGCCCTCGCCATGCATCCTTTCACGCTCCTCTTCGTCATCGCGGTCGCCGGCGGACTCGCCGTCGAGCTGTGGCTGCTCGGCCGCCAGGTGCGCGCCGTTCGCGCGCACCGCGATCGCGTGCCTGCGCCATTTGCGGCCGCCGTCCCGCCAGAGGATCACGCCCGTGCGGCCGACTACACGATCGCGCAGGCGCGCTTCGCCATGGTCGAGCGCGTCTTTGGTGCCTCGCTCCTTGTCGCGCTGACGCTTGCGGGCGGCATCGCCGCGCTCGACCGGGCGCTGTCCGCAACCGGCGTCACGGGCCTGCCGCGCCAGGTCGCGGTGGTCGCACTCGTCATGCTCGTGCTCTCGATCGCCGGACTTCCGTTCGATGTCTGGCGTACGTTCCGGATCGAGGCGCGCCACGGCTTCAATCGCACGACGCCCGCGCTCTTCGTGGCGGATGCCTTCAAGTCGCTTGCGGTCGGCGCCGTGCTCATGCTCCCGCTCGTCGGCCTGCTGCTCTGGCTCATGGCGCGGGCGGGTGCGGCCTGGTGGCTCTGGGCTTTCGGCGCGTGGGCGGCATTCTCGATCCTGCTCGGCTGGGCCTGGCCGCGGGTCTTCGCGCCGCTCTTCAACCGCTTTCGCGAACTCGAGCCGGGCACCCTGCGCGATGCCGTCGAATCCTTGTCGCGCCGCTGCGGGTTCGAGCCGCGGGGCGTTTCGTGATGGACGGCTCGAAGCGCAGCACGCACGGCAATGCCTACTTCACCGGCCTCGGTCGCCACAAGCGCATCGTTTTCTTCGACACGCTCGTCGATACGCTGGCAATCGACGAGCTGCAGGCGGTGCTCGCACACGAGCTCGGCCATTTCCGCCTGCGCCACGTGTCGCTGCGGCTCGCCGTATCACTCGCGGCGGCGTTCGCAGGGTTCGCCCTGCTCGCCTGGCTCGGCAATCAGTCCTGGTTCCAGCCTGCGCTCGGCGTGCCGGCAGGCGGGTCGCATACGCTGCTCCTGTTGTTCGTGCTTGCGGCCCCGGTTTTCCTGTTCCCGCTGCGGCCGCTGTCCGCCGGGCTCTCGCGGCGGCACGAGTTCGCCGCGGACCGGTTTGCTGCACAGCATGCCAATGGCGGTGCGCTCGCCGACGCGCTCGTGAAGCTCTACCGCGACAACGCCACGACGCTCACGCCCGATCCGCTCTATGCGGCTTTCCACGCCTCCCACCCGCCGGCGCTCGCGCGGATCGCGAGGCTCGCTCCGGGACGCGCCGGGTGACGGCTGCACCGTTGCTCACGGGCCGCGTGGTCGCGAGCCATGGCCGCGACGCCAGCATCGAGGATGATTCGGGCCGGCGCATTCACTGCCGGCTGCAGGGGCGACGCCTCGCCGTCGTCTGCGGTGATCGCGTTCATTGGAGCCTCGCGAGCACCGAGGGCGGCACGGGCGTCATCGTCGAGGTGCTCCCGCGGACCCGCGTGCTCGCGCGCATCGATGCGAGGGGCGTCGCCGAGCCGGTGGCCGCGAACCTCACGCAACTCGTGGCGGTGGTGGCCCCGGTCCCGACGCCGGATTTCGGCCTTTGCGATCGCTACCTCGCCGCTGCGGAATGGAGCGGCCTTGCGGCCTGCGTCGTCGCGAACAAGAGCGATCTTCCGGATCCCACCGGCGCGCTCGGGCCACCGCTGGCGGATTACGTAGCGCATCGGCTACACCGTCCTCAATGCCAGCAAGCGGCTGGAGGATGGCATTGCCGCGCGCTCGCGGCGCGCCTCGCCGGCGCGACGAGCGTGCTGGTCGGGCAGTCCGGCGTCGGCAAGAGCTCCCTGACGAACCGCCTCGCGCCCGGCGTCGAGGCCACGGTCGCCGAGATCACGCGTGCCAGCGAAAGCGGCCGCCACACGACCACGACGTCGTCCCTGTATGCGCTTCCGACCGGCGGCGACCTGATCGACTCGCCGGGCGTACGCGATTTCTCGCCGCCACTCCCGCCCGCACGCGAGATCGCCGGAGGCTATCGCGAAATCGCCGGCGTCGCCGCCGGCTGCCGCTTCCGTGATTGCCTGCATCGGAGCGAGCCGGGCTGTGCGGTCGCCGTGGCCTGCAAGGAAGGCCTGATTTCAACGCGCCGCTTCGAGAGCTACCAGAGGCTGCTTGCGCTCGCCGAATCGCTCGCGGCCCGCGCCCCGCCCCACCTCAGGCGATGAGCTGGCGCCCGGCGAGTGCGTGGGCGAGCGTGCCGCCGTCCACGTACTCGAGTTCGCCGCCGACCGGCACGCCGTGCGCGATGCGCGTCGCGCGGATTCCACGGCGCGATACGAGCTCGCCGATGTAGTGCGCGGTCGCCTCGCCCTCGACGGTCGGGTTGGTCGCGAGGATCACTTCGCGGATTTCCCCTCGTCGAGCAGCGCCTCGAGGCGATCGAAGCCGAGCTGCTCGGGGCCGATGCCGTCGAGCGGCGAGAGGTGTCCCATCAGCACGAAGTAGCGGCCGCCGTAGCCGCCCGACTGCTCGACCGCCACCGACGTCGGCGGGCGATTCGACGATGCAGAGCGCCGTGGCGTCGCGCCGCGGCGCCGAGCAGATTTCGCACAGCTCGCCATCCGTCGAGCATGCGGCAGCGGCGGCAGTGCACGACATTCGCGGCGGCTTCCTCGAGCGCGCGCGCGAGCGCGCGGCCGCCGTCGCGGTTGCGTTCGAGCAGGTGGAATGCCATGCGCTGGGCCGACTTCGGCCCGACGCCCGGCAGGACGCGCAGGGCCTCGATGAGGCGGGCAAGTCCCGGTGAGTACTTCACGCCTGCGCCGTCAGAACGGCAGCTTCATGCCCGGCGGCAGCTGCATGCCGCCCATCGCGCCGGCCATGTGCTGCTGACCGCCTCGGCGACGCGGCGGGTTCGCATCGTTGCAGGCCGCGGCCACGAGGTCCTCGAGCATCTCGCGGTCCGCAGCCGCCGACGGTCGGATCGATTTCGCACGCGCCGCACTTCGTGGCGGCCGTTCATGACCACCTTGACCATGCCGCCGCCCGATTCGCCCGTGACCTCGAGCGCGCCGAGCTGCTCCTGCGCCTTCTGCATGTTCGCCTGGAGCTGCTGCGCCTGGCGCATGAGTTGTCCGAGATTGGGCTTCATGACCGCATTCTAGCCGACCGGCTTGACCGAATCCGGCTGGAGCACCGCCCCGAAGCGGTCCCGCAGGGTCTGCACATTCGGATCGCGCTCGAGCGCGGCGCGCGCTTCTCGAGCCGTTCGTCGCGGGCCGCTTCTCGCGGCGCGCGGGCGTGTCGCCCGAACCGCCCCGCTCGATTTCGACTGTCGCCGACTCGCCGACGAGCTGGCGCAGCGCCTGCGTGAAGCGTCCTCGAGCTGACGCGTGTGCAGGGCGCTCGCGCGCTCGTCCAGCAGGAAGCGGAAATGGCTGCCCTCTCGCGCGACGAGCTGGCAATTGCCCGCAAGCTGGCGCGCCGGGCCCTTGAGCTCGAGCTGCGCGAGCAGTGCGGGCCAGTCGCCGTCAGACGAGGCGGCGACGGACGCGGGCGAGGCCGTCGGCGCCGACACCGCCTTCTGGGGTCGGCGCAATACCGGCGGCGCCGCGCGGCCGCCTGAAGCTTCGCGCGTGCTGCCGGTCGCGTCGGCCGGGCGGAACGCCAGCATGCGCAGGAGCGTCATCTCGAATCCGGTGCGCGGGTCCGGCGCGATGCTCGAGGTCGCGGCGGCCGAGGATCGCGAACTGGAAGGCGAGCTGCAGGTCTTCCGCGGCCATGTGCGCGGCAAGCGCGTCCAGCGTCTCGGTCGGGTGCACTTCGTCCTCGGCAAGTCCAGGCACGGCCTGGCGCAGCGCGACTTTCTGGATCAGGAAGCGATTTCGTCGAGGAGCTGTCCGTAGTCGGGCGCGAATTCGTCGATGGCCGCGACGGCCTCGAACAGCGCCGCGCGCATCGCGCTCGCGCCACGCGCTCGACCAGGCGAACGACCTGCTGCCGGTCCACGGTGCCGAGCATCGATCGCGCATCGGCCTCGGTCACGCGTCCGCCGCCGAAAGCAAGCATCTGGTCGAGGAGCGACAGCGCGTCGCGCAGGCTACCGTCCGCCGAACGCGCGAGGAGCTGCACCGCAGGCGGCTCGAAGGCGACGCCTTCGGCACCGAGGATGTGCTGCAGCCGCGCGGCGATCAGGGACGCGGGCAGGCGCTTCAGGTTGAACTGCAGGCAGCGCGACAGCACGGTGACCGGCAGCTTCTGCGGGTCCGTGGTCGCAAGCAGGAACTTGACGTGCGGAGGCGGCTCCTCGAGCGTCTTGAGGAGCGCATTGAACGAGTGCGCCGACAGCATGTGCACTTCGTCGATCAGGTAGACCTTGTAGCGCCCGCGTGTCGGCAGAGTACTGGACGTTCTCGAGCAGCTCGCGCGTGTCGTCGACCTTGGTGCGCGAGGCCGCGTCCACCTCGATCAGGTCCACGAACCGGCCCTCGTCGATTTCGCGGCAGGCGCCGCATTCGCCGCAGGGCGTCGAGCTGACGCCGCGTTCGCAGTTCAACGACCGGGCGAGGATGCGCGCGATCGTCGTCTTGCCGACGCCGCGCGTGCCCGTGAACAGGAATGCATGGTGGATGCGCCCCGAGTCCAGGGCATTCGCGAGGGCCTGGCGCACGTGTCCTGGCCGACCAGCTCGGCGAAGTTACGCGGGCGCCATTTGCGGGCAAGTACGAGGTAACTCATGGTTTCCGGATCTGCCGCTCCGTCATCATCGCGCATCCTCCGGCCGGTTGGAGGCGGCCCGCGCCAGCACCCCTCCGGCACCCGATGCCACCGCTACCGTTGCTCCCTTCCGGGCCTGGCGGGGTTCACGGCTGATCGTCGCGGAGGAACCGGCGCGAGCCACCATGAAAGGCCGGGCGGGCATCGTAAGGTTGGCTCCTGGGGCGTCAACCGCGTGGCGCAGCCCGCGGCAACCACAGCGTCACGACGGTGCCTACGCGCGGCGTGCTCTCGATTTCGATGCGCCCGCCGTGAATATCCATGATCTCCTTGACGATGCTCATGCCGAGCCCGGTACCCGCGACGCCGGCCGTCGATTCCGCGCGGTAGAAGCGCTCGAAGATCCGCTGCCGCGTCTCCTCATCCATCCCTTCGCCGCGGTCGGCGACGCTGACGCCGACGTCGCGGTCTGCGGCGACGAGGCGCACCGCGATCGGTTCGCTGGACGGCGAGTACTTGCAGGCATTCGCGAGCACGTTGCCGAGCGCCTGGCAGAACTTGTCAGCGTCCAGGAAAACCTCGGCATCGCCGATGTCCCCGTCGAGCGTCGGCACGCGCGCGTATTCGGCGACGCGGAAACCGTCGATGTAGCGGTTCACCACGGGCGCGAGCGCCTGCCGGACCATCGTGAAGTCGCGGCCGGCCCGCGCCTCGATGCGTGCGAGGTCAGGAGTTCCGACACGATGCCCGTGATCTGGTCGCCGTGACGGCGCATGGTGTCGAGGATCTCGCCGCGCTGCACAGGCGGCGGGTCGCTCGCCTGCAGGAACTCGGCATAGCCGGTGATGACCGCAATCGGCGTCCTGCAGCTCGTGCGCAGCGGTCGCGACGAACCGGCTCTTGGCACGGTCCAGCTCATGGGCTTCCGTGATGTCGCGGAAAGTACGCCACCTGCGCGCCGCCACCCGCGCCGACCACTCGGCATTCGAGGACCGCGGGGCGTGGCCGCAGCGAGGCGGAGGAGCGACGCAACGCCCGGCTGCGGTTCTCCCGCCGGATCCGAGTTCGCCGAGCCTCGACCAGAACGCGCTGCGCGACAGGCCGATGAGCCCCTCGCGCGACCAGCCGGTCAGCATGAGGAAGGTCGGATTGGTCTCGGTCACCCAGCCGGCGGCGTCGAACGAGACGAGGCCATCCGGCGAGAGGCTGAGGATCGTCGACAGTTCCTCGTTGCGCTCGGTCAGGCGCGATTCGGCTTCCTCGCGGGCACGGTTGGAATCGCCGAGCAAGCGGCCCAGCTGCCGCAGCTCGCCCACGCGTGTGGCGGAATTCGGTCACGCCAAATTCCGGGATGGCCTGCTCGTACTCGCCGACCGCGATGCGATGCGCCATGCGCTCGATCTGCGTGAGCGGCTCCGCGATCCGATGGCTCAGGACGCGGGCGCGCCGGTAGAGAAATGTGAAGAACACGAGATAGAAGCCGACGAGGCCCGCGAGCATGATCCAGCCGATCGGCCGCGAGGTCCCGGCTGAGCGCGCGCGAGGGCCGAACACGGCCTGCTCCGGCACGAGGCTCATGAGCTTCCAGCCGACCGAAGGGATGGTCTGCCAGGCAATCAGGTGCGGTTCCGGGCCGTCGAGGCGCGCCCGGTGCCGGCCGGCTGGGTCTGCAGGCAGCTTGCCGATCTCCGCGAGGTCCGCCCGCCGGTAGACGTTGAATGCCTCGGGCTTGAACGTATCGGCGCGGATCGGCGTCGACGTAGTCGTGCGCGGTCAGCTCCTTGAGGTTGAGGAGCTTCTCGCCCTGCGGCGGCAGCGCGAGCAGCGTGCCCGACTTGCCGATCAGGAGCAGGAACCCATGCCATGGAATGTCCTGCCCGAGCACGTCGGCCACGATGCGATCGATCGTCACGTCGGCGCCGACCACGGCCTCGAGCACGTCGCCGCGGTACACCGGCGCGATGGCCGATACCAGCCAGCCCTTGCCGGCGGGATCGACGTAGGCGTCGGTCCAGACGACGGCGCGCGCCGGGTTATGGCGGGCATCCGCCTCGTAATAGAAGTTGAATTCCTCGACGTTGATATTCGGGATCGAACACGGCGGCCGCGTCGATCCACGGCCAGATACGCGTCAGCGAATCGCGCGTGTTGAGATAGGACTGCACGATGAGGGGATTGGCGAGCGTCACGTCGCGCAGCAGCGGATCGACCGTCGCGAGCCGCTCGAGCCGCTCGAAATCGGACGGATCCCGGCCGCGTGCCCGATGACCAGAACACCGCGGCGCCGCCGTCGTCGTGCCAGGTCGTGAGCGCCCCGCTCGGCTGCAGCCGCAGGCGCTCGCGGTCCGCTGGTCGTGCGCGAGCAGGCCTTCCCAACGACTGCCGTCGTCTGCAGGCGCAGGCACTTCCGCGAGCGAAGCCACCTGCCCGAGCTGCTGCTCGATGACGGCCGACTCGTCATCCGCGATGCGGGACAGTTCCTGGCGTGCGACTTCGGACAGGGCGGCCACGTTCTTGCGCAGCGACCAGGCGTGGCTCGCCAGGTAGACGGCGACGAGGAGCAGCTCGACGACGAGGAGCGGCACCGAGCGCGTTGCGCACATAGGCGCGCCAGACCCAGCGCAACAGCGACATGTCCTGTCGCGGCGGCCCGGCATCGGCCAGGCGCTCTGCGGGGTTCTCGGTCATGCAACTAGTGTAGCGGTGCGGAAATTGGCGGAGAGGGTGGGATTCGAACCCACGTAGGGCGTAATGCCCTCAACCGATTTCGAGTCGGTGCCGTTATGACCGCTTCGGTACCTCTCCGTGCAGGATTCCGGATGCCGTCATCGCAGCCGCTTCCGGAGCGGCTATTCTACAACAATGGACCCGGAAACCGCGCCGGCCGCAATGGAATGGCCGCGGCCACGCAGCCGGCTCGTCGTCCCCGTCAATGTGCCTCGCCGCCCTCATGCTCGGCACCTGCTCGCGCATGCCCGGCACGCTCGAGCAGATCGCGACGCAAGGCGTGGTCAAGGTCATCACGCGCAACAGTCCCCTCGCCTACTACGAAGGCGCGGCGGGCCCCGAGGGCCCGGAGTACGAACTCGCCCGCGATTTCGCGGATCGCCTCGGCGTCCGCCTCGAGCTTTCATTTGCGCGCTCGGCGTCGGCCGCGCTCGCCGCTGTCGCCCGCAATCGCGCGCACGTCGCGGCGGCCGGGCTGGTCGCAAGCGACGCACCTCATGACCGCGTGCATTTCGGCCCCGTGTTCCAGCGCATCGACCAGTACATCATCTATCGCGTCGAGGACTCGCTGCCGAAGACGCCGTCCGACCTGGTCGGGCGGCGGATCGTCGTGCTGCGAAACTCGACGCACGCCGCGGAGCCTCGCGCGCCTCGCCAGGGAGACTCCGGGCCTGACGTGGACGACGGTGAAGGGCGGCGACGCGCTCGACCTGCTCGATCGCGTGGCACGGGGCGATGCCGACGTGACGATCGCCGACTCGATCGAGTTCTCGCTCGGCCGGCATTTTCATCCGGACTTGCGCCCGGCCTTCAAGCTCGAGGAGTCCGAGGCCGTCGCCTGGGCGCTCTCACCGCATGGCGGCGACCTCCTGCGCGAGGTCGAGCGTTACTTCGCCGACATTGGCACGAATGGCCGCCTGGCCGACATCCTGGAGCGCAACAGGCTCTCGCTCATGTGCGCTTCGACCGCGTGGACGCCGCGAATTTCGTCGCGGGCGTCGCGCGAGCGGCTGCCGTTGTACCAGTCCTGGTTCCGCGAGGCGGCCCTCGAGTCCGGCATCGACTGGCGCCTGCTCGGCGGCGCATCGGTTACCAGGAGTCGCGCTGGGACGAGGCCGCGGTCTCGCCGACCGGCGTGCAGGGACTGATGATGCTCACGGCGGAAACCGCGGCCGCGCGTCGGCGTGCATGACCGCGCCGACGCGCGCGACAGCATCCGCGGCGGCGCACGCTACTTCCGCCTGGTCGAACAGACGATCCCGAGGCGGATTCCGGAGCCGGACCGCACCTGGCTGACGCTTGCCGCGTACAACGTCGGCTACGGGCACCTCGAGGATGCGCGCGTGCTGACGCAGCGCCGCGGGCAGGATCCCGACAGCTGGCCCGACGTGCGCGCGAACCTGCCCTGCTCGCGCAGGAGGCGCTACTTCACGACGCTGAAACGCGGCTATGCGCGCGGCTGGGAACCGGTGGGCTTCGTCCGCAACGTGCAGACGTATGCGGAGCTCCATGCGCTGGATGATCGCGGACGAGCCGGACTCAGCGCTTGCCGGCGAAAAGCGCCTCAGTAACTCGCCGCATTCCTCCGACAGCACGCCGCCAAACGCGTCGACCTGGTGGTTCATCGCCGCCGCCGCGACGAGGTTGAAGGCGCTGCCCGCCGCGCCCTGCCGCGGATCCCACGGCCCGAACACCAGGCGCGCGATGCGCGCGTGCGCCATCGCGGCCGCGCACATCGGGCAGGGCTCGAGCGTCACGTAGAGCGTCGCGCCGCCGAGCCGGTAGTCGCCTGCCCGGGCCGCCGCATCCCGGAGCGCCAGGATCTCGGCGTGAGCGGTGGGATCGCGGGCCGCGATCGGGCGATTCCAGCCTTCGCCGACAACCGCCATCGCCTTGCACGACCAGCGCGCCGACCGGTACTTCTCCCTCGTCCGCGGCCCGGGACCGCGAGTTCGCAGCGCGTCGCATCCAGGCCTCATCACGGCTCATTTCCGACTCCCGCCTCGTGCCATCATCGGCCGGACTGTAGAATTATCCCGGGCTCGTGATCCTGGGCCGATAGTAGCGCGCGCGTGCGCGCTCGACAGGACACCGCAGATGACAAACGGACTTGCCAGCGGTCTCACGACGGAGAAAGATCGGGAGCGCAGGCGGCATCGGCATCTTCCTGCGATCCTGGAAACCCGCGGGCAGAGCGCGGGCCGTCGTCGTGGTATGCCACGGCGTGAACTCGCACGGCGGGCAATACCTGTGGCCGGCCGGGCAGTTCGCGATGTCAGGCCTTGCGCCCTTCATCCTCGACCTGCGCGGGCGCGGCAAGTCGGATGGCGAGCGTTACTACGTCGGAGAACATCTCCGAATACGTCGCCGACGTTTCGTCCGTCATCCGCCTCGCGAAATCACGCTACCCAGGATTGCCGGTCTTCCTGCTCGGCCACAGTGCCGGAGGCGTCGTGTCCTGCTCCTATGCGCTCGACCAGCAGGCGGAGATCGCCGGACTCATCTGCGAGAGCTTCGCGTTCAAGGTGCCTGCGCCGGATGCCGCCCTCGCGGTGATCAAGCTGCTGAGCGCCGTCGCGCCGCGTCTCAAGGTCCTGCGGCTCAGGAACGAGGACTTCTCGCGCGACCCGATCGCCGTGCGGATCCTGCAACAGCGATCCCGCTGACGGCGAACGAGGCGCAGCCGGCCAAGGACGGTCGCCGCGCTGGTCCGCGCGAACGACCGGCTGCGCCGCGAATTCCCGCGGATCACACTGCCGGTCCTCATCCTGCATGGCACGTCCGACACAGGCGACGATGCCGGCGGGGAGCCAGCTGTTCTTCGACACGGCGGGATCGCACGACAAGACGCTAAAGTTCTACGACGGGCACTTCCACGACCTCTTGAACGACGTCGGCAAGGAAACCGTCATGGCCGACATCTGACTGAGGCGCGGCTAGCCGTCTGAGTCCCCGCCACGCCCGGCATCGAGTCCGCCTGCCCGCAAGCGCGGAGAAGTTCTGGATCGTGTCGCCGAAGACCTTGCCATTGCCGACCAGGGTCATGACGTTGTCGGGGTGACAATCGTCGTGCCGAAGAGTCCGAGTTCGTGAACCGTGCCAGATACCGCCGATCGAGACGAAAGTCGCCAACCTTGAAAGGACGGAGCACCAGCATGAACGCCCCGGCAGCGAAATTGCCTGAGCATCCCGCTCCATGCGGCGCCGATGCGCGAGGCCCGCGCCGGCGAGCATCGCGGCAAACGAGGTCGTCTCGATGCCGAAGTACCCGGGATCCCGAGCACCAGCGCGATGTTGAGCGCAATGGCGACGATCGAGGCCCAGGTATTTCGTCGGCGTCGGATCGACGTTGCTGCGGCCGAGCGCCACGCGGATCAACGCGATGACGCGGCCGATCAGCCAGCGGCCGATGAACCAGAACGCGAGCGCCGCCAGGATCTTGATCCCCACGTCGATGGCGGTCGTGCTCAGGAACAGCTGGATGGATTCGGTGTTCATGGTGCATTCCCTATTGAGTCGCCACGCGGCCTCACTCCCATTCGATCGTCGCCGGCGGCTTGCCGAACGTCGTAGACGACGCGCGAGACGCCTTTCACCTCGTTGACGATGCGACGCGCGCACGTGGTCGAGCAGTCGTACGGCAGCACGCGCCCAGTGCGCGGTCATGAAGTCGACCGTCTCGACGGCGCGCAGCGCGATGACCCAGTCGTAGCGGCGCCCGTCGCCCATCACGGCGACGGAGCGCACCGGCAGGAAGATCGCCATCGCCTGGCTGACGCGGTCGTACGAGGCCGTGCGCGCGCAGCTCCTCGATGAAGATCGCGTCGGCATGGCGCAGCAGGTCCGCGGCCTCGCGAGTCACCGCGCCGAGGATGCGCACGCCGAGACCGGGCCCGGGAACGGATGGCGGAAGACCATCTCGCGCGGCAGCCCGAGCTCGAGGCCGATGCGCCGCACCTCGTCCTTGAACAGCTCGCGCAGCGGCTCGAGCAGCTTGAGATGCATGCGCTCGGGCAGGCCGCCGACGTTGTGATGCGACTTGATGACGTGGGCCTTGCCGGTCTTGCTGCCCGCCGACTCGATCACGTCCGGATAGATCGTGCCCTGGGCGAGCCAGCGGATGCCCTCGAGCTTTGCGGCTTCTTCCTCGAAGACCTCGATGAACAGCCGCCCGATGATCTTGCGCTTGCGCTCCGGATCGTCCTCGTCGCCAGTGCGTCGGAAGAAGCGGTCTGCGGCATCGACCCGGATCACGCGGATTCCGAGGTGCTGCGCGAACGTCTCCATGACCTGGTCGCCTTCGCGCGAGGCGCAGCAGGCCGTGATCCACGAACACGCAGGTGAGCTGGTCGCCGATCGCGCGATGCAGCAGAGCCGCGACGCACGGAAGAGTCGACGCCGCCGGACAGCGCCGAGCAGCACGCGATCCTGGCCGACCTGCTCGCGCACACGCGCGATCGCATCCGCGACGATGTTGCCGGCGTCCCAGAGCGCGTCGCAACCGCAGATCCCGCGGACGAACCGCTCGAGGATCGCGCTGCCCGACCGGGTGTGGGTCACTTCCGGGTGGAACTGCACGCCGTAGAGGCGCGCGCCATCGTTCGCCATCGCCGCGAGCGGCGCATTCGAGGTCGCGGCGATCGCCGTGAATCCGGCGGCATCGCCTCGACGCGGTCGCCATGGCTCATCCAGACGTCGAGGACGCCCGGATCCGGCGCGCCTTCGTCGTCGATGCCGTCGAGCAGGCGCGACGGCGCCGTACGGCGGACCTTGGCGTAGCCGAATTCGCGATGCGTGGATGGCGCGACGCGGCCGCCGAGCTGCGCCGCCATCGTCTGCATGCCGTAGCAGATGCCGAGGACGGGCACGCCGAGCTCGAACACGGCATCCGGCGCCCGGGGCGGCGTCGCGTCCGTGACGGACTCGGGGCCGCCCGACAGGATGATTCCGCGGGCGCCGAATGCGCGCACCGCGCCGTCGCCGCAATCCCAGGGCAGGATCTCGCAGTAAACGCCGATCTCGCGCACGCGCCGCGCGATCAGCTGCGTGTATTGCGCGCCGAAGTCGAGGATCAGGATCCGGTGGGCATGGATGTCGGCCGCTGCGGCCTGCATTTGCGCCGCCATCAGCTGATCCGGTAGTTCGGGGCTTCTTTGGTGATGCTCACGTCGTGGACGTGGCTCTCGCGGACACCGGCGCCGGTGATGCGCACGAAGACGGGCCGCGTCCGCATCTGCTCGATGTCCTTGCTGCCGGTGTAGCCCATCGCGGCGCGGATGCCGCCCGCCAGCTGGTGAAGGATCGCCACGAGGCTGCCCTTGTAGGGAACCCGGCCCTCCACGCCTTCGGGCACGAGCTTCTCGAGTTCCTCGACCGTGTCCTGGAAATAACGGTCGCTGGAGCCGTGGCGCTGGGCCATGGCGCCGAGCGAGCCCATGCCGCGATACGACTTGTACGAGGCGCCCTGGTACAGCTCGACCTCGCCGGGCGACTCCTCGGTGCCGGCGAAGAGCCCGCCGATCATGACGGCGTGCGCACCGGCGGCGATCGCCTTGGCGACGTCGCCGGAATAGCGGATGCCGCCGTCGGAGATGAGCGGGACGTCGGTCTTTGCGAGCGCCTCCGCCACGGTCGCGACCGCCGTGATCTGCGGAACGCCGACGCCCGCGACCACGCGGGTCGTGCAGATGGAACCGGGCCCGATGCCGACCTTCACGCCGTCAGCGCCGGCATCGACGAGCGCCTTCGCGGCGTCGGCCGTCACGATGTTGCCGGCGACGAGCTGCAGCTGCGGATACGCCTTGCGGATCCGCTCGACGCGTCGCGATCACGCCGCGCGAATGGCCGTGCGAGGTGTCGACGATGACGAGGTCGACGCCGGCCTCCGCAAGCTGTGCGACGCGGTCGAGCGTGTCGGGCGCCGTGCCGACCGCAGCGCCGACGCGCAGGCGCCCGTGTTCGTCCTTGCAGGCGCGCGGGAAGTCGCGGGCTTTCTGGATGTCCTTGACCGTGATCATCCCGCGCAGCCGCCCGTCGCCGTCGACCACCAGCACTTTCTCGATGCGGTGCCGATGCAGGAGCAGCAGGACTTCCTCGCGCGGCGTGTTCTCGCGCACCGTCACGAGCTTCTCGCGCGGCGTCATGACCTTCGGACACCGGCAGGTCGAGCTGCTCCTCGAAGCGGATGTCGCGATGCGTGACGATGCCGACGACCTGGTTGCCGTCGGCCGTGACCGGCAGCCCGAGATTCCGCAGGCGCGCGTGAGCGCGATGACCTCGCGGATCGTGGCGTCGGGCCGCACCGTGATCGGGTCCTTGATGACGCCGCTCTCGTGCTTCTTGACGCGGCCGACCTCGCGCGCCTGGTCGGCGGCCGTCATGTTCTTGTGGATGATGCCGATGCCGCCTTCCTGCGCGATCGTGATCGCGAGGCGCGCCTCGGTGACCGTGTCCATGGCGGCGGAGACGAAGGGGATGTTCGAGGCGGATGCCGCGGGTGAGGCGCGTCGACAGATCGACTTCGCGGGGCAGCACGTCCGAGTACGCGGGTACGAGCAGGACGTCGTCGAAGGTGAGTGCTTCCTGGACGATTCGCATGGCCGGCATTCCCGGGCGGTCCGAATGAAGCGGCGCATTGTACGGCGGCGCCCCGCCGGTTGTAAGTGGAGATTCGGCGCGGCGGTCGCTTAGCATGTCTGCATGGCCGGCCTTTCCAGGATTCCGGGGTCGCGGGCGGGCTCGCGCCGTGACATTTATACGGTCAGCCGCCTGAACCGCGAGGCGCGCGGCCTGCTCGAGGGCGGCTTGCCGTCGCTGTGGATCACGGGCGAGCTGTCGAACCTGTCCCGCCCGGCATCCGGGCACTGGTATTTCACGCTGAAGGACGAGGACGCGCAGGTGCGCTGCGCCATGTTTCCGACAGCGGAACCTCGCCGTGCGCGCCGCGCCGAAGCGACGGCATGCAGGTCCTCCTGCGCGCCCGCGTGGGACTCTACGAGGCGCGCGGCGAGTTCCAGCTGGTCGTCGACCACCTCGAGGAGGCCGGCGAAGGCGAGCTCCGCAGGCGTTTCGAGGCGCTCAAGCAGAAGCTCTGCCGCCGAGGGTCTCTTTGACGCAGCGCGCAAGGCCGCGCTGCCCCGGTTTCCGCGCCGGATCGGCATCGTGACCTCGGCCGACCGGCGCGGCCATCCGGACGTCCTCAACGTCCTGCGGCGCCGCAATCCGGCGATCACGGTGCTCGTCTACCCGGTGCCCGTGCAGGGCGCGGGCGCGGCGCACGAGATTGCCGCGATGCTCGAGCTCGCGGACCGCCGCCGCGAGGTGGACACGCTCCTCCTGCGTGCGCGGCGGCGGCTCCCTCGAGGATCTCTGGGCCTTCAACGACGAAGCGCTCGCGCGCACGATCGCAGGCCTTGGCCTGCCGCTCGTGACCGGTATCGGGCACGAAGTCGACTTCACGATCGCGGATTTCGTCGCGGACCTGCGCGCACCGACGCCTTCCGCGGCGGCCGAGCTCGCCGCCCCCGACGCGCGAGCGCTGCTCGCGGCCCTTGGCATCGCCGCCGGGCGCGTTGCGCAGCCGCTGCTGTGCGCGCGCCATGCAGAGGCGGGCTGAGGCGCTTGCCCAGGCGGAGCGTCGCGGCTGAAATTCCTGCACCCGGCGCAGGCGGTGCGGGAGCGCATGCAACGGCTCGACGAGCTTCAGGCCCGCTCGCTCGCCGCGATGCGCCGCGAGGGCCGTTCGCGCGCCGATCGCCTGCTTCGGCTCCGGCGCGGAGCTCACCGCCCACTCGCCGGCCGCCGCGCTCGCGGCGCTGCGGCAGCGGACGGCCCATGCGAGCGCGCGCCTCGTCCCGACGCTGCGGCACGGACTTGCGCTCGCCGGCGCCCGCCTGCAATCGGCCCTGCGCGGACTGCACACCATCGAGCCCGCTCGCGACGCTCGCTGCGCGGCTACGCCATCGTCACGGTCGGCGCGAGCGGCGAAGTCCTGCGGGACGTCCGGCACGCGCCGGCCGGCACGGCAGATCGACGTGCGGCTCGAGCGCGGTCGCCTGCAGGCGCGCGTCCTCGGCAAGGAACCCTGAATCAGCGCTATTTGCGCCGCTCGTCGCGCACGCTGCGTGCGCCGCTGTCGTGGCGTGCGCTTGTCGCGTCGTCCGGCGAAAGGATTGTCCTCGCTGCGGAAATCCACGCGCACGGGCGTGCCTTTCAGCTTGAACGCCTCGCGGTAGCAATTGACGAGGTAGCGACGGTAGTCCTCGGGCGTCCGCTCGGCCTGGGCGCCATGGACCACGATGACCGGCGGGTTGCGCCCGCCCTGGTGCGCATAGCGCAGGCGGATGCGCCGACCGCGAACGAGCGGCGGCTGGTGCTGTCGGATCGCGGCCTCGAGCACGCGCGTCAGCTCCGACGTCGGCATCTCGCGCACGGCGGCGGCATGCGCCGTGCGAACGGCATCCATGAGCTCCCCACCCCGCTGCCGTGCAGGGCCGAGATGTAGTGGACCGGCGCGAAGTCGAGGAAGCGGAGCCGGCCCTGCACCTGGTCGCGGATCTCGTCGCGCTGTGCCGGCGCCACGTGGTCCCACTTGTTGACCGCGATCACGAGCGCGCGGCCGCGCTCGGCGACGATGCCGAGCAGCGTCGCGTCCTGCTCCGCGACCGTCGTGCGGGCATCCAGCACGCCGATCACGACGTGCGCGTCATCGATCGCCTGCAGCGTCTTGATGACGCTCCATTTCTCGACGACCGTCGTCCACGCGCGCGCGCGGCGCACGCCGGCCGTGTCGATCAGCACGTATTGGCGGCCGTCGCGCTCGAACGGCACGTGCACGGCGTCGCGCGTCGTGCCCGGCTGGTCGAACGTGATCAGGCGCTCCTCGCCGACGCAGGCGGTTGATCAGCGTCGACTTGCCGACATTCGGCCGGCCGATCACGCAGACGCGGATCGCGCGCTCGGCTTCCTCATCGGCAGTGGCCGGACGGCGACTCGATTCCGGCAAGCGGTGCGGTCCAGCGAGGTCGTCGATGCCCTGTCGATGCTCCGCCGAGATCGCCAGCGGCTCGCCGAAGCCGAATGCATGGAACTCCGCCGTGATGACCGCCAGAGTCGCGGTCCTCGCTCTTGTTCACCGCGACGGTGACGGGCTTGCCGCTCCGCCGCAGCACGTCGGCCACGAAGCGGTCCGCGGGATCGATCCCGTTCGCGCCCATCCACCAGGAACACGACGCGGTCCGCCTCCTCGATCGCGCGGTCCGTCTGCCGCGCCATCGAGTTCCGAGATGCCGCGCGGAGTCTCGATCAGGCCGCCGGTGTCGATGACGATGAAGCGGTGGCGGCGTGCTCTCGCCGTAGCCGTACTTGCGGTCGCGCGTCAGGCCCGGAATGTCCGCGACGAGTGCGTCGCGCGTGCCGGTCAGCGCATTGAACAGTGTGGACTTGCCGACATTGGGCCGGCCGACGAGGGCGACGACGGGAAGCATGGCATGCGCTCAGAACCGGGCTCAGCCCGGCAGCCCTGAGCTTCACTCGCCAGGCCTGCACGTCGCCTGAATCCGTCTCGAGCAGCAAGCAGGTCGCCGACGACGACCGGCGCGTTGCTCATGCGCCCACCGCCCGTCTTGCCTCGCGCGAGAAGCTGGCCGGTCGTCGCGTCGAGCCAGTGCAGGTAGCCCTCGAAGTCGCCGACCACGAGCGCATCGCCCGAAAGCGCCGGCGCAGTCAGCGAACGGCGCAGCATGGCGTCCTGCGTCCAGATCGGCGTGCCGTCGCGCCGCCTGAGCGCGACGAACCGTGCTGTCGGCCGTCGTGACATAGAGCGTGTCGCCGCTCGCGGCGAGCCCGCGATTGCTCGACATGTCCCGGCCCCACCAGACCTGCCCCGTGTCGCGCGCGAGCATCGCGACGCGCCCCTGGTAGCCGACGACGAAGACATCGTCGCCGAGGATCCGCACCGGCGAGTCGATGTCGACCGAGCCGCTCGATCTCGGTTTTGCCATGCGAGGGCGCACGACGGTCGTGGACCAGAGCAGCTCGCCGGTCGTCAGCGAGAGCGCGACCACCTTGCCGTTGTCGAGGCCGGCAAACACCATGTCGCCGTCGACGACCGGCGAGCCGTTGCCGCGCAGCGTGAGTCGAGGCACCGGCTGCTCATGGACCCAGGCCTCGCCGCCGTCGGAATACGCAGTCCGCGCAGGCGCCCGTCCACCGTGCGCACCACGACGATGCCGGCCGCAACGGTCGGCGCCGTGAGAACCTCGCCGCCCGTCGCGACCTGCCAGCGCTTGGCGCCGGTCTCGGCGTCGAGTGCGACGAGTTCGCCGCCCGAGCCGCCGACCACGACGACGCCTTCGCCGACCGCCGGCCGCCCGCGAGCTCGACGTCGACGGCGGCCCGCCAGATGTCCTGGCCGGTCGCGAGCTCGAGCGCACGCACGTCGCCGCCATGTCCGGCGACGTAGACGCGCTCGCCCTGCACGGCGGGCTGCAACCGAGGCGCAGGACGTCGTCGCCGCCCTTGGTGCTGGTGCTCCAGACCTTGTCGATCCGCACCGACGGGATCGAAATCCACGAGTTCCGCAGGCGGCGCGACGTCCTTTTCCTTGTCGCAGGCCGCGGCCAGCAGCGCGATCGCCACCAATGCCAGGAAACGCCTCTGTCGTCATGCCCTACTCCGCCGGCCCTGCCGCGCTCAATTCGTCGATCTTGAGGCCGAGAAGTTCCGCGTCCACCTGCGCACCTGCTCGGCAGGATCCAGCTTTGACCGCCGCCTGCGCCTTGCGCCAGAAGTCGAGCGCGGCTCCCTTGTCGCCCTGGGCGAGCTTGACGTCGCCCCTGAGCTCGAGCACGCGCGGGTCGAGGGCGGGCGTCGCGACGGCATCGAGGCTTTTCAGGGCCTCGTCGTAGCGGCCCTCGGCGAGCTGCACGCGCGCGAGGCGCAACTCGCGCGACGATCCTGAGGTCCGGGTCCTTCGACTCCGCGGCGATCGCCGCAAGGCGCGCTCCGGCGCCCGCGAGGTTTCCGGTGTCCACGTCGAGCCGGCGCGAGCACGAGGTTCGCCTGGTCCGCATAGGGCGTGTCGGCGATACTCGCCCGTCACTTCGCCGGCGATCTTGAGTCCCTCGTCGCGCTTGCCGCCGCCGATCGCGTCGAGCATCGCCGCAAAGCGTTCGCCCGCCTCGATCGAGCGCTGCGCCCCGCGCGATTCCCACCAGCGGTAGCCGTAGTAGCCGCCGACCGTCAGCGCGACGCCGGCCAGCAGCCAGATCCCGTTCTGGCGCAGCCAGAAGCGCAGCTGTTCGGCCTGTTCACGCTCTGAAAGATACTCGTCAACCATCGCTATTTTCCTGCTGTATTGCCCGGGCCGAGCAGCTCGGCCAGGCGCCGCGGCAGCTCGTCCCAGGGCCATTCCTGCTGCGCGGCATCCGCGCGCAGCCACTTGCACGGCCGCGACACCGCGCGCGATTTCATCGTCGCCGATGATCAGCGCGAGCTCGGCGCCGCTCTTGTCCGCGCGCTTGAGCTGCGCCTTGAAGCTGCCGCCATCCATGTTGGCGAGCACACCGGCTCCGGGCAGCGCGTCGCGCAGCCGCTCGGCGAGCGCGAGCCCTGCGGGACCCGCCCGCTCGCCCGACAGCACCAGGTAGACCGCGGGCGCCGCCTCGGAGACCGGCTGGCCCGGCGACCTGCATGCAGGCCGACGATGCGCTCGATGCCGAGGGCCCAGCCGATCGCGGGCGTCGGCTCGCCGCCCAGCTGTTCGACGAGCCCATCATAACGGCCGCCGGAACACACGGCATCCTGCGATCCGAGCGCGGACGTGCGCCACTCGAAGACCGTGCGCGTGTAGTAGTCGAGGCCGCGCACGAGCCGCGGGTCCACTTCGGCCGCGATGCCGCTCGCCGCCAGCAGCCCGAGAAAGCCGTCGAAGTGCGTGCGCGACTCCGCGTCGAGGTGGTCGGAGAGCCGGGGCGCGCCCTCGATCAGCGCCTGCAGGGCCGGGTTCTTCGAGTCGAGGATGCGAAGCGGATTGGTCTCGAGTCGCCGCAGGCTGTCCGCGTCGAGCTCGCCGCGGCGCGCCGCAAAGTATTCGACCAGGATCCCGCGATAGCGCTTGCGCGAGTCCGGCGTCCCGAGCGAGTTCACGGACAGGCGCACGTCACGGATCCCGAGCTTGCGCCACAGGCGCGCGGAGATCTGGATCATTTCCGCATCGATGTCGGGCCCCGGGAAGCCGAAAGCCTCGCAGTCGATCTGGTGAAACTGGCGGTAACGCCCCTGCTGCGGGCGCTCGTGGCGGAACATGGGCCCCGCGGTCCACAGCCGCTGCTTCTGGTTGTGCAGCAGGCCGTGCTCGATGGCCGCGCGCACGAGCCCCGCGCGTCGCCTCGGGCCGGAGGCTCAGCCGGTCGCCGCCGCGGTCGTCGAAGGTGTACATCTCCTTCTCGACGATGTCGGTGTGCTCGCCGATCGAGCGCTTGAAGAGCTCCGCATGCTCGACGAGCGGCACGCGCATCTCGCGGTATCCGTAGTCCGGCAAACAGCTCGCGCGCCGGCCGCCTCGACCCGCTGCCAGTACGGCAGCTGGTCCGCGAGCAGGTCGTTCATTCCGCGGATGGCCTGGAGCTTGCGTTCCATGAATCAGCTTCGCGTCAACCACCAGGCGGCGACGGCCGCCGCCACGCCCAACGCCACGGCGACGAGCCACGGCCAGCGGGCGCGCGGCCGCGTGATGGGAGCACGGTCGAGCGCCGGCAGGAAGGTCGGCTCCGGCAGGTCGCCGACGTCGAATCCGGCCATGACCTCGCGCTCCGGCGCGCCGACGAGCGCGGCGTAGTTCTTCAGGTGGCCGCGCGCAAAAACCGGCGCGCCCAGGAGCCCGAAGCGGTCCTCTTCCATGGCGAGCACCAGCGCCTCATTGAGGCGCAGGCGGTCCGCGACTTCCTCGATGGACAGCCCGCGTTCCTCGCGCGCCGTCCGCAGCCGCGCGCCCGGCGAGGCGAGGCCCGCCCGCTCGCTCATCCGGGATTCCGGCCTGCCGGCGCCGTTGACCCTGCGCGTCTGTTCCGAATTCGGAAATTCCTTCTGCAGGCGCTCCTTGAACACGGCAGCCGCGCCGTCGTCCTTGAGCGCGACTTCGATGTTGTGCCCGAGCAGCAGCATGTCCGGCGTCGCCGGCGCGATCGCCAGGAAGCGCTCGACGAAGGCCCGGGCCTGCAGGTTGTTGCCCTTGTCGTGCAGCACGCCCGCGAGCTGCGCATAGGTTTCGGGGTAATCCACCTGCGAGGTCAGCGCGAGGCGCAGGAAACGCTCGGCCTCATCGAGGTTGCCGGAGCTTGCGCGCGCACACGCCCGCGTTCGTGTAGGCGACGAACGGCGTGCGGTAGAGCGGATTGGCCGCGGCCTTGAGGAACATCTCCTCGCCCTTCGGCCTGCTGCTTGTTGCGACAGAAGAAGGAACCCAGCGCGTTCTGCGCCTCCGGGCTGTCGGGAGCCGCCTTCAAGGCCAACCGGAAGTGCTTCTCGGCTTCCTTGTTGTTGTGAAGGCGCTCGTACACGAGTCCGGCCGACGAGCTGGACGTTGACGTCCTTCGGGTTCTGCGCCAGCGCCTTGTCGATCTTGTCCTGCGCGACCTGGAGGTTGTCGCGCTTCAGGTATTCCATGCGCGAGCCGCGCATTGATGCGCCCAGCTTCCAGCGTCGGATCCGTCGGCTCGCTCTGCGCGAATGCGGGCAGCGCGGCGAGGAGCGCGAGTACGAGGACGGCGGCCCGCGCGATCATGCGCGCACCGACAGGCTGATGAGCTTGCTGCCGAGCCGGACCTGGGTCCGGTCGATGACCTGGCCGCGCAGCTGGCCGCAGGCCGCATCGATGTCATCGCCGCGGGTCCTGCGCACTGTCGCCATGACGTCTCCCTGCACCAGCAGGTCGCGAAACCGCCGGATCACCTCGGCGGACGATCGGCGGTACTTTCGTGCCCGGAAAGGTATTGAATGGAATGAGGTTGACCTTGGCGTCTTGACCGCGCAGGAGCCGGGCAAGTTCCCGCGCGTGTTCGGGCTGGTCGTTGACGCCGTCCAGCATCGTGTACTCGAATGTCACGTTGCGGCCGTTCTGGCGCTCGAGGTAGTGCCAGCAGGCGGCGAGCAGCTCCGCGATCGGGTGCTTGCGGTTGATCGGCACGAGCTGGTCGCGCAGGCGGTCGTTCGGGGCGTGCAGCGACACGGCGAGCGCGACGTTGCACTCCTCCGCGAGGCGGTAGATCTGCGGCACGAGGCCGGACGTCGAGAGCGTCACGCGCCGCCGCGAAAGGTCGTAGCCGAGGTCGTCCAGCATGAGCTGCATCGCAGGCAGGACGTTGCGGTAGTTCGCGAGCGGCTCGCCCATGCCCATCAGGACGACATTCGTGATGATGCGCTCGCCGTCCGGTTCCCGCCCGAGTTCGCGGTTCGCGAGCCAGACCTGGCCGATGATCTCGGCGGCCGTGAGGTTGCGGTTGAATCCCTGGGCGCCGGTCGCGCAGAACGAGCAGTCGAGCGCGCAGCCGATCTGGCTCGAGATGCAGAGCGTGCCGCGGCCCGGCTCGGGAATGAAGACCGTCTCGATGACCTGCTCGCTTCCGGCGGCGCCGGGCATCCGAAGGAGCCACTTGCGCGTGCCATCGGATGCGGTCCGCGCAGTCACGATTTCCGGCACCGTGACCTCGGCGCGCTCGGCGAGCTCCGTGCGGAAATCCTTCGCGAGGTCCGTCATGCGCGAGAAGTCGTGCTCGCCACGCCGGTAGATCCACTTGAGGAGCTGGCGCGCGCGGTAAGGCTTCGCGCCAAACCCGGCGACGAACTCCTCGAGCCCGGCCCGGGTCATTCCGAGCAGGTTCGTGCGGCTGGCCGGTTCAGCTCATGATCGTCGGCCGCTCAGCGCGTGCGCGGGCAGAGCGAGGTTTCGGCGAAGAAGTAGGCGATCTCGCGCGCGGCGTTCTCGGCGCTGTCCGAGCCGTGCACGACGTTCTCCTCGATGCTGGTCGCGAGGTCGGCGCGGATCGTGCCGGGCGCGGCTTTCTTCGGATCCGTCGCACCCATGATCTCGCGGTGGCGGGCGACGGCCGACTCGCCCTCGAGCACCTGGACCATGCACCGGGCCGGACGTCATGTAGGCACAGAGGTCGCGGAAGAACGGCCGCTCGCGGTGGACCGGCGTAGAAGCCCTCGGCCTGGCGCTGGGTCAGCTGCAGCATGCGCGCCGCGACGATCCGAGCCCGCACTTCTCGAAGCGGTGATAGACGTCGCCGATCAGGTTGCGGGCGACGCCGTCGGAAGCGTGACGATGGACAAGTGTTCGCTCGAGCGCCATGGATTCCTCGGACTGCGGGACGGGTGAATGAAGCCGCTATTCTAGCCTCCGCGCGCCACTGCGGCAATTGCAGCGTGCGCGGAAGTGCCCGTCCGGAAAGGAAAAATCAGACGCTGAAGCTCTCGCCACAGCCGCATTCGCCGCGCACGTTGGGGTTCCGGAAGCGGAAGGCCTCGTTGAGGCCCTGGCGGACGAAATCGACCTCGGTGCCGTCGATCAGCTGGAGGCTGTCGGCGTCCACGAGGACCGAAACGCCCTGGCTGTCGAAGACCTGGTCGCCCGGCAGGACGGCGTCTGCGTAGTTGACGACGTAGGCGAAGCCTGAGCAGCCGGTCTTGCGGACGGCGAGCCGCAAGCCCACGCCGCGGCCACGCTCGGCCAGGAAATGGCGGACGCGATCGGCGGCGGCGGGCGTGAGCGAAATGGCCATTTGAGGCCGCTATTGTACCCGAGGCAGTCCTGCAAGCAGGGCGTGGATCGCATCCTCGACAACGAGGAGCCGTCCCAGCTTTTCGGCGCGGCACGTCGAGTTCCCGGGCGAGCAGGCGCGCGTCGACCGGCGACGCATCGCGCTGGCGCCGCGGCGACCAGTTTCGACGCTGGCGAGTGCCGCCGCCGCGAGCGTGTGGCGGGCAACCGAAAGCGCGGAAACGGCATTCCAGCCACGCGCCCCGCCGTCGAGCCGCGCCTCGAAGCGCACCCAGGCGCCGCGATCGAGCGCGACGGCTTCGCCTGCGACGACCGCTGCCTGCGCCCGCCGGCAGCGCGCCCGCGCCAGGCAATGTCCTGAATAGCTCGAGCACGCGCGGCGAATAGCGCAGGTCGCCCGGCGCTCACGCGATGCGCTCCAGCGCGCCAGGCGGCAGCGCCGCGCGCAGGCGCGCCACCGCCTGCACCAGGATCCCTGCCGCACGGTCGATCTCTCCGCCGTCGTGCCGCGGCCGAGCGACAGGCGAAGCGACGCCTGGATCGCCTCGTCGCTGCGCCCGAGCGCGCGCAACACATAGGACGGCTCGCCGGTCGCGGAGTTGCAGGCGGAACCGCTCGACGCGTCGATCCGCCCGTCGATTTCGAGCAACGAGGCTCTCGCCCTCGATTCCCGCGAAACCGACGCTCAGGATGCCGGGCACGGACGGCTCCGGAGCGCCGTTTCGCCACAGCGGCGCGGCGCCCGCGAGCGCAAGCCAGAGCCGCTCGCGCAATGCGCGGATGCGGGCGTCGTCTTCCGCCATCGTGGCGCCCGCGATCGCGCAGGCGCGCGCCGAATCCCGCGAGCTGGTGCAGACGCGAGCGTGCCCGAGCGCAGCCCGCGCTCGTGACCGCCGCCGAACTGCAGCGGCTGCAGCGCCGGCCGCGGGCGGCGGCGCAGGTACAGCGCACCGGCGCCCTTCGGACCGCCGAGCTTGTGCGCGCAGAAGCTGAGCAGCGCGACGCCGGAAGCCACGACATCGATCGGGACCTTGCCCGCGCTCTGCGCGGCATCGGCGTGCAGTGGCACGCCGCGCGCGTTGCAGAGCGCCGCGATCGCGTCGATATCGGTCAGGACGCCGGTCTCGTTGTTCGCGTGCATCAGCGTGACGAGCGCCGTTGTCCGGGCGCAGCGCTTCCATCACCTGCCCCGGCTCGATGCGCCCCTCGGGCGACGGCTGGAGCCAGGTCACGGCAGAATCCCTCGCGCTCGAGCTGGCGGCAGGCATCGACGCCCGCACGGTGCTCGATGCGCGAGGTCACGACATGGCGGTGCGCCGCGCCCGCGGCGCGGGCGCAGCCGAGAACCGCGAGGTTGACGCTCTCGGTCGCGCCGGACGTGAACACGATGGATTCCGGCGGCGCGTGTGACGAGGGCGGCGACTTCCGCGCGCGCGCGCTCGACGCGAGGCGCAGCCGCGCGGCCCGCTGCATGCGCGGAAGCCGGATTCGCCTGCAAGCGCGGGATCCGAAAGGCAGTCCGCCATCACCGCTGCGACGCGCGCATCGAGCGGCGCGGTCGCGGCGTAGTCCAGGTAAACGGGCGGATCGCCCGTCGCGTCGCTCATTCTGTGGGCCCGAGGCGCCGCTCGATCGCGGCGAGCCAGCCGCGCAGGATCCGCACTTCCCCGTCGTCGGGAAGCGCGCGCGCCATCAGCCTGCGTACCCGCGCGCCGAGCTGGACTGCGTTGCCCTCGTGCATGAATCCGCTCGATGCGCATCACGCGCTCGACGTGCACCTGGAGCGCCTGCATCTCGTCCGCGGTTGCGAGCCCGGCAGACGCCGCCGGCGAGCTGGCGTCGCGCCCGGCCATCGCCATGCGGATCTCGTAGCAGACGACCTGCACGGCCTGGGCGAGGTTCAGGGCGTCGTAGGCGTCATCGGCGGGAATGCGGATCAGCGCCTGGCAACGCTCGAGCGCCTCGTTCGCGAGCCCGTTGCGCTCGCCGCCAAAGAGAATCGCAACCGGCTTCGCCGCCGCAGCCGCGGCGAGCCTCCGCGGCGCCCGCGCGCGCATCGAGCACGCGCCAGTTTGCGCTGCGCGCCCGCGCCGTCGTCCCGAGCACGAGCCCGCAGTCGCCGATCGCCTCGTCGACGCTCGCGCACACCCGCGCCCTCGCCGAGCAGGTCCGCCGCGTCCGGATGCCCGCGCCGTCGCCTCGGCGTCGGGATACGCCTGCGGCCGCACCAGCACGAGCGATTCGAGCCCCATGTTCTTCATCGCGCGCGCGCTCGCACCGATGTTGCCGGGATGGCTGGTGTCGACGAGCACGATGCGGATGGCAGCGGACATCGCGGTTCCGGGAGGCTTGCTGCTATTCTAAGTCATGCATCCCCTGCTCAACATTGCGATCGGCGCCGCGCGCCACGCCGGTGAAGTCGTCGTGCGCAGCCTCGACCGCGTCGGCGGCATCACGGTCAGCGAGAAGAGCCGCAACGACTTCGTCACCGAGGTCGACCGCCAGGCCGAGCAGGTCCTGATCGCGGCCGTCCGCAAGGCCTATCCGGCGCACGGCTTCCTCGCCGAGGAGAGCGGCGAGCACCCGGGCGACGAGTACACCTGGGTGATCGACCCGCTCGACGGAACCACGAACTTCCTGCACGGCTTCCCGCAATTCGCGGTCTCCGTCGCCTGCCGCCACCGCGGCCGCGCTCGAGGTCGCCGTCGTGCTCGACCCGCTGCGCGGCGAGCTGTTCACGGCCGAGCGCGGCGCAGGCGCGCAGCTCGACGGACGGCGCGTTGCGCGTGTCGCAGCGCCTCGGCCTCGAAGGCGCGCTGATCGGCACGGGATTTCCGTACCGCGAGAACCGACGCTGGCTCAAGCCCTACCTCGCGATGCTCGAGTGCGTGATGGACGCGACCGCCGGCGTGCGCCGGCCCGGAGCCGCGTCGCTCGATCTCGCCTACGTCGCAGCCGGGACGGCTCGACGGATTCTGGGAGATCGGACTCGCGCCCTGGGACACGGCCGCGGGCAACCTGCTCATCTCCGAAGCGGGCGGCCGGATCGGCAACCTCGCGGGCGGCGACTATCGTGGACGGCGGCCACCTGCTCGCCGGAACGCCGCGCGTCTACACGGCGCTCATCGAGAATGCTCGCACCCTTCCTCGACGACGAGCTTCGCAAATGACCGCGGGGCCCGGCTCGCAATCACGTCAGGGCTGGGTTAGAGTCCCTGCTCGGTTTTGCCGGGGGATCACGCGTGAACCTGTTTCGCGACGAAGCCTGTCCAGTCGCTGGCTGGAAGCCGATGCCGCGAGCGGCGAGCACGCGCTGAAGCGCGTGCTGACCGCGCGGCACCTCGTGGCTGCTCGGCATCGGCGCGGTCATCGGCGCCGGCATCTTCGTGCTGACCGGCCATCGCCGCCGCGACCTACGCCGGCCCGCGCGGTCATCCTGTCGTTCGTGATCGCCGGCTTCGGCTGCGCGCTCGCCGGCCTCTGCTACGCCGAATTCGCCTCGATGCTCCCGGTCTCCGGCAGCGCGTATTCCTACGCCTACGCGACGCTCGGCGAGCTCGTGGCCTGGTTCATCGGCTGGAACCTCGATGCTCGAGTACACTGTTTGCCGCCGCGACGGTCGTCGGTCGGCTGGTCCGGATATTTCACCGAGCCTGCTGGACTCCATCGGTCGCGGCGTCGGCATCGTCGCGCGCTGCCGGCCGCATTCACGATCGGCGCCGCTGCAACGTGGTTGACGGGCGCCTGAGTTGCCAACGGCGCGCTGATCAACTCTGCCGGCGGTCGCGATCGCGACCGCGATCGCCGCGCTCTGCTACCGCGGCATCACGCAGTCGGCTGTCGTCAACTCCATCATCGTACTGATCAAAGCTGGTCGTGATCTTCGCTGTTCATCGGCTTCAGCGCTGCAGTTCATCGACACGTCGAACTGGCATCCCTTCATCCCGGAATCGCAGGGCCTGGGCGGCTTCGGCTTCGATGGCGTGCGTGCTGCGCAGCGCGTCGATCGTGTTCTTCGCCTACATCGGCTTCGACGCCGTATCGACCGCGCGCGCAGGAGACGAAGAACCCGCAGCGCGACATGCCCAATCGGCATCCTCGGGTCGCTGTTCATCTGCACGCTGATCTACATCGCGATGTCGGCCGTGATGACCGGCATCATGCCGTACAGCCTGCTCGGCACGCCGAAGCCGGTCGCGACTGCCGCTCGAGCTCTATCCAGAGTCCTGGGCTGGCTCAAGCCGCTCGTCGAGGTCGGCGCGATCGCCGGCATGTCATCCGTGATCCTCGTCATGATGCTCGGGCAGCCGCGCGATCTTCTACGCGATGTCGCGGGACGGCCTGATTCCGCCGATCTTCCGGCGCATCCACCCGACGTTCCGCACGCCGCACGTCGGCACGGTGGTCGTCGGCGTGACCGCCGTGATCCTGGTCCGGGCTTGTTGCCGATCGGCGACGCTGGGCGAACTCGTATCGATGGCACGCTGCTCGCATTCGCGACCGTCTGCATCGGCATCCCCGTCCTGCGCAGGACCCGGCCTGACCTTGCCGCGCGCCTTCCGCGGTGCCCGCCGCGCCGATCGTGTGCATCTGGGCGCCTGCTGCCTGTACCTCTTCTGGCAGTCCTTCACCGAAAACTGGCACTGCGATGCTCGGTCTGGATCGTGATCGGCCTGCGTGATCTACTTCGCCTACGGTCGGCCGCCACAGCAAAGCTCAGCGCCTGACACCCGGCCGACCCTGCGCCGCCCGCGATGCAGCGCATGCCGCGACGAGGCGCGCCGGCGGGCCGGGCGGGTCGGCGAGCGAGCGAATGTTCCGATGTTCTGAGCGAGCGAGGCAACCCGCCCGGCACGCGCAGGCGCGCCGCATCAGTGCTTTCGCGTCGTCGGGCGGGAGCGAAGGCCCGCGCAGGTCGACGGGCTTGGCGTGCCGCCGCAGCCGGATGTTGATCATCTCGACGACGACCGAGAACGCCATCGCGAAGTAGAGATAGCCCTTCGGGATGTGGAAGTCGAACGCCTCGCCGACCAGCGCGACGCCGATCAGGATCAGGAACGCACAGCGCCAGCATCTTGATCGTCGGGTGGCGGTCGATGAACTCGTTGATCGGCCGCGCCACGAACATCATGACGCAGCACGGCGACGACGATGGCGGCGACCATGATCTCGACGTGCTGCGCCAGGCCGACGGCCGTGAACACCGAGTCGAGCGAGAACACGATGTCGATCAGGCCGATCTGGATGACGACGCCCAGGATGTGCGAGCGCAGCTTCACGCCGTGACTCGGCATGGCCGGCGCCCTCGAGCGCGCCGTGGATCTCGCTGACGCTCTTGACGAGCAGGAATGCGCCGCCGAGGAACAGGATCAGGTCGCGCCCGGAAATCTCGCTCGTCCGATGACGGTGAAAAGCGGCGCGGTCAGGCGGATCAGCCAGGTGATCGAGAACAGGAGCGCGATGCGCGTCAGCATCGCGAAGGCGAGGCCGATGCACGCGGCCGCGCTGCTGCAGCTCGGGCGGCAGCCTCGAGACCAGGATGGACAGGAAGATGATGTTGTCGATGCCGAGGACGATCTCGAGCAGCGCCAGCGTCAGGAACGAGACCCAGGCCGCGGGATCCGATAGCAGCTCGAACACAGGCCACTCCCTTGCGCCGTCCCTCAGGGCAGCTCGTCGACGTCGCCGCGCTTCTCCGGCGGCATGAAATCGCGCGCCGTCGCGCCGAGGTCGAGCGCGATGGCGCCGGCGACGTAGATCGAGGAATACGTGCCGATGACGATGCCGATCGCGAGCGCGACGGCGAAGCCGCGCAGCGTCTCGCCGCCGAGCGTCGCGAGGAAGATCACCGACGAAGCGCGCAGCCCGAGACGATGATCGTGCGCGCGAGCGTCTCGTTGATCGCGCGGTCGATGACTTCCGCCGGCTCCGCCTTGCGCATCGACTTGAAGCGCTCGCGGATGCGGTCGAAGATCACGACGGTGTCGTTGACGGAGTAACCGAGGATCGTCAGCAGCGCCGCGACCACGTTCAGGTCGAAGGGAATCCCGAGCAGGGCGATCGCGCCGACCGCGACGATCGGGTCGTGCAGCGACGCGACCAGCGAGCCGACCCCGAAGCGCCAGCGGAAGCGCATCGCGATGTAGATCAGCACGAGCAGCAGCGTCATCAGCACCGCCATCGCGGCCTGTTCGCCGAGCTGCTGGCTGACCTGCGGGCCGACCGACTCGGTGCGGTTCAGCTTGACCTTCGCATGCGCAGCGTCGAGAGCGCGCCGAGCACGCGCTTGGCCTCGTCCGCCGCGGCGCCCGTCTCGGCCGGGGCAGCCGGACCTCGATTTCGCTCCCCGTGCCGTAGGTCCGCACCTGGAAATCCTCGATCCCGCCCGCGTCGAGCGCCGAGCGCACGCGCTCGAGGTCCACCGGCTGCGAGAGCCGACCTCGAGCACGAGGCCGCCGGTGAAGTCCACCGTCAGGTTGAGCCCGCGGACCATCGACGAGCGCGATCGAACCGGCCACGACGAGCGCGGAGATCACGTACCAGTAGCGCCGGAGCGCCATGAACCGGATCGACGGGACCTGCTTGAGGAATTCCATGGCCGCGGCCTCAGATCGCCAGCCGCTCGATGCGGCGGCGGCGGCCATAGAACAGGTAGATCAGGGCGCGGCTGCCGATCAGGGCCGTGAACATCGACGCCACGATGCCGATGCACAGCGTGACCGCGGAAACCGCGCACCGGGCCCGGAGCCGAACAGGAACAGCACGATGCCGGACATCATCATCGTGACGTTCGAGTCCGCGATCGCGGAGAAGGCCTTGTCGAAGCCCGCGTTGATCGCGGCCAGGGCGAGGCGCCGACCGTCGATCTCCTCGCGTATTCGCGCTCGTAGATCAGGATGTTTGCGTCCACGGCCGTGCCGACCGTCAGCACGATGCCGGCGATGCCGGGCAGCGTGAGGGCGGCGTTGAACAGCGCGAGCATCGCGACGATCAGGACGACGTTCGTCAGCAGCACGATGTCCGCAATCACGCCGAATATCCGGTAGTACAGGGCCATGAATGCGAACAGGACGATCCCGGCGATCGCGAGCGCCCGCGTACGCCGTCGTCGATGTTGTCCTTGCCGACGCTCGGGCCGATGACGCGCTGCTCGACGATGATGATCGGCGCGGCGAGCGCGCCGGCGCGCAGCAGCTTCGCAAGCTCCGTGCCCTCCACCGCGGACAGAGCCGGTGATCTGGAAATTGTTCGAGAACACGCCGCGGATGCTCGCGACGCTGATGACCTCCTCCTTCGAGCGGTCGACCGCGACCTCGTGGCCGTTGCGCTGCACGAGCTCGCGCTCCTTCTCGATGAACACGACCGCCATCGGCTTGTTCAGGTTCTCCCGCGTCGTGCGCAGCATCTCGTCGCCGCCGCGGGCATCGAGCTTGACCGAGACCGCCGGCTCGCCCTGCGACAGGCGCGAAGGACGCGTCGATGAGCTGCTCGCCGGTCGCGATGACGTCGCGCTTCAGCAGCACCGGTGAGCCGTCCCGCTGCTTGTAGAGCTTGGTCCCGAGCGGCGCGCGGCCGGTGCGCGCGGCCTCCATGGGGGCTGTTGGTCGTATCCACGAGGCGGAATTCGAGCGTCGCGACCTTGCCGAGGAGCCTACGACCTCGGAGGCGTCCTGCACGCCCGGCACCTGCACGGCGATGCGGTTCTGGCCCTGGCGCTGCACCACGGTCTCGGCGACGCCGAGCGCGTTGACGCGGTTCTCGAGCGCCGTGATGTTCTGCTGGATCGCGAAGCTCTGCCGCTCATGATCGCAGCTTCGCCGAGCGTCGCGGCGATCGAGCCCGGCGGCGAGTCAGGCGCGAAGGTCAGCTGGCGGTCGTACTCGAGCAGCACCTTGCGCGCCGCCGCGGTGTCCGCCGCATCGCGCAGCGTCACCTGCACCGAGTTGCCCGAGACCGCGACTTCCTGGTACGGGATCCGCGCGTCGCGCAGCACTTTCCGGAAATCCGCGCTCCATGCGCTGCGGGAGCTGCGCGACGGCGCCTTCGGTGTCCACCTCGTACGCCGAGCAGCATGCCGCCGCGCAGGTCGAGGCCGAGGCTCATCGGCTCGAGGCCCGAGCGAATTGAGCCAGTCGGGCGCGCGCGAGGCGTTCGTCAGCGCGATCGCGTACTGGCCCTCGTACCTGGCCTGGATCATGTCGCGCGCCTTGAGCTGCTCATCCACGCTCGCGAAGCGCCCACAGGCGGTTGTCGCCGTCCACGAAGACTTCGTCCGGTGGGAATCCCGGCGGCCTTCAGCGCGCCGCTGATCTCCGTCGTGGTCGCGGTGTCGAAGGCCGCGCGGTCGCGCCGCGACATCTGCAGCGCCGGGGACTCGCCGTACCAGTTCGGAAGCGCGAGCAGGATCGCCGCGACCATGATGGCCGTCAGCCGGACTCCTTCCAGAGGGATAGCGTTGCAGCGCGTGGCCGTCGCGGGGCGCTTACGCGCTCTTGAACGTGCCTTTCGGCACCAGCTGCGCGACCTGGAATTTCCTGGACCTGGATCGCGACGCCCGAGGCGATCTGCAGCGTGATGAAGCTCTCCCCGACCTCGCCGACGCGGCCCAGCACGCCCCGGTGGTCACGATCTCGTCGCCTGCGCGCGAGCTTCGTGACCATCTCGCGGTGCTCCTTGGCGCGCTTCGACTGCGGCCGGATCAGCGGGAAATAGAAGACGACGAAGATGAGCAGGAGCGGCAGCACCGTCGCTGAGCGGGCTGCTCGACGGGGCTGCGGCGGCCTCGGGCCCAGGCGGGCGTGATAAAGAAATCCATGTCCTTCCTCTGCGAGGGCCGGCGGGGCCGGCCCGGTTTTAACGCGCGATTATGGCATAGCGCCCGTGGCGCGCCCGCTTCGCGGCTTGCGCAGCCGGCTGCCCTGGGCGGCTCCGGCCGAGGGGCAAGCTGATAAGCTGCGTCACAATTCTACGGGCCCCAGAGGTGATTATGTCAACACGGCTGAATGTCGCGGCAGCCACGCGATATTCCTCGCGTCTCAGCCGGAGGCGGGACCTGGGGTCACGAACCGCCGGCGACGAATAACGATCGAGGGGATGTTCAGTGCGCAGCAGCGCAGTTCGGTGCATCGGTCAGGTTTAGTCACAACTCTCGCTTTCTGCCGCTCTTCTGGCGACCACCGCTCCCGCGACCGCAAACAACCAGGTCGGCGCCTGGTCCACGCGTTCATGCCTGGCCGCTGATCACGCGTCCACGTCGGTGCTGATGCCGGACGGCCGCGTGCTCTCCTACGGCACCGACCGCGAGCGGCCAGCAGACCGGCGATCTTCATCTACGACGTCTGGGATCCGCGCGGGCGGCCTCGACGGCGGCCACACGACGCTGCCGAACACCACCGGCACGGACATCTTCTGCAGCTCGCAGGTGGTCGTGCCGCAGGGCGGCGCAGGTCTTCATCGCCGGCGGCGACAACTGGACCGGCACGGCGACCACGAACACCGGCAACAACAACAGCAACACGTTCAACTACAACGGCAACACGCTCGACCGCGCAGAACAACATGAACCGGCCGCGCTGGTACTCGTCGTCGATCGCGCTGCTGAACGGCGAGATCTACATCCAGGGCGGCTCCGGCGGCACGCGACTTCCCCGAGATCCGCGACGTGAACGGCGCGTTCCGCCTGCTTGACCGGCGCCGGCACCAGCGCCTACGACTTCATGTTCCCGCGCAATTTCATCGCGCCCGATGGCCGCGTGTTCGGCTTCGACAGCAACGGCAAGATGTACTACGTGAATACGGGCGGGACCGGCTCGATCACGGCGGCGGGCCAGTTCACCGGGCCGACGGGTTCCGACGCGAGCGCCGTGATGTTCCGGCCGGGCAAGATCCTGCAGTTCGGCGGCAATTCGAGCAGCGCGCGTCGTGATCGACATCACGAGCGGCGACGCCGGTCGTCACGCACGACGCAGAGCCATTGTCGTCGCAGCGCCGCTGGCTCGTCACCGCCACGGTCATGGCCGACGGCCGCGTGCTCGCGACCGGCGGCAGCGACGTCTGGAACCAGCTGACCGGCGTCAACTACAACGCCGAGATCTGGAATCCGACGACGGGCCAGTGGACTCGTCGGCCCGCCCGAGGTCCAAGGCGCGCCTGTACCACTCGACCGCCGTGCTGCTGCCGGATGCGAGCGTGCTGGTGTCCGGCGGCGGCGCGCCGGGACCGCAGAACAACACCAACATGGAGATCATACTACCCGCCGTATCTCTACAACGCGGCGGGTGGCTTCGCGACGCGACCCGTGATCGACAGCGCGCCGTCCGCCATCGACATCGGCGAGACTATTCGGCGTGCAACTGGGCGGCGCCGGGGCCATCAGCCGCGTCGCGCTCATCAAGACGGCTTCGGTTTCGCACAGCTGGAATACGGAACAGCGTTTCATCGAGCTGACCTTCCAGCAGAACGGCGACCAGCTGAGCATCCAGGCGCCGACCCGGGCCGGCGATGCGCCTCCGGGCTTCTACCTGCTGTTCGTGCTCGAATTCGGCGGGCACGCCGTCCGATTGCCAAGATCGCGAAGATCGGCGTCGCCGCGAACTGAATCCGGCGGTCACGCCGAGCCTCGCCAATCCGGGCAACCAGTCGGGACAGGCCGGTACGGCCCGTGAGCGTGCAGCTGTCCGCGACCGACCCGAACGGCGACTCGCTGACCTACAGCGCGAGCGGCCTGCCTGCAGGCGTTTCGATCAATCCGACGACCGGCGACGATCAGCGGCACGCCGACCGCGTCGGGCACCTTCAACGTCGTCGTCGACGGCAAGCGACGGCGTCAACAGCGACGGCGAGGCTTCGCCTGGACCATCGCCAGCGGGCCCGCCGCTACGTCCTCAACACGCCGCCGCCGCCGCGCCGCGGCTTGCCGGCTCGGCAGCACGTCACCTACCAGGCGAGCGTGACGGGCGGCGTCGGCCTCCAGTTCCAGTGGGACTTCGACGACGGCACGCCGGTGACCGCCGTTCTCGTCGCCTGCGACGATCACGCACCAGTTCGCGCAGGCCGGGCATCTACTACGTGACGCTGACCGCGCGCGATTCGTCGCGGCGCGACGCAGGCGACCACGTCGTCCTGCAGACGGTGCACTATCGCGCTCACGGCCCAATCGCCCGGCCGATCTCGGGAAACATCGCCTTCGAGGACCGCGGCGACCGGCGTCGACCGCGTGTGGGTCGTCAACCAGGACAACAATTCGGTCAGCGTCTTCAACGCGCAGCACCAGCGCGCACAGCTCGCGAACATCACCGTGGGCACCGCGCCCGCGGCGCTCGCCATCAGGACAGGCGGCGAAGTCTGGGTCACGAACAAGTCGAGCGCCACGATCCAGCGTCATCGACGCCACGCGACCTCACGGTCAGCCGCACGATCACAGCCTGCCGTTCGCATCGCAGCCGTTCGGCATCGTGATCCGACCCGACGGCGGCGTCACGGTGTACGTCGCGCTCGAAGCGACTGGGCCGCGTCGCTGAAGCTGGATGCGAACGACCGGCAACGTGCTGGCATCGGTCGACGTCGGCACGCAATGCGCGCCATCTCTCGCTGACCGGCGATGGCACGCGGTCTATGCGTCGCGGTTCATCACGCCGCCGCTGCCGGGCGAAAGCACGGCCGCCGTGCAGACGACAGTCGGCGGACAGCCAGTCGGCGGCGAGGTCGTGGTGGTGAACGCGGTCGACGATGAGCGTGATGTCGACGATCGTCCTGCGGCACAGCGACAAGCCTGACTTCGAGAACCAGGGCCGCGGCGTCCCCAACTACCTCGGCGCGGCCGCGATCTCGCCGGACGGCCGGTCCGGCGTGGGTGCCCGTCGAAGCAGGACAACATCAAGCGCGGCGTCGCTGCGCGACGGGCAGAACCTCAACTTCCAGAACACGGTGCGCGCGATCAGCTCGCGGATCGACCTCGCAAGCGGCGCCGAGGACTACGCCGCGCCGCATCGACCACGACAACGCGGGCCTCGCCAGCGCGATCGCATTCGACCGCCTGGGCGTCTACCTGTTCGTCGCGCTCGAGACCAGCCGCCAGGTCGCGGTCGTCGATGCGCACGGCGGCTGCGAGATCTTCCGCTTCGGCGTCGGACGCGCGCCGCAGGGCCTTGCGCTGTCGCCGGACGGTAACGCAGCTCTACGTCAACAATTTCATGGATCGCACCGTCAGCATGTTCGACCTGTCGACGCTGCTCGACGCAGGGCATCGTCGGACGTGCCGCGACTCGCGACCTGGATGTCGTCATGCGGCCGACAAGCTGACGCGCGCAGGTCCTGCAGGGCAAGCAGCTCTTCTACGACGCGCAGGACACGCGCCTTGCGCGCGACGGCTACATCAGCTGCGCCTCCTGCCACAACGACGGCGGCTACGACGGCCGGACCTGGGACCTCACCGGTTTCGGCGAAGGACTGCGCAACACGGTCAGCCTGCGCGGCCGCGCCGGCTGGCCAGGGCTTCCTGCACTGGAGCAACAACTTCGACGAGGTGCAGGACTTCGAGGGCCAGATCCGCAACCTCGTCCGGCGGCTCGGGCCTGATGGCGAACGCGCGACTTCAACGCCGGCACGCGCAGCCAGCCGCTCGGCGATCCGAAGGCAGGGCTCAGCGCGGATCTCGATGCACTCGCGGCCTACGTCGACATCGCTGAACACGTTCTCGTCGAGCCCGTTGCGAAATCCGGACGGCACGCTGACGCGCGGCCGCAGCCGCCGGCGCGCTCGGTGTTCAGTCGCCAAGAACTGCGCAAGCTGCCATGGCGGCAACGCCTTCACGAAAAGCGCCAGCAACAACAATCCGAGGACATCGGCACGATCAATGCCGACAGCGGCAACCGCCTCGGATGGGGCGCTGACCGGCATCGATGTGCCGACGCTGCGCGATGTCTGGGCACCGCCCCCTACCTGCACCGGGGCTCAGGCCGCGACGCTCGGTGACGCGATCCGCGCGCACCAGGGTGTCAGCGTGTCCGACGCGGAGCTCGCGAACCTGGTCGCGTATGTGTCGCCAGATCGGCGGCCAGGAAAGCGCCGTCGTCGCCTCGACGCCGAACACGGGCACGGGCCTTGCGGCGAGCTACTTCAACAACACGACGCTCACGGGCGAGTCCGGTGCTCCAGCGCGTCGAGCCGGTCAATTTCGCCTGGAGCGGATCGCCGGGCGCCGGCGTGAATGCGGACAATTTCTCGGTGCGATGGACCGGCTTCGTCGAGGCCCCGCTGTCAGGCACGTTCAAGTTCCAGACGCGGTCCAACGCCGGCGTGCGCCTCTGGATCAACGGCAACCTCGTGATCGACAACTGGACGGCCCACGCCACGACGGACGACGTGACCGGCAACATCGCGATGACCAGAACCAGCGCTACAGCGTGACGCTCGAGATGTACGACACGGGCGGCTCCGCGGCCGCGAAGTTCAACTGGTTGCGCCCGGGACAGACGACATTCGCGAGCGTGACAGCCAACCGTCTCTAGTGCGAACTAGCGCGCCGCTCGTCGCCGCTCTTGCGCTCTCCTCGGCAATGGCGACGGCGGGCGAGCGCGCTGCCCTTCCCGCACTCGATCGGATCTACGTGAACCCGGCACCGTCGACGATCGCGGACTTCACGCTCACCGACCAGGCGGGCCAGCCGCGCAAATTCTCGAGCCTGCGCGGCGAGCCCGTGCTCGTGTTCTTCGGCTTCACGCACTGCGCGAACATCTGCCCGGCGACGCTCGGCCGGCTGAAGTTGCTGCACGAGGCGCGCGGCGGATCGCTCAAGGCGACGCGCATCGTGTTCGTCAGCGTGGACGGCGACCGCGACACGCCGGCGAGGCTCAAGTCCTACCTCGCCCCGCTGTCGTCCGACTTCGTCGGCCTGACGGGCGATCCCAAGGCAACCGCGAATATCGCCGCCGGGTTCGCGGCCGTTTTCTTCAAGGAGCCGGCGGCCAAGGACGGCAATTACAACGTCATGCATTCGACGCAGGTCTTCGCCGTGGACAAGGCTGGAAAGCTTCGCGCGTCGTTTGCCGATGCCTCGATCGAGGACATGGCGACCATCACGGCGCTCCTGCTCGAAGAACCGGGCTGAAGCGCCGGTCCCCGGGCCGTCAGGCCTCCTCGCCGGACTCTTCCGGCCGCCGCGCCGCATGAAATTGCGCACGGAACGCGTCGAATCTCCCCGCCGCGATCGCGCCCCGCATGCGCGCCATCAGGTCGAGGTAATGGTGCAGGTTGTGCAGCGTCGCGAGGCGCGGCCCCAGCATTTCACCGCAGCGATCGAGATGCCGCAGGTAGGCGCGCGAGTAATTGCGGCAGGTGTAGCAGGCGCATTCCGGGTCGATGGGCCCGGTGTCGGCGGCATGGCGCGCATTGCGGATATTCAGGACGCCCCAGGGCACGAACAGGTGGCCGTTCCGCGCGTGGCGGGTCGGCATGACGCAGTCGAACAGGTCGACGCCCTCGGCGACCGACTCGACGAGATCCTCGGGCCGGCCGACGCCCATGAGGTAGCGCGGCCGATCGGCCGGCATCGCCGGCAGCAACTGCGCGAAGGACGCGCGCGCGCTCATCGGGCGGCTCGCCGACCGAGAGCCCGCCGATCGCCAGCCCCTCGAAGCCGATGCGCGCGAGCCCCTCGAGTGAAGCCAGGCGCAGGCTGGCGTGCATCCCGCCCTGGACGATGCCGAACAGCACGCCGTCGCCCGACCGCCGAATCTCAGGCCTGCCGGCTGCGCGTCGGACCAGCGCAGCGACAGTTCCATGGACGCGCGCGCCTCCGGTTCCGTCGCCGGATACGGCGTGCATTCATCGAACACCATGGCGACGTCGGACCCCAGCGCGCGCTGGACCTGCATCGCGCGCTCTGGATCGAGGAATACTTCCGCACCGTCCACGGGCGAGCGGAAGCGCACGCCCTCCTCCGAGACCTTGCGCATCGTGGCGAGGCTGAAGACCTGGTAGCCGCCGGAGTCGGTCAGGATCGGGCGCTGCCAGTGCATCATTCCGTGCAGCCCGCCGTGCGCGCGCACGATTTCCGCGCCGGGGCGGAGCATCAGGTGAAAGGTGTTCGACAGGATGATCTCGGCGCCGCAGGTCAGGAGCTCCTCGGGCGTGACGCCCTTGACCGTCCCATAGGTGCCGACCGGCATGAAGGCCGGCGTCTCGACCGCGCCGCGCGCGAAGCGCGAGCCGGCCGCGCCGCGCGCCGCCGTCGTTCGCGAGCAGCTCGAATTTCACGGCAGCCTCGCCTTCGCATCGAGCGCCGCGGGATCGGGCGTCACGAACATGGCGTCCCCGTAGCTGAAGAACCGGTAGCGCGCTTCCACGGCGTGATGATAGGCCGCAAGCACGCGCTCGCGTCCGGCGAAGGCGGCGACCAGCACCAGCAGCGTCGATTCCGGCAGGTGGAAGTTCGTCAGCAGCGCATCGACCACGCGGAAGCGGTGGCCGGGCCGGATGAAGATGTCGGTTTCGCCTTCGAACGCCTGCAGGCCGCCGCCTGCCGCCGCAGACTCGAGCGCGCGCACGACGGTCGTGCCGACGGCGACGACGCGACCGCCGCGCGAACGCGCGGCCGCGACGGCCGCGACGCAAGCGGCTGGCACGCGGATGCGCTCGGCGTGCATGCGGTGCGCGTCGATCTCGTCGGCGCGAAGCGGCATGAAGGTGCCGGCGCCGACATGCAGCGTCAGCCGCTCGATTCCGACGCCGGAGCGCGCGAGATCCGCGAGCGCCTCGCGCTCGAAGTGCAGGCCAGCCGTCGGCGCGGCGACGGCGCCCGGCACCTCGGCATAGACGGTCTGGTAGCGCTCGCGATCCTCCGGCTCCGCTTCGCGCGCGACGTACGGCGGCAGCGGCACGCTGCCGTGTTCCTCGAAATACGGCAGCGCCGCGCGATCGAACTCGAGTTCGAACAGGTCTCCATGTCGCGCAATCACGACGGCCGTGGCGCCGGCGGGAAGCCCGATACGGGTACCGGCTTCAACCCCTTGCTCGCGCGCGCCTGCGCCAGGACCCGGCGCCCGTCATCGAGGAGGCGCTCGAGCAGGATCTCGCAGGCGCCGCCGCTCTCCTTGCGGCCGTGAAGCCGCGCCGGCAGCACGCGCGTGTCATTGAGCACGAGAAGGTCGCCAGGCCGCAGCAGGGAGCCGAGATCCGAAAACGCAGGTCAGCGAGCGCGCCCGTCGCGCCGTCGAGCCCGAGCAGGCGGCTTGCGCCGCGCCGCGGCAGTGGCCGGTCGGCAATCAGTTCCGCGGGCAACTGATAGAAGAAGTCGGCGCGGCGCATGGGCCGCGCAGACTAGCACAGGGACGGAAAACTCAGGTGGCGGAAGCGTTCTCGGGCGGCGGCGGCGCGGCGGTGCCGGCGCCGCAGGCGGACGGGGCGGCGCCGCGCGCCGCAACATCACGTCGCGCGCCTCGCGTTCCGGGATCTTCGCCGAGAGCGTCTGCGTCTTGCGGTCGCGCAGGATCCTGAGCTCGACGGATTCGCCCGGCTGGTACGAGCGCAGGATCCGCATCGCATGGCGGCCGTTCTGCGGCTCGCGGCCGCCGATCGCGACGATGACGTCGCCGTCCTTCAGCCCGAGGGATGCGTCCTCCGGCGCGTGCGCCACCAGCACGCCCTTGTCGGCGCCGAAGTAGTGCCCAAGTCCGGCGTCAAGGTAACGAACTCGGCGTCGCCCCAGTCCTCGAGCAAGCCAGTGCAGGTCGCCGTCCATGGGCATCGCGGCGACCGCGGAAGCGCCGGCATGGGCGTCAGGGCGGCAGCGGTCGCACCGCGGGTACGCCCGGCATCCCGACGAAAAGTCCGGTCGAGCGCCCGCGCCTCGACGGCGATCTTGACCGGCTTGCCGTCGCGCTTGAGGCCAAGCTCGACCTTCTCGCCCGGCTCGACCGCCTCCATCGCCCGCACCAGCTCGCGGCCCGTCGTCACCGGCTTGGCCTGGACCGCGACGATCACGTCGCCCGGCTTGACGCCCGCCTCCGCTGCGGGTCCGCCCGGGCTCACGCCCTCGACGCGCACGCCGCCGCCATTCGACTCGCTGGCGCCGAGGTTGACGCCGAGCATCGCGCGGCGCGCGCCCGGCAGGAAATACTCGAATTGCCGGAACGCGCCGGGACCCGCGGCCTCGCCCGAGAGCTCCGCGACCTCGCGCGCCGCGTCCTCGAGGCGCCGCTGTGCGTCCGCCAGGCGCTTGTCGAGCGACGCGTCTTCGCCTGCGGCCAGGGCCGCCGCCGATCCGGCGAGCGCCGCGCCCGCAAGCATTGCAATGCATCCAGCGCTTCATCGTGACCTCCATCGAATCAGTAAGTGCCGACCGCGTCCGCATAGCGGACCTGGACCAGCGTATGCATGACGTCCACGCGCTCGCGCCACAGCGCCTCCGCCCGCTCGGGCGCGTTCGGCTCCAGGGACAGGAGGCTCAAGCGATCATCCACGGAGGCGAGCCGGTCCTCGAGCTCGGCCACCGTGAACGCCGTGCTTCCCGCATGGCGTTACGTTCCGGCAGGCTCGCGAGAATCGATTCGAGACGCTCGTTTTCGGCGCGGATCGCGGCCGCGACCGCGCAGCGCGGTTGCATCCGCCGAAGGCGCGTCGGCCGACAGTTCGCGTTGCGCCGACTGCAGCCACCAGGCGAGCCCGGCCGTCGCGACCAGCACCGCGGCCGCGAGCGCCATCGGCCAGCGGCGGTCGAGCCGGGCCTCGCGGTCCTCGCGCGCCGCGAGCACGCCGCGCCAACCGGCTGCCGGGGCCTCGAATTCCGGGAGCGCCGCGAGGCGCCCGCCCCACTCGTTCACGTCGGGGTGCATGGCGTGCCCTCCACGATCGCGTCCTGCTCGCCCAGCAGGCTGCGCAGGCGCCGATGGGCGCGCGAGAGCTGGGATTTTGAAAAGCTCGGCGTGCGGCCGAGCGCGAAGCCGATCTCGGCGTGCGTATATCCCTCGACGTCGTGCAGCCACACGACTGCGCGCGAAAGCGACGGCAAGGTCATCAAAGGCACGCTCGAGCGCGGCATCGAGCGGCGCCACGGGATCCTGGGCCAGAGACGGCAGGCGGTCGGCGCCGCCGGGATCCTTGTCGAGCCATTCGAGGCCCGCGATGCCACGGCGAGCGCAGGTACATCAGCGCGCGGTTCACCGCGATGGCGCGGATCCAGGCCGGCAGCGGGCAGCGGCCCTCGAAGGCACTCGATATGCTACGAGCACGTCCAGGAAAGTCTCCTGCAGCAGCTCCTCGGCGATCGCGGGACGGCGCACGAGCCGGCGCAGGAGCGTATAGATCGCGCCGGAGGTTGCGCGCGTAGACGGCCTCGAACGCTGCGGCTTCGCCCGCGCCGGCGGCGGCTACCAGGTCGTCAGGCAGTGAGATCTCGGAAATACGGGGCATCGGGCACTTAGATGCCCGCGGTCCGGAAAAGGTCGCAGCCGAGACTGAAATAAGTCTGGTGCCGGGAGCGGGAGTCGAACCCGCAAGAATCTTCCGATCCGGTGGATTTTGAGTCCACTGCGTCTGCCAATTCCGCCATCCCGGCCGCAGGGGGCGCAGTATAAAGCGGAGGTCGGGCGCCGTCCGCGCGCCGCCCTTGGCAGGCCCTGCGGGCGCGACGACAATCTCCACGATGGAGTTCTGCCCGATCTGCGCGGCGCCCGTCGTGCGACGCATCCCCGAAGGCGATCATCTTGCCGCGATCCGTCTGCACCGCCTGCGGCACGATCCACTATCGCAACCCGAAGCTCGTGACGGGATGCGTCCCTGAGCATGAAGGCCGAATCCTGATCTGCCGGCGTGCGATCGAACCGCGACGCGCGGCTACTGGACCATTCCCGCCGGGTTCATGGAAGTCGGCGAGACGCTGCAGCAGGCCGCGGCCCGCGAGTGCGAGGAAGAGGCGCTCGCGCGCGTCGAGATCGGGGACCTGTGTGCGATCGTGCACGTGCTGCACGCGGAGCAGGTGCATGTGATGTTCAGGGCGCGGCTCGTGGAACCTGCGTACGGCGTCGGGGTGGAGAGCCTCGAGACGGTGCTGTGCGAGGAACGCGACGTGCCCTGGCCCGAAATCGCATTCGCAAGCGTGGAGTTCTGCCTCCGACGCTATTTCGAGGACCGCGCGGCCGGCCGGAACGCGCTTCACTACCATACGATCGCGTGAACGCGGACCGTCGTGCGGCGCTGTGGCACAATGCGCCGCTCCAAAGCGGGCGGGCCGCCGGAATCGCTGCATGACTTTCGTCGTCACCGAAACCTGCATCAAGTGCAAGTACATGGACTGCGTCGAGGTCTGCCCGGTGGACTGCTTCCACGAGGGCCGAATTTCCTCGTGATCGATCCCGAGGAATGCATCGACTGCACGCTTTGCGAGCCGGAATGCCCGGTGGACGCGATCTTCTCGGAGGAAGAAGTCCCGGCGGGCCAGGAGTCGTTCCTCGCGCTCAATGCTGAGCTTTCGAAGGAGTGGCCGGTGATCACGCAGCGCAAGGAGCCGCCGGCGGACGCCGACGCCTGGAAGGACGTTGCGAAAAGCTCCCGCTGCTCGAGCGCTGAGCGTCAGTTCGCGGCGGCGGCCGCCGCCGCGGGATCCTCGAGGTAGGCTGCAAGGTAGGCCGCCGATGCGTAGCCCGCGAGGAACTCGCCCGTCTCGGTGACGATGCCGGGTGTCCCGCTGATCCCGATCTTGCGCCCGAGCTCATACTGCGCCGCGACCGGCGAGTCGCACTTGCCGGGCGGGAGCGTCTCGCCTTTCTTGCGCGCGCGTCAGCGCATCCTTGCGGTCGGCGCTGCACCAGACCGAAACCGCCTTGTACCAGGACTCGGTGTCGGGGCCGCCGCGCGGGAACATCAGGTAGCGCACGCGGATGCCGAGCCGGTTGAGCTCGGCGATCTCCGAATGCATGTGGCGGCAATGCACGCAGTCGACGTCCGTGAAGACCGTGACCGTGTGCTTCGTCGCGCCCGTCGGCGCGAAGATGATCGTGTCCTCGTCGCTTGACGCCGGCCAGCAGCGCGAGGCGGCCCTTCTTGCGCGTGTCCTCGGTCAGGTTGTGCTTCGAGTCCATCTCGAAGACGTCGCCGTCGAGGTAATAGCGCCCGTCGGTCGACACGTAGCCCACTTCAGCGCCGGAGCGGACCTCGAACAGGCCCGGGATCGGCGACGGGCGTCACGTCCTCGACCTTGATGTCGAGTCGCTTGGCGATCTGCGCGCGGATGTCGCCTTTCGGCGCTGGCTGTGCGGCTGCTGGCGCGGCGGCCGGCGGCGGCTTGCGGGACGGCCTGGCCCGAGCCTGCGAGCGCAAGCGAGGCGCACATGCGGAAAGCAACAGGTGGCGGATCGTCAGCACGCGGACCTCTCGACTCTGATCGACCCTGCTTCGACCTCGGGCCGGGGCCGCGGTTCGGGTCCAGGGTGCAGAAGTCTATCAGCCGCGCGGGTGATGCTGCGCGTGCAGCTCTTTCATGCGTTCGCGCGCCACGTGCGTGTAGATCTGCGTGGTCGGACAGGTCGCTGTGGCCGAGGAGCATCTGCACGACGCGCAGGTCCGCGCCGTGGTTCAGCAGGTGGGTCGCGAAGGCGTGCCGCAGCGGTGTGCGGCGACAGTTCCTTCTCGACACCGCCCTTCTTCGCGTAGCGCTTGATGATGTGCCAGAACGCCTGGCGCGTCATGCGGTCGCCGCGGCGCGTCGGGAACAGGTGGTCGGTCTGGCGCTCGAGCAGGATCTCGCCGCGCGGCGCCGCGATGAATCTCGTTCACCCAGCGCACTGCGCCTCCTCGCCGAGCGGAATCAGCCGCTCGCGATCGCCCTTGCCGACGATGCGCAGCACGCCCTGGTTCAGGTTGACCTGGCTCATGCCGCAGGTTCACGAGCTCGGAGACGCGCAGCGCCGGTCGCGTAGAGCACCTCGAGCATCGTGCGGTCGCGGTGGCCGAGCGGGTCGCTCGTCTGCGGCGCGTCGAGCAGCGACTCGACCTGCGTCCTCGGTGAGCGAACTGCGGCAGGCTCGCGGCCGATCTTCGGCATTGCGATCTGCGCGGTCGGGTCTTCCGCTGAGCAGCCCTCGCGCAGCAGGTAGCGGAAGAAGCGGCGGAAGCTCGAGAGCTGGCGGGCCGTCGAGCGCGGGCGCGCGCCCGTCTCCACGCGCCACGCGATGAATGCGAGCAGGTCGTTGCGCGTCGTGCGCTCGAGCGCCGTGCCCCGTTGCCGGCAGCCAGCGCGACAGCGCGGTGAGGTCGGCGCGGTAGGCGGCGAGCGTGTTCGGCGACAGGCCGCGCTCCATCCACACCGCGTCGAGGAAACGCACGATCATCGGCACCACGGCCTCGTCCGACCCGCTGGCGGTCGCGAGTGTCGCCGCGCGCACCGATGTCGAAGATTTCATAGCTGCGCTCATGGACCTGTCCTGCTTCCCGTCGGGGACGCCCACAAAATCGCGCAAACGCGCGCGGCGGGCTGGTGCGACAGAATGCAGACGCAGTATGGTTTGGCCCGGACGCGGTCAACGTGACCCGTCTCACAGACCCCCATGACCATTAACATAACCGGAACCAGTTCACAGTACCCGCGGCCGCCCGGGCGGTTTTCGCGCATGACCTTGAACCCGCTACGGGTCGCGTGGGGCTCTGGGTCTACCTGCTCGTGGTGCCGGTCCTCCTGGTCGCGGCCCTGCCGATCCTCGCCCTGCCCCGCCTCGAGACGCGCCGGGCCGCGGCGGGCGCGGTCGGCCGCGCCTACTTCCGGCTCTGCGGCTTTCAAGTGCGCACAACCGGGCTCGAACGACTGCCGCCGGGCGCCTGCGCGTCATCGTCGCGAACCACGCGAGCTACATCGACGGGCCGCTCCTCTTCGCGTTGCTCCGCCGCGCTTCGGCTTCGTGATCAAGAAGGAAGCGGCGCGCGCCTGCCGCTCGGCCTCCTGCTGCACCGGCTCGGCCACCACTTCGTGGAGCGCGCAAATCGCCAGCAGGGCGGCAGCGACGCACGGCGAATCCTCCGCTTCGCTCGAGGACGGCGAGGCAGTCGCGTTCTTTCCGAGGCACGTTCCACCCGGCAGGCGGGCATCGCGCGATTCCACGGCGGCGCGTTTGCGCTGCAGCGCGCACGGGGCTGCCGGTCGCGCCGGTCGCGATCCGCGGCACGCGTCACGCGCTCGGCGGCGGCAGCCCTGGCCACGCCTGGGACGCATTGAAGTCGAGGTGCTCGAACCATTGCCGGCGGAGGCCGGCGCCGGCGCGACGTCGCCGCGCGCCTTCGCGACGCGGCGCGCGCGCGGATCGGGGCGGCCGTCGACGAGGCCGACGCTCTGAAGCGCTACATGTTCCGGCCGGTACTGGCCGCCGACGGCGTAAAGCGCGCGCGACACGCGGCCGAGTGAGGCCGGACTTGACGGTCGTCTCCATCAGCGCCGCGAAGACGTTGCCGCCGGTCGCGGCCTCGGCCTGTGGTTTCTGCAGCGCGGCTTTTCCTGCGCCGCCGCGTGCACGTCGTTGTAGGCACGCACCGCGGCGACCTGCGCCGCCTTTTCCTCTTCGGTCGAGCGGATGAGCTCGGCGTTCCTGATCTCGTCGCCGCTGCCGTGTTCAGGCAGGAACGTGTTTACGCCGACGATCGGCAGGCTGCCGTCGTGCTTCTTGTGCTCGTAGTAGAGCGACTCTTCCTGGATCTTGCCGCGCTGGTACATCGTCTCCATCGCGCCGAGCACGCCGCCGCGCTCGGAGAGCGCTTCGAACTCCGCGTAGACCGCCTCCTCGACCGACGTCGGTCAGCTCGCTCGATGACGAACGAGCCCTGCCAGGGGTTCTGGTTCTGGTTGAGGCCGAGCTCGCGCGTTGATGATCAGCTGGATCGCAACGCGCCCGCCGCACGCTCTCCTCCGTCGGGGTCGTGATCGCCTCGTCGTAGGCATTCGTGTGCAGGCTGTTGCAGTTGTCGAACAGCGCGTACAGCGCCTGCAGCGTCGTGCGGATGTCGTTGAACTGGATCTCGCTGCGCGTGCAGCGAGCGGCCCGAGGTCTGGACGTGGTACTTGAGCATCTGGCTGCGCGGCGCAGGCGCCGTAGCGGTCGCGCATCGCGCGCGGCCCAGATGCGCCGCGCGACGCGGCCGATCACCGCGTATTCCGGGTCCATGCCGTTCGAGAAGAAGAACGACAGGTTCGGCGCGAAGTCGTCGACCGTCATGCCGCGCGACGAGGTAGTACTCGACGATCGTGAAGCCGTTCGCGAGCGTGAAGGCGAGCTGCGAGACCGGGTTCGCCCCGGCTTCGGCGATGTGGTAGCCGGAGATCGGACACCGAGTAGAAATTGCGCACGCTGGTTGTCGATGAAGAACTGCTGGACGTCGCCCATCATCCGCAGCGCGAACTCGGTCGAGAAGATGCAGGTGTTCTGCGCCTGGTCCTCTCTTCAGGATGTCCGCCTGCACCGTGCCGCGCACGCGCGCCAGCGCATCGGCGCGGATCCTCGCGTAGGTGTCGGCGTCGACGACCTGGTCGCCACTGACGCCCAGGCAGGCCGAGGCCCGTGCCGTCGTGGCCCGCAGGCAGGTCGCCGCGGTAGCGCGGGCGCTCGCGGCCCTGGAACAGCGTCGCGATCTTCGCTTCCGCCGCGGCCCAGCCGCCGTTTTCGCGCAGGTGACGCTCGACCTGCTGGTCGACGGCGGTGTTCATGAACATCGCGAGGATCATCGGCGCAGGGCCGTTGATCGTCATCGATACCGAGGTGGACGGCGCGCAGAGGTCGAAGCCCGAGTAAAGCCGCTTCATGTCGTCGAGCGAGGCGATCGAGACGCCCGAGTTGCCGATGCGGCCGTAGATGTCGGGCCGCTCGTCGGGATCCTCGCCGTAGAGCGTCGTCGAATCGAATGCGGTCGAAAGCCGCGTTGCCTCGTGCCCGCGCGCGAGGTAGTGGAAGCGCCGGTTGGTGCGCTCGGGCATGCCCTCGCCCGCGAACATGCGCGTCGGGTCCTCGTCCTCGCGACGGTACGGGTAGATGCCGCCCGTGTAGGGATAGCCGCCCGGCAGGTTCTCGTCATCAGGAAGGAGAGCTGCGCGCCCCAGTCGTCGAATACGGGGCGTCGCGATCTTCGGAAGCCTGAGATGCGGAAGCGATCTCGCTGTAGTTCGGGCCGCGCACTTCGCGATCCCGCACGCGATAGCTGAACTCGTCGGCTCGGCGGCCGCTTCGCGCCGCTTCGGCCATTCCCGAGGCAGCGCGATGCCCTCCGCGCCGATCGCCTCGAGCGCCGCGTTGTATTCGCTTCTGCAGGGTCTGCAAGCGTCGTTTCACCGGCGAGGAGCGCGGCATCGCCGTAGCGCCCGAGCGGCGCGGGCAGCGCCGCGCCATCGAGCGCCGCAGTGCGCGGTAAAATCCATGCGCGCGGCTCGCGGCCCCGGCGGCCTCGATGGCGCGCTGCTTGGCCGTGCGCCCGCCCGTCGCAATCTCCGCCAGGTAGCGCACGCGCGAACCCGGGATGATGGCCTGCCGCTTCGGCACGCCGACGGGATCGATGCCCTGCGGCTTCCAGGGCTGACGCGGCCCTGCTGCTCGTGCAGCCTCGCGCACAGGTGCGACGAACAGCGCAGTTGACGCCGGCATCGTTGAACTGGCTCGCGATCGTCGGGAACACCGGGAGCTCGCTCGGCCGGCGATCTTGAATGAGCTCGCGGTTTGCGCGCCACCTGCTTGCGCACGTCGCGCAGCGCATCCTCGGCGCCGCGCTTCTCGAACTTGTTGAGCACGACGAAATCGGCGAAGTCGAGCATGTCGATCTTCTCGAGCTGGCTCGCGGCGCCGTATTCGGCCGTCATCACGTACATCGAGAGGTCGACGAGATCGACGATCTCGGTGTCGCTCTGGCCGATGCCCGCGGTCTCGACGACGACCAGGTCGAAGCCCGCCGATTTCAGCAGCTGCACGGTGTCCGGCGAGCACGGCGCTGACGTCGCAGAGATGCTGGCGGCGCGTCGCGAGCGAACGCATGAAGACGCTGCTCGTTCGCCAGCGAGTTCATGCGGATGCGGTCGCCGAGCAGCGCGCCGCCCGAGCGGCGTCGGGTCGGGTCCATCGCGACGACCGCGACGCGGCGTTCCGGGAAGCAGCGGACCAGGCGGTTCAGCAGTTCGTCCGTCAGCGACGACTTGCCGGCGCCGCCGGTGCCCGTGATGCCGACGACGGGCGGCCGTGTGCAGCGTCTTTGCGGCGTGACTTGCGCAGCCGCGAGATCGCCGCCTCGTCGCCCTGCTCCGAGCACCGGTGATCGCGCGGGCAGATCGACCGTGATCGCGTCGCGCGAAACGCCGCTGCCTTCGAACTCGGGCCGCGGCGACCGCCGCACGCGGCGGAACACGTCCTCGATCATGCCCGTCGAGGCCGAGCTGTGCAGGCCGTCGTCCGGCGTGTAGATCTTCGCGATGCCGTAGGCCTCGAGCGCCTCGATCTCGTGCGGCGCGATCGTGCCGCCGCCGCCGACCACCACGCTGGATGTGCGGCGGCGCCCTCGGTCTTGCAGCATGTCCACCATGTAGCGGAAGTACTCGTTGTGCCCGCCCTGGTAGCTGCTGACCGCGATGCCGTCGGCATCCTCCTGGATCGCCGCGCGCACGATGTCGGCGACGCTGCGGTTGTGCCCGAGGTGCACGACCTCGGCGCCGTGGGCCTGCAGGATGCCGGCGGATGATGTTGATGGCGGCGTCGTGGCCGTCGAACAGCGAGGCGGCGCTGACGAAGCGCAAGGGGCCGCGCGCGGCGTCCGCCGCCTTGTCGATCCGCTCGGCCGGGCTGCTCATCGGAAGTCTCCCGCGCGACGGGCGCCCAGTTTAACGTTGCATTCCGCGCCCCGCGATGCTGTCATTCCCGCTGTCGGTTCCGTCGCAGGAGTGGCGCCTCTTGGACACCGGTCAGGACGTCTGTTCGACGCGCGAGGCCGCGGATCGCCTCGGCGTCTCGCTGCGCACCGTGCAGCTCTGGTCCGGAGGCGGGACTGCTGCGGGCCTGGAAGACGCCCGGCGGCCATCGCCGGATCCTGACGTCCTCCGTCGACGAACTGCTGCAGCGACGCACGGGCGTTGCAACGAGGCGGCCGCACGGCGGCCAGTTCGAAGTGCTGGTCGTCGAGGACGAGCCGGATTTCCGGCATCTTTTCGAGTTGCATCTGCGCTCCTGGCAAGTTGCCGATCCACCTCGTCAGCGCGCCGAGCGGCTTCGATGCCCTGCTCCAGATCGGCGCCTCGCGGCCCGACCTCCTCATCACGGACCTTCGCATGCCGGGCATCGACGGCTTCGAAATGCTGCGCGCGCTCAAGGCGTCGGGCGCAATGAGCGAGCTCGAGATCATCGTCGTGACCGCACTGACCGAGCATACGATCGCCGAACGCGGCGGTCTCCCCGAGGGCGTCACGGTGCTCTTCAAGCCCCTTCGGTTCGCCGATCTCAGGCTGCGACTGGCCCAGCTGGTCGAGCACTGGCAGCGCCCGGCCGCCGGCTGAGGTTCCGCAGGGGCGACAGGCGCCCCTTTGCGGGGCAAAATAGCCCCCATTCCATCCCGCAGGACCCGAAGCCATGGCCCAAGACCCCGTCGTCATCCTGAGCGCCCGCCGCACGCCCATCGGGGCGATGCTCGGCGCCTATGCCGCCGTTCCGGGCCACGCGCTCGGCGCGGCGGCGATCCGCGGCGCGCTCGAGTCCGCCGGCCTCGACCCCGCCCTCATCAACGAGGTCGTGATGGGCTGCGTGCTGCCGGCGGGACAAGGCCAGGCGCCCGCCCGCCAGGCCGCCTTGCCGGCGGGCGTGCCGAAATCGGTCCCGACGACCACGGTCAACAAGATGTGCGGGTCCGGCATGCGCGCCGTCATGTACGGCGCCGATCACATCGCGGCCGGCAGCGCCGACTTCGTGCTCGGCCGGCGGCCTCGAGTCCATGACGAACGCGCCTTACCTCCTGCCGAAGGCGCGCGCCGGCTATCGCATGGGCCACGGCGAAATCCTCGACCACATGTTCTATGACGGGCTGCAGAGCCCCTGGGACGGCAAGCTCATGGGCTGCTTCGCCGACGCGACCGCCGCGAAGTACGGTTTCACGCGCGCCGAGTCAGGACGCTTTTGCCGCCGAGTCGGTGCGCCGCGCGATTGCCGCCGTCGAGTCCGGCGCCTTCGAGGCCGAGATCGCCGCGGTCAAGATCGCCGACCGCAAGGGCGAACGCGTGGTCACGCGCGATGAAACGCCCTTTACCGTTTCCGGTGGAGAAGATCCCGAGCCTGAAGCCCGCTTTCGGAAAGGACGGCACGGTGACCGCGGCGTCCTCATCCTCCATCGCGGACGGCGCCTCGGCCCTCGTTCTCGCCCGCGGCGAGCGCGGCGGCGAAGGCCGGTCTCACGCCGGTCGCGCGCATCGTCGCGCACGCGAGCCATGCGCAGGAACCCGAGTGGTTCACGATCGCGCCCGTCGGCGCGATCCAGAGCGCCCTGAAGCGCGCCGGCTGGAAGGTCTCGGACGTGGATCTCTTCGAGGTCAACGAAGCCTTCGCCGTCGTCACGATGGCCGCGATGAAGGACATCGGCATTCCGCACGAGAAGGTCAACGTGCACGGCGGCGCCTGCGCGCTCGGTCACCCGATCGGTGCGACGGGAGCCCGTATCCTGACGACGCTCGTGCACGCCTTGCAGCGTCACGGCAAGAAGCGCGGCCTGCCGCGCTCTGCATCGGCGGCGGTGAGGCGACCGCGGTCGCGATCGAGCTCAGCTGAGCGCGGGCGCGCCACCGAGCTCCTCCCCGACCTCCGTCGAGAGCGCGATTCCCGCGACTTCGTAGCCGCGGCGAAAATCGCGGATGTGCCGCGTCATCCATTCGTCCGCGGCCTTCGCGTCACGCGCTTTCACGGCCGCGACGATCGCCTGCTGCGCGCGCCTCGATGCGCGATCGCGCCTGCGGCACTGCGGTCGATGATGACGGCGAGGCTCGGCTTCAGGAGCCGGAGCAGCGGCTCGTTCAGCAGGTTGAAGACCGGATTCGCGGCGGCCTCGCCGAGGGCATCGAAGAATCCCGCGACGTCGGCAACCGCAACCTCGCGCCCGCCCTCCACGCGCCGCAAAGCGTCGCGTCGCGTCCTCGAGCTTTCGCGAGCGACGCCGGCGAGCGCCGCTCGGCGGCCGCGGCCGCAATGCCCGGCTGCACGCGCCTGCAGCGCTTCCCACACGTCCACGACGCGGGCGCGATGCAAGGCGAGCGCCTGGGACAGGCCCCTCCGCCGACCGACTCGCGCGTCGGGCGCGTCACGACCAGGCGCTTGCCGCCCCGTCGCCGCCCCAGGAGCCCGGCGCTCTCGAGCTTGCGCAGGGCCTCGCGCACGGTCGAGCGATTCACCTCGAACTGGCGGGCGAGCTCGGTCTCGGTCGGCATGACCTCCCCTCCTGCAGCTCGCGGCGCAGGATCCGGCCCGAATGGCCTCCGAAACGCGGAGGTAAGCCGGGGCGAAATCGAGGGGTTCGAAGTGCAGCTCGCATATTTCAGGCTCACACTTGCCTGTCTGATTGTCGGACAATATCATGTCCCTGGCAAGCCGGAGCCCCGGCGGAGGGCGCGCATGTTCCCGATCGATTTCGACTTCGAGCTCGGCCCGCGCGTGGACGAGCTGCGCCAGGCCGTCCGCGAGTTCGCAGTGCAGGCGCATCGCGCCGCAGGCCGACGAGATCGACCGCAGCAACCGCTTCCCGCGCGAACTCTGGCCCGAGCTCGGCGCCATGGGTCTGCTCGGCATGACGGTGCCCGAAGGAATACGGCGGCCTCGGCTTTGGCTACCTCGAGCACACGTCGTCGCGATGGAAGAGATCAGCCGCGTGTCGGGCTCGATCGGGCTGTCCTACGGCGCTCACTCGAATCTTTGCGTCAACCAGCTGCGGCGCTTCGGCACCGACGCGCAGAAGTCGCGCTACCTCCCGCGCCTCGTCAGCGGTGAGCACGTCGGTGCGCTCGCGATGAGCTGAGCCGGGCGCGGGCTCCGACGTCGTCTCGACTGCGCACGCGCGCCGAGCGCAAGGCGGGCGGCTACGTGCTCAATGGCTCGAAGATGTGGATCACCGAACGGCCCGAGGCCGATACGGCCGTGATCTATGCGACGATCGAGCCGGGTAGCGGCGCGAAAGGCATCACGGCGTTCATCCTCGAGCGCGGAACCCCGGGTTATCGTGCCGCCCAGAAGCTCGACAAGTTCGCGGCATGCGCGGCTCCGACACCCGTGAACTCGTTTTCGAGGAGTGCTTCGTGCCGGACGCCAACGTGCTCGGGAATGGCCGGGGGCGGCGTGGATATCCTGATGTCTGGCCTCGATTACGAGCGACTGGTGCTGACGGGCGGGCCGCTCGGCCTCATGCGCGCGGCGCTCGACCTCATCGTCCCCTACCTGCACGACCGCGAGCAGTTTGGCCGGCCGATCGGCAGCTTCCAGCTGATGCAGGCGAAGCTCGCGGACCTCTACGCCGCCTGCAATGCCTCGCGCGCCTACGCCTACTCGGTCGCGCGCGCCTGCGACGCGGGACGCGCGACGCGCTACGACGCCGCCGCCTGCCTCCTCGCCGCGTCCGAGAATGCGACGCGCGCGGGACTCGAGGCGATCCAGGTGCTGGGCGGCAACGGCTACATCAACGAGTATCCGGCCGGGCGCATCCTGCGCGACGCGAAGCTCTATGAAATCGGCGCCGGCACCAACGAGATCCGCCGCATGCTGATCGGCCGCGAATTGCTGCGGGCGACCGCGCCATGAGCCGCATCGCATCGCGCATGGACACGGGCGGCACGGAATTCCGCGAGAACGCCGCGCACATGGCCTCGCTCGTCGCCGAGCTGAAGCGCCGGCAGTCGCTCGCTGCGGCCGGCGGCGGCAGGAAGCGCGCGCGCAGCACATCGCGCGCGGGCAAGCTCGCTGCCGCGCGAGCGCATCGAGGCGCTGCTCGATCCGGGCAGCCCTTCCTCGAGCTCTCGCCGCTCGCCGCGCGGCGGCATGTACGGCGACGATGCGCCGGCCGCCGGCCTCGTCGCGGGCATCGGCCGCATTCACGGCAACGAGGTCTTGGTCGTCGCCAACGACGCGACGGTGAAGGGCGGCACCTACTACCCGATCACGGTCAAGAAGCACCTGCGCGCGCAGGAGATCGCGCTCGAGAACCGCCTGCCCTGCGTCTATCTCGTCGATTCCGGCGGCGCCTTCCTGCCGCTGCAGGACGAGGTGTTCCCGGATCGCGAGCACTTCGGGCGCATCTTCTACAACCAGGCGCGGCTCTCGGCCGCAGGCATCCCGCAGGTCGCGGTCGTCATGGGCTCCTGCACCGCGGGCGGCGCCTACGTGCCCGCGATGTGCGACGAGTCGATCATCGTCCGCAACCAGGGCACGATCTTCCTCGGCGGGCCGCCGCTCGTGAAGGCGGCGACCGGCGAGGTCGTCGACGCCGAGACGCTCGGCGGCGGCGACGTGCACGCGCGCACCTCGGGCGTCGTCGATCATCTCGCGGACAACGATGCGCACGCGCTCGCGATGGCGCGCGAGATCGTGGGCAGCCTCAATCACCGGCCGGCGTCCTGGCTCGGTCGACCGCGAGGCGCGCCCTGCCTGCCCACGAGGCATCGGATCTCTATGGCATCGTGCCGCGCGACCTGCGGCAGCCCTACGACGTGCGCGAGGTGATCGCGCGCCTGGTGGACGGCTCGGAATTCCACGAGTTCAAGGCGCTCTACGGCAAGACGCTCGTCTGCGGATTCGCGCACCTGTGGGGCTATCCGGTCGCGATCCTCGCCAACAACGGCATCCTCTTCTCCGAGTCCGCGCTGAAGGGCGCGCACTTCATCGCAGCTGTGCGAACCGCCGCAAGGTGCCGCTCCTCTTCCTGCAGAACATCACGCGGCTTCATGGTCGGCAAGCGCTACGAGGCGGGCGGCATCGCGCGCGACGGCGCGAAGATGGTCACCGCCGTCGCATGCTCGACCGTGCCGAAACTCACGGTCGTGATCGGCGGCTCCTTCGGCGCCGGCAATTACGCGATGTGCGGGCGCGCCTACGGCGCGCGCTTCCTGTGGACCTGGCCGAACGCGCGCATCTCGGTCATGGGCGGCGAACAGGCCGCGAGCGTGCTCGCGACCGTGCGGCGCGACGGCATCGAGGCGAAGGCGGCACGCTGGCCGCAGCCGGAGCAGGACGAATTCACGACGGCCATCCGCGACCAGTACGAGCGCCAGGGCAATCCTTACTACGCGACGCGCGCGGCTCTGGGACGACGGCGTCATCGACCCGCTCGACACGCGCCGCGTGCTCGGCCTCGCGCTCGAGGTCGTCGCCCGCGGGCCCGCGCCCCTGCCCGAGTCCTACGGCGTGTTCCGGATGTGACGGCCGTGCTTCGCATCGAACGCGACAGCCGCGGCATCGTCACGCTCACCCTCGATCGGCCCGGAGGCGCGGAACGCGCCTTGTCCGCGGAGCTCGTCGCCCGGCTCACCGAGGCGCTCGCCTCGCTCGCCGGCGACGCGGCCGTGCGCGCCGTGCTGCTGACGGGTTCGGGCACCGTGTTCTGCGCCGGCGCCGACATCGGCGAGATGCGCGCATCGGGCGCCGCGTCGATCGACCAGAACGAAGCGGATTCACGCCGGTTTGCGCTGATGCTCGAGAGCCTCGAGAACTGCCGCAGCCGACCGTCGCGGTCGTGAATGGCGCCGCCTACGGCGGCGCGGTCGACTCATCCGCCGCCTGCGACATCGCCGTCGCGGCATCGAGCTGCCGCGGCTCGCGCTTTCCGAAGTCCGGCTCGGGCTGGTCCCGGCAGATGATCTCGCCCTACGTGATCCGCGCCATCCGGACAGCGCGAGTCCCATCGATGGTTCCTGACCGGCGAGGCCATGGACGCATCGACCGCGATGCGGATCGGACTCGTGCACGAGGCCGTGGAAGATGCCGCGCTGTCCGGAGACGACGCAGGCGATCGTGACCGCGCTCCTCGCTGGCGGCCCGAAGGCGCAGGCCGAGATCAAGCGGCTGTTGCATCGCAGTGACGGGCCGCAGCTCCGCCACCGATGAATCCATGATCATCGACACCACGCGCTGGATCGCGCGCGGTTCGCGCAGGCGCGGAGGCCCGGAAGGACTGACCGCTTTCCTGGAACGGCGAAAGCCCGGCTGGATCCGCGACGAATGAAGATCACGCGGCTGCTGATCGCCAACCGCGGCGAGATCGCCTGCCGCGTGATCCGGACCTGCCGCGCGGCTCGGCGTGCACGCGTCGCCGTGCACTCCGAGGCCGACCGCGGACGCGCTGCACGTGCGGCTCGCCGACGAAGCGCGCAGCCATCGGGCCTGCGCCCGCCGCAGGAGTCTACCTCAGCGCCGCGAGCGGCTCATCGCGGCCGCGCGCGAACGCCAGCGCCGATGCCATCCACCCGGGCTACGGTTTCCTGTCCGAGAACGCGGACTTCGCCGAGGCCTGCGCCGCGGCCGGCATCATCTTCGTCGGTCCGCCGCCTGCCGCGATGCGGGCGCATGGGCTCGCAAGGCGCGGCCAAGCGCTGATGGCACGCCGGCGGGCGTGCCGGTCGTGCCCGGCTACCACGGGCGAGGATCAGTCGCCCGTGCGCCTCGCGCAGGAGGCGCCAGCGCATCGGCTTTCCGCTGCTCGATCAAGGCGGTGGCCGGCGGCGGCGGCAAGGGCATGCGCGTCGTCGCGCGAGCCGCCGCGCTCGACGACGGCGATCCGGGGCGCGCGGCGGCGAGGCGCGAGAGCGCGTTCGGCGACGACCGCGCTGCATGCTCGAGCGCTACGTCGAGCGACCGCGCCACATCGAAGTGCAGGTGTTCGGCGACACGCACGGCGACTGCGTCCACCTGTTCGAGCGCGACTGCTCGGTGCAGCGCCGCCACCAGAAGGTCATCGAGGAGGCGCCCTCGCCCGTGCATGACGCGGCGACGCTGCGCGCGCGATGAGCAGCCGCAGCCGTGCGCGGCCGCGCAGGCCGTCGGCTACGTGAACGCCGGCACCGATCGAGTTCATCGTCGGCGCAGGACGGCGCGCTTCTACTTCATGGAAATGAACACGCGCCTGCAGGTCGAGCATCCGGTGACCGAGACGATCACCGGCCTCGATCTCGTCGAATGGCAGCTGCGCGTCGCGGCGGGCGAGCGGCTGCCGCTCGACCAGTCAGCGATCCGCCAGCAGGGCCACGCCATCGAGGCGCGCATCTACAGCGAGGACCCGCGCACGCGGCTTCCTGCCCTCGATCGGGCGCGTCCGCGCGCTTCGTGCACCCGCCCGCGGGCGAGAACTGGCGCATCGACGCCGGCATCGCCGACGGCGACGTCGATCAGCGTCCACTACGATCCACGATGATCGCGAAAGTCATCGATCGGTGCGAGCCGACCGGCCGGCGCTCGCGACGCTCCGGCGAAACCTCGATCGGACGGCCGTTTTCGGCGTCGCGAACAACCTCGCCGCTGCTGCGCGCGATCGCGGCGCATCCGGCGTTCGCGGCAGGCGACATCGACTACCGGCTTTCGTCGACCGCGAACTCGCGGCGCTCACTCGAGGATCATCCGCCGGAGCCGGAGGCGCTCCTGCTGGCGGCGAGCCTTGCGCTCGCGGAGCGCAGTCCCCGGGCGCCGGCCATTCACCTGGTCCCAGGGCGACGGCTGGCGGACGGGCGCACGCGCCCGTCCAGTCGGCTGAGCCTGCGCACACCGGGCTTCCAGCGCATTCGCGTGAGCCCCGCGGGCGACGGGATCGCACTCGAGGGCGGCGACGCGCGGCTTCAGGGCCGCGTGGAGAACCTCGGGCGGCGGACGCTATGCGGTGGATGCAGGGCGCGGTGCGCGCGAATTCGAGCTGATCCGCGATCGCGGAACGCTTGCACGGTCATCGGCGAGTCGGCAGCCGGAAATTTCGCTTGCACCGGCCTGGCCGTATGAGCGCAGCGTCGAAGACGCGGATGCGCATCCCGCCTCGCCCTTGCCGGGACGCGTCGTCGATCTCCGCGTGAAGGTCGGTGACCGGGTCGAGCGCGGTGACGTGCTCGCCGTGGTCGAAGGGATGAAGATGCAGCACGCCATCCGTGCCGGGCGCGCGGGGCGGCGTCGCGAACGTGCTGGCACGCGCGGGCGAGACTCGTGGAGGCGGAGACCGTCCTCTTCGACATCGACGGATAGGACTTCTAACCGTCAGGGACGACCGGCGCGGCGGCCACTCCGGAGTCGCGTCCGGGCACGCTCGACAGCTCGGCGAATCGGGGATCGTCGCGCAGGCAGTCGAAGTCAGGGTCGGTCTGGGCCGCGACGAAGTGCGTGCGCGAGCGCAATATGGTCGTTGCGAGCAGCGCCAGCGCCGCTTCCTTGTCCTGCATGTGGCAGGCGAAAACGCAGGCGAAGTTGTAGCGCATGTTGTCGTTTTCGGGATCGAGCAGCATCGCGCGGTCGATCCACTCGCGCGCGCGTTCGTGCTCCCCGCCGATCGCGAGGCCGCCCGCGCAGCAATTCCGAGCGCGGCGCCGATTGCTCGGATCGTCCACCAGCGCTTTTTGGGCCTCGCTGACCATCTTGCGCGCGGATGATTTCACCTTGTTCGGCGTGTCCCGGTTGCCTGGTAGGCAAGTGGAGAGCAGGGCCCAGGCGTGGAAGTCGCTCTCGAGCAGCTCGGTCGCCCGCTCGTAGTGCTCTGTCGCGTCCGCAAGCCTGCGTTGAGTCATGGCGAGCCGCCCGGCTTCTTGCGCACCTCCAGGATTGCGGATCGAGCGCGAGAGCGCTTGCAATTTCCGCGACCGCTTCGTCGGTCCTGCCCTGTTCCGACAGGCGCCGCGCGATCGGGCAATGGGCCTCGGCAATCGTCGGATCGATCGACAGGGCCGCATTGGCCGCCGCGAAGCCGTCGTCGACTTGCTCGTCGAAATTGTACCGCAGGCTCGATTGCGCGATGGCAAGCAGCGCCCAGGCCTGCGCGTAATTGGGATCGATCTCGACCGCGCGGCCGCAGATCCGCATCACGCGCTGTTCGCGGCGCCTGTCGCCGACATTGCCGGTCATCCAGAATTGCCGCGCCATCAGGTACAGGTTGTAGGCCTCGACGTTGTGTCGTCCCGCGCCGCTCGATCGCCTGCTTTTCCGCCGGGCAGCAGATTCAGCTTGAGCGCGCCGACGATGGCCTTCGAGATTTCATCCTGGATGGCGAAGATGTCAGTCAAGATTCGCGGTCGTAACGATCGGCCCACAGATGATCGCCCGTGGCGCCGTCGATGAGCTGCGCGGTGATCCGCACGCGCTGCCCGGCCTTGCGCACGCTGCCTTCGAGGACGTGGCTGACGTCCAAGCTCGCGGGCGATTTCGCTGCACGTTCACCGTTCGCGCCCTTGAAGGTGAAGGCGGTGTTGCGGGCGACGACCACGAGCGCGGAGACCTTGCGAGAGGTCGGTCGTGATGTCCTCGCTGATCCCGTCGCTGAAATATTCCTGCTCAGATGTCGCCGCTCATGTTCTGGAACGGCAGGACGCAGATCGTCAGCCTTGCGGCGGCGGCATCGCGGCGCGCGCCTTTTCGGTCGCCGGCGGCGCAAGCGCGGCGATGCTGTCAAGACAGCTTGCGCCATCCCGGCGCCGTCCGCTCGCCGGTCCAGCGCATGCAGGTCGGCGCACTGGATCTGGTTGAACGGCATGGGAGGGTACCGACCCGTCGAGACTGGCCTGGACCAGCGTGCCAGCGCACGCGCGCCGCATCGGCTTCCGCGCGCACCCATTGGGATTCGCCGCTTCCGCCGACCACAGGACGATGACCGCCTTGGCGCCCTTCAAGCCGCTCTTCGATGACCTCGGCATAGGCGCGGTGAGCAGGAAGCTGGTCGTCGCGCCAGACCTGGTAGCCGGCGTCGCACAGGCACATCGGGCGACACGCACGGCTGTCTGTTCGTCGTTCCGGGCGTAGGAGACGAATAGGTCCGCCATCGCCAGGCCCTCGATCAGAAACCTCGCCTTGCGACCCCGTGCGCTCATTCAGCGGTCGTCGGGTCGATCAGTCGCGCGGATCTGCGAAATCTTGTTCGCCGGAAAGCCGCCGCGCCGCGCGTGCTCGCGGATCATTTCCTCGTTCGGCGCCCGATAGACGCAGTAGATCTTGTTGTCGGTCACGTAGCTCTGCACCCACTGGATCTCGCGGACCGAGGTCGCGAATCACGTTGCAGGAGGTTTGCGATGCCATCTTGAGATCGGCGGGCCCAGCTTGCGCCCACGCCCGGCATTTCGCGCTCGATGACATATTGCGGCATGAACATTCCCCTGCTTGATCGCAGCGCCTGGTTCGCACGCCGGCGCTCGCAGGAAGTTTGGCACAGCCGCACGGCGCCGGATGAGGAATCGAATCTCCGACCTCGGTAACAAGACCGCCGCGCTCCGCGGTGCTTGCCCGGCCGGCGCGAGTTTTGTCCTACGGCAGTCGGTACAGCAGCGCCGACTCGGGTCAGCGACGCGCGGCGACGTGCTCGCCTTCGTCGAAGGGAAGAAGAGACAGCATGCGATCTCGCGGGACGCGTAGGCGCATCACGAATGGCAGGCGCGGGCGAGCTGGCCGGAGGCGGAGGCGCCCGTGTTTGACATCCAGCCGCCCGAGTTGTCTTGCGTCGCAAAAATCGCTAAGGTCCTGACCCAATAAATATTTCTGCACCTGTATTCGCAGTGCAGTAAAGGGACTCGCATGCAGCTTGGCAAGAAGGTCGCGGTCATCACGGGTGCGGCCCGCGGTATCGGGCAGGCGATGGCGCTGGCATTCGCGGAGCATGGCGCCGACATCGCCGCGCTCGATCTCGATGCCGCGGCGCTCGCGGAAACGATTGCGCAGTGCGAGGCAAAGGCGCTCGCGCAACGGCTTACGTCGCGGACGTCACGAAGGAGTCGCAGGTCATCCAGACGTTCGACGCCGTGGTCGCAGACCTGCGCCGCTTTGACGTGCTCGTCAACAATGCGGGCATCACGCGCGATGCGCTGCTCGTGAAAGCCCAGGACGGCGCGATCCACTCGAAGATGACACTGGCGCAGTGGCAGGCGGTCATGGACGTCAACCTGACCGGCGCGTCTTCCTCTGCGGGCCGCGAAGGCGCCGAGCGAATGATCCAGCTCGGACACGGCGGCGTCATCGTCAATATTTCCTCGATTTCCCGCGAAGGCAATCCGGGGCAGACCAACTACTTCGGCCGCCAAGGCCGGGGTCGCCGCCATGACCGTGGTCTGGGCCGAGGGAACTCGCCCGCTACGGCATCCGCGCGCGGCGGCGATCGCGCCGGGATTCTGCTCGACGCGAAAATCCCGGCCGCCATGAAGCCGGAGATGCTCGCGCGGGTCAAAGCCGCCGTGCCGCTCCACCGTCTCGGCGAACCGGCCGAGATCGCATCCACCGCGGTCTCTCATCGCGGGAAAACGACTTTGTCACGGGCCGTGTGATCGAGGTGGATGGGGGACTTAGGCTGTAGACTGTCTACCCGGGGAATCCATGAATCTCGATCGGGTCAAGGCAGTCATCAGCGGCGGAGCTTCCGGGCCTCGGCAGGCGATCTGCTGCACGGCTGGCCGCGGGCGGAGCGAAGGTCGCCCTCCTCGACGTCCAGGATGCGCTGGCCGCCAGGCCGCCAGATGCACTCGGCGGCGTCGCGAGCTACCACCACTGCGACGTCACCAGCGAATCGGACGGGTGGACGCCGAGTGCAGGCCGCCGCGACGCGCATGGGCGGGCTCAACCTGCGCGGTCTCCCTGCGCGGGCGTTGCAACCCCCGGCAAGCTCGGTCGTGACGGGCCGCTCGCCGTCGCCGCCTTCCAGCGGGTGCTCGCCGATCAACACGCTCGGCACATTCCTCCCTGATCGCGCCGCGGCCGCGATCATGCAGACGAACAATGCGCCGGAGGCGGATGGCGAGCGTGGCCTTCTGATCCCACACGGCCTGGTCGCCGCATTCGAAGGCCAGATCGGACAGGTCGCCTATGCGACCTCGAAGCCGCGGTCGCCGGCATGGTGCTGCCGCTCGCGCGCGAGCTCGCGCGATTCGGCATCCGCGTCATGGGCATCGCACCTGGAATCTTCGGCACCTGATGATGGCGGGCCTGCCGCAGGAAGCACAGGACTCGCTCGGAAAGCAGGTGCCTATTCCCGCCGCGCCTCGGCCGGCCTGAGGAATACGCGCGACCTCGTCGCGGCCATCGTCACCAACCGCATGCTGAACGGCGAGACGATCCGGATCGACGGCGCTGATCCGCATGGCTCCTGAAGTGATCGCGCAGCCGCCCAAGTTCAGCGGATGGCAGTCATGAGACAGCCATCTCAGGCGTTGGATCGGACTGGTCACTCGCGGCGGCAATTGCCGGATGCCGCCCAGCGCCGATCAACGCCACGTAAATCCGCAATGCCGGCGGCAGACGCCGGCTGCCGCGGCCGCGATGCCCGCTGCGATCAACATCCCGATCGAGTACTACAAGCTCGACAACGGCCTGAAGGTCGTGCTGTCGCGCAGATGCGACCGGCGCCGACGGTCGACCGATCGGCGTCTACTACCAGCATCGGCTTTCGCATCGAGCCGCGCGACCGCACGGGCTTTGCGCACCTGTTCGAGCACCTCGATGTTCCAGGGCTCCGGGCAACCTCGGAAAATGGAATTCATCCGGCTCGTCGAGGGCAATGGCGGCGTGCTGAACGGCTCGACGCGCTTTGACTACACGAATCTACTACCAGGTCGTGCCGGCGACACACGCTAGCGACGGTGCTGTGGGCCGAGGCGGACCGCATGCAAGGCGCTCGCGATCACGCAGGCGAACCTGACGCAACCAGCAGGGCGTCGTGAAGAACGAGGTTCGCGACGCGACGCATGAACCAGCCCTATGGCGGGTTTCCGTGGCTCGACCAGTGCCGCAGGTCGCGAACCAGAACTGGTTCAACGCGCACAACTTCTACGGTGACCTGGCTGACATCGACGCCGCGACGCTTCGAGGAAGCGCGGTCCTTCTTCGACACGTACTACGCGCCGAACAACGCCGTGCTGGTGGTCGCGGGCGACTTCGACCCGGCCGCGACGCGCGCGTGGATCCACGCAGTACTTTGCGCCGATCCCCGCGCGTGCCCAGCCGCCGCGGCCGGACCCGACGGAGCCCGAGCGGACCGTCGAGGAAGCGCGATTCCTACGTGGACCGGCTCGCGCCGCGCCCGGCGCGCTCGCCCTCGCCTGGCAAGTGCTGCCAGCGCAATACGCCTGAGCATTACGCTTTCAGCCTGCTCGACACGATCCTGCTGCAGGGCGAGGACAGCCGCCTGTGGCGAAGCTCGTTCAGGAGCGCGGCTACGCTGAGCGCCGTCGGCGGCGGCACGAACCTGCTCGGCAAACGAGTTCACCTGGCGACGGGCCGATGCTCTGGATGCTTTACCTGATCCATGCATCCGGCCGCGACGCCCGAATCGGATCAATCGCCGACGTCGACGCCGAAATCGCGCGCCGCGAAGCCGAGCCGCCGTCGCCCGAGGAGCTCGACCGCGCGCTCATGACGCTCCGCGCTTCGCTGTGCGACCTTTGGCGGGTTCGAGCACGCGCTTCGGCCTGCCTGATCTCTCTTGCCTGCTCTCGCGCTGTTCGATGACGACCCGGCCGCATCACCGCCGGACCGACTTCCGCGCCGTGCCGCCTCGAACTCATCCGCGACGTCGCGCGCAAGTACCTGACGACTTCGCGCCGCACGGTGCAGATCGTCATGCCCGGCCGCGCGCCTGCGGCAGGGCTCACCGCGAGGTCCCTCGCCGCGCTGCCGCCTCTCTCAGTCGCGATCGGCGCTGCGGCGGCGGAGCGCGAGCTGCCGCCCGCACCCGGCGCGCCGCACGAGTTCAGGATTGCCGGCAGAGAGACACTCCAGCTCGACAACGGCCTCGCGATGACTTTCATCGACTACGGCAGCGATGCCGAAGCTGGCGCTGCTCGCAGTCGTCCGACCGGCAGCAACAGACGAGGCCCGGACACCTGGCTGCCCGACGTCACGGTCGAGATGATGAAGGAAGGGACGACCAACCCGTTCGTCCCCACGACACATCATGGCGCAGCGGCCGCCGGCATGGGCGGACACACTCTTGACCTCAACGTCGGCGCCGAGCAGACGACGGCCGGCCTGTCGGTGCTCTCCGACCACGCCGTGCGCGGCGGTCGAACTTCTCGCTGATGTTCTGCGGAACTCCGCTTCGTCCCGGAGTCGAATCCCGCGCGTGCGCGCGAACTTCGAGCGCAGTCCGCCGTCGCGCGCGCAGACCCGCCTTCGCTCGCGGATGAAGCGCTCGCGAAGCTCGTCTTCGGCGACCATCCGTTCGGCCACGTCTGGCCGCGCGAGGGCCAGCTCGCGGGCTACGACATCAAGATGCTGCGCGACTTCTACGACCGGAACTTCGGCGCTCGGCGCGGACGCACATCTACGTCGCGGGGCGCTACGACCGCGCGACGCTCGAGGCGGCGCTGCGCCAAGGCCTTCGGCGACTGGCGCGAGGGCGCGCCGCCGACCGACGCTCGCCGGCGAAGCCGAGCGAGACGCTGCAGCTCTGCTCATCGACAGTCCCGGCGCCCCGCAATCGTCCTGCATGGCGGTGCCTGTTCCCGCACCCGGCGAGCGCGCTCTACTTCAGACGACACTGATGAACAGCCTGCTGGGCGGCGACCTTGCTCGGCGACGAAACATCCGCGAGGACAAGGCCGCAGCTACTCGCCGGATTCCTCCATCAGCGCGCGGCGGCAAGCGCTGCGGATCATGAGCGCGGAAATCACGGCCGAGCACAGCGGCTGCGGCGATCACCGAGATCTTCAAGGAGATCTGACCGGCTGCACGCAGCGAGCCGCCACCCGGTCAGCAGGAACTGACTCCGGTCAAAGACCTACCGCGCGAGGCCTGTTCCGTGATCTCGGAACTCCTCGCCGAACGGCGTCCTCGGCCAGCTCGCCTTCTGTGGACCTGCACCGCCTGCCCGACGACTTCCCTCACGCGACTGGGTCGCCGAGCATCCACGCGCCGTCACGCCGAGCAGGTGACGCGCGATCGCGCGGCAGTACATCCGGCACGAAGCGCGTATGGCCGTGGTCGTCGCCGGCGACCTGGCGAGACCATCGGCGAGCGTGCGCCGGCTTCCGCAGTTCGCAAGGGGGGCGCGGATGCCGTGACCGATCGCGACGTCATGGAATACGACGTCGTGCTCGTCGGCGGCGGACCTGCCGGATCTCGCCTGCCGCGATCCGCCTCAGAACTCGATCCCGGACGCAGCGTCTGCCTGGAGAAGGCCTGGCGATCAGGGCGCAGCTCATTTCCGGCTGCGTGTTCGAGCCCGGCCGCTCGATACGCTGTTGCCCGGCACTGGCGCGAGAGCCCCATGTTATCTGCGTGCCGGCGACGCGCGACGAATTCTTTTTACTTCACCCGGACCGGAGGATCGACACGCCTGCCGACACCGCCGCAGATGCACCAATCGAACCGGCGTATCATTTCGCTCGGCCAGCGTCCTATCGCCGCGCGCGCCGAGGCGCTCGGCGTCGGCGTGTTCGCGGGCTTTGCCGCCGCGGAAGCGCTGGTCGAGGACGGCCGCGTCGTCGGTCCGCATCGGCGACATGGGCCTCGATCGCGATCGCAAACCAGCGGAGCTAACTACGCGCCGGGCGCGGACATCAGCATAGCCGTAA